>VYLA01000045.1_pt1 | contig 55022 bp, 56 predicted proteins | sample 5114381 | NCBI WGS metagenome assembly VYLA01 (sample SAMN12291789, study PRJNA351875) | freshwater metagenome | isolation source: freshwater lake | place: USA: Michigan, Gull Lake | collected 2011-08-08 | reverse complement strand
GTCCGCTGGCCCTGTCCAGCCCCTGACGCGCCCGGCCAGCCCGGCCTCGGGGCCCCTGACACCCCAGGCCTGCGGCGTGGCGGTGGCCCGTCACCTGCCCGAGGGCGCCATCCTGTGCGACGACGCGGTCACCTCCGGGGGCGGGGTCGCCGTACCCTGCATGACCACGGCTCCCCACGAGGTCCTCGCCCTGACCGGCGGCGCCATCGGCATCGGCGGCCCCATGGCCATCGGCGCGGCGGTGGCCTGCCCGGACCGAAAGGTCGTCTCGCTGAACGGCGACGGCTCGGCCATGTACACGGTGCAGAGCCTCTGGACGATGGCCCGGGAGAAGCTGGACGTGACCGTGGTGGTCTTCGCCAACCACAGCTACCGCATCCTCAATATCGAGATGAGCCGGACCGGCGCCGGCCAGGCCGGCCCCTCGGCCCGCAAGCTGCTGGACCTGGGCGATCCCAATATCGACTGGGTCTCCCTGGCCCGGGGGCTGGGTGTCGAGGCGGTGCGCTGCGAGACCGGCGAGGCCTTCGAGGCCGCCTTCGCCAGCGCTATGTCCCAGCGCGGCCCGCGCTTCATCGAGGCGGCGATCTGATCTCCGGCGCCGGCGGCGCAACGAAAAGGGCCCGCGGGAGCGATCCCGCGGGCCCTCATCGTTCCGGGGCAGGCCAGGCTTACTTGTTGCCGGGAAGAGCGCAGTCCTTGGAGAAGGCGCAGCCGACGGCGCTGATCGGCGTCAGGGGCTCGCTCTTGTACTCGAGGATATAGCCCTTGAGGCCGTCGGCGCAGGCGGTCTCGAGATAGGTGGTCCCTGAGGCGGTCTTGCCGAGAACGCGGACCGCGGAAACCTCGCACTCGTTCTTGCCCATCTTCTTGAGGTCCGCCGTAACCACTTTCAGCGAGGCCTCAGGCTTGGAGAAGGAGCAGCGGTAGCCGACCACCGGGGCCCGGGCGCAGTCCACCACCTGGGTCGTCTCAGCCTTTGCTGTGAAGATTCCGACGGCGCCGTCCGGCCGGTTGCCGCAGGACAGTTCCACCACGTCCCTGCCCGGGGGCGAGGGGAAGGGGGCGTACTTGGCCACCTGGCAGTCGAAGCCGGCCTTCTTGGACAGGTTGGAATAGAGGCCGGCCTGGGCGGTCTGGGCCTCCTTGGCGTCCGTCAGGGTGCAACCGCCCAGCAGGGCCATGGCCTTCTCGCAGGACGTGGTCTGGGACAGCTGGCCCTTGTCGACCTTGTAGATGTAGCCCTTGCCGTCCTGGCAGGCGGCTTCGTAGTAGACGGATCCGGCCTGGGACATACCGATATAGCGGCGGTCCTTCGCGACGCAGCCGTTATTGGCCGCCGCCACATAACGATCGACCACGGCGAGGCGGTAGGCGGCGTCATGCAGGGTGCACTTGATGTTGCCGTCGTTGGCGTCGAAGATCAGGCAGTCATTGGCCACCGCCGACCCGTCCGGATTGGCGGGGGCGTCGACCTGGAGGACGTAGCCCGTCCCGCCCTGGCACGACACTTCCAGGAAGGTGTTCTTGGTGGTCTGACCGATACCCCGGGCGCCGTCGGGCGTGCAGTTGAGGCCCGCCTTGGTCAGGAGGGGCGCCAGGTCGGCCTGGGGATTGGCGTTGCCGGGGAGCTTACAGGGCAGGGAGGGCGGCTTGCCGTCGGGCTGGGGGGAGTTGGCCTCGATGCAGGTGAAGGCGGTGGGCTTCACGCCCGCAGGGGGGGCCTGCAGGACGAATCCGACGCCGCGGTCACAGTCGATCTCGTAATAGCTGGTCTCGGCCTTGGTCTTCGGATCCCTCATCTTGCCAACGAGGCGGGCATCGGTGACCTGGCAGGCGATGCCGGCGGCCTGGGCGACGGCGGGAGCCTCCGCCATACCCTGGGTCCGCGCGGCGGCCAGGGCGGCCTCTTCCTTCTTGGAGGCCGAGACGGCGGTCACCGTTCCCAGGGCCAGGGCCAAGGCCGCGGTGGCCAGGCCGATTGCGACGCGTTTCATGATGGGGTTTCCTCCGGGAGACGTGTTCCTTCGGCTCTTAATCCCTTGCCGCCTCCGACGGCAAGTCGCCTTGGCACGGTAAGAGGTTGCAATGCGCCTGTGACCGTTTGACGTCGTCCCATCGGCAATAGGATTTGATCCCAGCGCGCCGAGGGCCGAAACTGTCTGTTCAAGGAGGCTGGTCATGCGCGATGGTTTCGAAGATCCGGTCCAGGAGGCCCAAAAGGCGAAGATCACCTATCCCTTCCCGGGCGGGCCGGAGCAGGGCGAGGCGGTGGACGTCGCCCCCGGGGTGAAGTGGCTGAGGATGCCCCTGGGCGGGTCGCTGGCCTGGATCAATGTCTGGGCGATCCGCGAGGCGGGCGGCTGGGCGATTGTCGACACCGGCCTTGGGGGGCAGGCGACCCGGGAGTCCTGGCGCAAGGCCCTGGCCGGTCCCCTGGAGGGCCTGCCGGTCACCCGGGTCTTCGTGACCCACATGCACCCCGACCATATCGGCATGTCCGGCTGGATGACGCGCAAGTTCGGGTGCCGCCTCTGGATCACCCGGCTGGAGTTCCTGATGTGCCGGTCCCTGTCGGCCGACACCGGCCGCGAGGCGCCAGAGGACGCCTTGGTCTTCTACCGGGCCGCCGGCTGGGACGAGGAGGCCCTGGAGGACTACCGGGCCCGCTTCGGCGGCTTTGGAAAGAGCCTCCACGCCCTACCCGATAGCTTCCAGCGCCTGTCCGACGGCGACGTCATCCCGATCGGCGACCATGACTGGAAGGTGGTGGTCGGCTCGGGCCACTCACCGGAACACGCCTGCCTCTGGTGCCCCGAGCTGAAGCTGATGATCAGCGGCGACCAGGTCCTGCCCAAGATCACCTCCAACGTCTCGGTCTTCCCGACGGAGCCTGCCGGCGACCCCCTGACCGATTGGCTGACCTCCCTCGCCCGGATCCGCGGGATCATCCCGGACGACGTCCTGGTCCTGCCGGCCCACAACGAGCCCTTCCATGGCCTGCACGCCCGGATCGATCACCTGATCGGCGGGCACGAGCGCAGCCTCATCCGGCTGCACAAGCTGCTGGAAGAGCCGAAGCGGGCCATCGACACCTTCGACATCCTCTTCCGGCGCAAGATCGACCGCTGGACGCTGGGCATGGCCACCGGCGAGAGCCTGGCCCACCTCAACTGCCTGCTGGCCCGGGGCCAGGCCGTCCGCACCCAGGATGAGGCCGGGGTGGACTGGTACCGTGCCGTCTGAGGCGATCCGGGTCCGGGCGGCCGGGCCGGCGGACCTGACGACCATCCATGGCTTCATCCTGGACCTGGCGGAATACGAGCGGCTGGCGCATGAGGCTGAGGCCAACCTGGCCGACCTCGAGCGGGACCTCTTCGGGCCCGCGCCCCGGGTTTTCTGCGACATCGCCGAGATCGACGGCGTACCGGTGGGTTTCGCCCTGTGGTTCTACTCTTACTCGACCTTCCGGGGCCGGCACGGAATCTGGCTGGAGGACCTCTTCGTCCGGCCGGAGCAGAGGGGGGCGGGGGCGGGACTGGCCCTGCTGAAGGCTCTGGCCCGGCGCTGCGCCGATCAGGACCTGGCGCGGCTGGAATGGTCGGTGCTGGACTGGAACACCCCGGCCATCGGCTTCTACGATTCCCTGGGCGCCCTGACGATGGACGAGTGGACGACACGTCGCCTGACCGGCGCCGCCCTGGAGGCCCTGGCCCGATGAGCGATCCCCCCGTCACCGCCCTCCGGGCGACCGCCGAGGAAGAGGCCGACATCCGCCGGCGCGTCCGTGAGGTGGACCCCGCAAGTCTGGGCCCTGACCGGGTCATCGCCGTCCCCGGACACGCCGCCGCCCTGGCGCGGATGCTGGCCGACCCCCGGGTCTCGGACCCGATCTACGACCTGCCCCGGCCGATCACCGAGGACAGCGTCCGGGCCTGGATCGAGGCGACGGCGGCGGACCAGGCGCGGGGGGAGGCGGTGCTGATCCTCTCCCTGGACGAACAGGGCGAGGTCGCAGGCTATTCCCGCTTCAGCGTCTGGCCGGACCGCTCTTCCGCCGAACTCGCCGGCGCGACCCGGGCCGACCGGCAGAACCGGGGGCAGGGAACGGCGGGCGCCGTCCGGTCCTTCGGCTGGATGTTCGAGGTGCTGGGCGTGCGCCTGATCGGCCTGACGGCGGCGCTGGACAATGTGCGCTCCGCCCGGGTGATCGAGGCCGCCGGCTTCCGCCCCATGGGCGAGCGCGACAGCCGCCGTCCGGACGGAACCCTCCGCCGCTCGCTCTACTGGGAGATGACCGCTGACGAATGGCGCCGGGTCCGCGACCCCGGGGAAGCGCCTTCGTGATCCAGGAGCCAGGCCTTGCGCTCCAGCCCACCTGCATAGCCGGTCAGGGCGCCTGACCCGCCGATAACCCGGTGGCAGGGGATCAGCAGGGCCACGGGGTTGGCTCCGTTCGCCAGGCCCACCGCCCGGACGGCCCGGGGCGCGCCGACCTGGATCGCGATGTCGAGATAGCTTCGGGTCACGCCCTGCGGGATGTCGCACAGAGCTGTCCAGACCTGTTCCTGGAAGCGGGTCCCCGCCGTGGCGCAATCGAGCTGGGCCAGGGCGTCCGGATCGCCCTCGAGATATCCGCCCAGGGCTTCGGACACGCGAGGCGGCGCGGCGCCCGTCTCCAGGGAGATCCCGGGATACAGGCGCGCCATGCGCTGGCGGATCCGCGGCAGGCCGGAGCCGAAGTCCAGGCCCCGGAGGATCCCCGCCTCGTCGAGGATCACCTCGATCTGGCCGAGGGGTGAGGCGACCTCCGAGACTGTCAGTCGGCGGGGCGGCGGCGCGTCAATCTTCATTCGGCGGGTCCTTTGCGGGGGGATGCGGCGTCGGCGTCCTTCGCCCAGAGATGGGCGGCGGCATAGGCTCGCCAGGGACGCCAGGCCTCAGCCCGCGCCAGCAGGGCTTCGGGAGTGGGTCTTCGGCCTTCGGGGTCTGCAGCCGCCCTCAGGAGGGCAAGGTCCGAGTGCGGAAAGGCGTCGGGCTCTCGCAGGGCGCGCATGGCGATGTACTGGGCGGTCCAGGCGCCCACCCCGGGAAGGGCCGAGAGCCTGCGGACGGCGCCTTCGAGATCCTGGCCCGGTGCAAACAGCTGGGCGTCCTCCGTCGCCAGACGGGCGATGGCCGCCAGGGCCCTGCCCCGCGCCCGGGGCATGGGCAGGGTTTCGGGATCAAGGCCGGCGAGACGCTCCGGTCCCGGGAACAACCTGTCCAGGCCGAACCGGCGGGCGGGCTCGGTGTCGATGTGGGCGCCATGGTTGGCCGCCAGCCGGCTGGCCAGACCCCGTGCGGCGACGACCGTCACCTGCTGGCCGAGGATGGCCCTGACCGCCGTCTCGAAGCCATCCCAGGCGCCGGGCGCCCGCAGGCCAGGACGCTGGGCGACCAGCGGGCCAAGTTCAGGGTCCTCGCCCAATTGCGCCCGCACGGGCTCGGGGTCCAGGGCAAGGTCGAAGACCCTGCGGATCTGGGCCAGGACCCGGGGAAGGACGCGGAGGTCCGGAAACCAGAGACTGGCGGACAGGGTGTCGCCCCGCCCGTGCTCAACACGGACCACGCCGGCGGCGCCTGCAACCGCCAGGGTCCGCACATAGGCCTGGCCGTCGATCCGCTCGACCCCCTCCACCTGCCGTTGGGCGAAGAAGTCCAGCATCCGGGGCCAGTCGTAGGGCGGTCGGTAGGCGAGCCGCAGGGTAACGCCGTCGACGGGGTGCGCCTCTGCGCCGGGGCGGCGGCGCAGGCTGGAGGGCGTCCGGCCGCAGGCGGTCCGGAAGGCCTCGTTGAAGCGCCGCAGGCTGCCGAAGCCGGAGGCGAGGGCGACCCCTGACATGGAGAGGCCCGTCTCCCGGATCAGTCGGCGGGCCATGTGCAGCCGCCGGGTCTGGGCCACCGCGACCGGAGAAGCCCCCAGGTGCTCCTGGAACAGGCGCCTGAGATGTCGCTCTCCCACGCCCAGGCGCCCCGCCAGGTCCTGCATGTCGCCGCTGTCCAGGGCCCCGAGGTCGATCAGGGCCAGGGCGCGGGAGACCGTGTTGGCGGTCCCGTTCCAGGCGCCGAGTTCCGGGGCGGCTTCCGGGCGGCACCTCAGGCAGGGCCGGAATCCGGCGAGCTGTGCCGCCGCCGCCGAACTGAAGAACCGCACGTTCTCGGGCCGGGGCTTCCGGGCCGGACAAACGGGCCGGCAGTAGATTCCGGTCGTGACGACGCCCCCGAACAACTGCCCGTCGAGGCGAACGTCCCGGGTGGCGAAGGCGCGAAAGCTGGCGGCGGGGTCCAGGTCCATGGCCTCAACATGGTCTCTTCCGAGACGAATGTCTGGCGGTTTTCGGACGCCGATTCCGCGGTCGGCGTCCCCGGCCAGGTCAGGGCCTGGCCGGGGAGCCAGTCTCAGGACGCCGGCTTGGTGGCGGCGGGTTGCTGGGCGTTGTTGCCGCCCGGCAGGGGGCCTCGGTTCAGGTCGAAGAACTTGGGCGCCATCTTCGGCACGGCTTCGTCCAGGATGGACTGGACCGTCCAGCCCTCTTCCTTGGTCACGGTCTCGACCGGACGGGGCTGGGAGTAGAGGATGATGTTCTCGCCCGAGGCGCCGAAGATCTGGCCCGAGACGTGGGCGGCGGCGGGCGCCACCATGGCCACGGAGAAGCGGGCCGGCTGGTCGGCGCGGATCGTCTCGGCCATCACGGCCCGACGGGCTGCGGCGGCCTCATCCTTGACCGGCACGGACTGGGTCATGCGGGTCCAGGCCACGGGGGCCAGGCAGTTGGAGCGCACGTTGTTACGGGCGCCCTCCATGGCGATGATCCGCGACAGGCCGGCGATGCCCATCTTGGCCGCGCCGTAATTGGCCTGGCCGACATTGCCGAACAGGCCCGAGGTCGAGGTGAAGAACATGTAGGCGCCGTCGTTCTGCTCGCGGAACAGCTCGATGGTGGCGCGGGCGACGTTGAAGGAGCCGCGCATGTGCACGTCGATGACCCGGTCCCAGTCGTCTTCGCTCATCTTGTGGAACATGACGTCGCGCAGGATGCCGGCCGGATTGATCACGGCGTGCAGGCCGCCGAAGGTGTCCCGGGCCTGTTCGACCATGCCCTGCACGGCCTTCATGCTGGTCACGCTCTCGGAGTTGGAGACCGCCTCGCCGCCCGCGGCGCGGATTTCCCGGGCCACCGCCTCGGCGGGACCGGCGTCGCCCTCGTCGCCGCCCTTCAGACCGCCGCCCAGGTCGTTGACCACGACCTTCGCGCCCTCCTGGGCCGCGATGAGCGCGCAGTCGCGGCCAATGCCGTTGCCGCCGCCGGTGACCAGAACCACTTTTCCGTCAAGTGCGCCCATTGAAATGCCTCCCGATGAAAATGATCGCGCCGCCAGTTATTCGAGGCGGTCGGCCTTGCGCAAGTCAGGAAAGAGCCGCGCCCAGAGGCCGGTCGCCAGGACGGCGCCGACCCCGCCGGAGACCGCCGCGCCCACCGGTCCCAGGAAACGGGCCGCGACGCCGCTCTCGAACTCTCCCAACTCATTGGACGCCCCGATGAAAAGGGAGGAGACCGCCGCCACGCGGCCGCGCATGGCGTCCGGCGTGACGATCTGGACCAGGGTCTGGCGAACGAAGACGCTCAGCATGTCCGCACCGCCCAGCACGGCCAGGGCCAGGACGGAGAGGGGCAGGGAGGTCGAAAGGCCGAAGACGATGGTGGCCAGGCCGAAGACAGCGACCCCGGCGAACATGACCGGCCCCGCCCGGCGGCGGATCGGATTGCGGGCGAGGTAGATCGCCACCAGGGTGGCCCCGATGGCGGGGCTGGCGCGCAGGAGGCCGAAGCCCTCGGGCCCCACATGCAGGACGTCGCGGGCGAAGACGGGGAGGAGGGCGGTCGCCCCGCCGAGCAGGACGGCCACGAGGTCCAGCGAGATGGCGCCGAAGACGATCTTGTTGGTCCAGACATAGGCCAGCCCTTCCTTCATGAGGGCCCAGCGGGAACCGGGATTGACCTCGGGCTGGGTGTTCCCCCGGATCCCGTGGATGCAGGCCTGGGCGAAGAGATAGAGGCCCGCGGCGCCAGCGTAGGAGGCGGCCGGAGACAGGGCGACCAGCAGGCCCCCAATGGCGGGCCCGATGATGGAGGCGCCCTGCCAGGCGAGGGAGTTCAGGGCGATGGCGCGGGGCAGGAGGGACCGGGGCACAAGCATGGGGCCCAGCGCCGTCCCGGCCGGCCCCATGAAGGCGCGGCTGGCCCCGAAGGCCGCTGACAGGACCAGCAGCAGGGTCAGGCTGGCGAATCCGAAGACGGAGGCGGCGACCAGGACCAGGGCGGTGGCGATCTCCGCGGCGTAGCAGAGGCGCAGGATGGTCTTGCGGTCGTAGCGGTCCGCCGCCTCGCCGGCCGGGAGGGCGAGCAGGAAGACCGGGATGAAGGCGGCGAGGCCGATCATCCCCACGAAGAAGGCGGACTGGGCGACGTCCATGGTCTCCCGCGCCACGGCGTAGACCTGCCAGCCCAGGGCGACGCTCTGGATCTGGACGCCCAGGGTCGAGGCGACCCGGGACAGCCAGAACCGGAGGTAATCCGGGCGGCCCATCAGGTCCCGGAGGGTCGCGGCGTCGGCGTCGCGGGAGATTTCGGACTCGCTCATAATCGCAGCAGCTTGGCCTGAAGCCCGGCGCACGGCAACGTGGCGCAGGTCCAGCCCCTGCCTGGGCCCTTGAGGAGTCCTCCATGCCCGGATGGGTGATTGCGGTCCTGACCGAAGCCTCCGACGGGCCCGAGCTCCGTCGGCTGTTCTTCGCGGTGGGGTTTGCCGACCAGGGCCAGGCGGAGTGGAAGGCGGTGGACGCCGCCGCGGCGGAGGCGCCCGTCGCGCCGGGGCCGCGCGGGGGTCTTGAGCCCGTGCAGGCCCTCTCTTCCCTGACGGACATCGCCATGCGCCGGAAAGGGCTGTTGGCCGGCGAAGTGCGCCCCCTGGGGGAGGCCTGGCCGCGCAACTGGCTCTGATCGCGGTGTTGACGCGACCGGCGACCGGCCCTAAACGCCCGGCCCTCGCGCCCGGGGGGGAAGTCTTGGCGGATATGAGTACCACCGAAGCCGTCATACGCCCGGAGACGCCCGCAGATGGCCGGCGGATCGAGGCGCTTCTCGACCACGCCTTTGGCCCAGGCCGCTTCGTCAAGGTCTCGGAGCGGGTGCGCGAGTTCGCCCGGTTCCGCCCCGACCTGTCCTTCTGCGCCGAGGCGGAGGGAGAGGTCGTCGGCCTGGTCCGGCTTTGGGACATCCATATCGGTGAGACGCCGGCCCTCTTCCTGGGCCCCCTGGCGGTGCACTCGGGCCGCCGGCTCGACGGCCTGGGCGGACGCCTGGTGGAGCATGCCGGCGTCGCGGCTGACGCCCGGGGGGAGGGGCCCATCCTGCTGGTGGGGGACCCGCCGTTTTTCCAGCGCTTTGGCTATGCTTCGCCGCCCACCGTGGGGGTGAGGCTTCCCGGCCCGGTGGATCCCCGGCGGGTCCTCGTCCGGGGCGCCTCTAAGCCGCTTTCGGGGCCCGTCCGTCCCTGAAGCCGGCCCTGAGGTTGAGCCGGAGGGCGTGCGGGCCTACCTTCCGGGCATGTCCGAGACTCAGCACCCCTCCGGCCTGGACGGCGTGGCCGCCGCCGCGCGGCAGGCGCCCGGGCGCGGCCTGCCGCCCGTCCACCTCTGGAATCCCGCCCACTGCGGCGACATCGACATCGTCATCAAGCGCAATGGCCAGTGGTTCCACGAAGGCACGCCCATTGGCCGGGAAGCCCTGGTGCGCCTGTTCTCCACTGTCCTGAGGAAGGACCCTGACGGCTTCCACCTGGTGACGCCGGTGGAGAAGATGCGGATCACCGTCGAGGACGCCCCCTTTATCGCCGTTCGGGTCGACCGGGATGGCGAGGACCTGGTCTTCCAGACCAATGTCGGCGACGAGGTCCGGGCCGGCCCGGACAATGCCCTGCGGGTGGAGACCGACCCACGCACGGGTGAGCCGCGGCCCTACCTGCACGTCCGGCGTGGACTTGAGGCCCTGGTGGCCCGTCCGGTCTTCTATGAACTGGTCGGCATGGCCGATGAGGCTGATGGGCGGCTTGAGGTCCGGTCGGGCGGCGCCGCCTTCGACCTGGGCGCGTCCGGGGAAGGCGCGCCGTGAGCCCTCAACAGCTGGCGGCGCCGGGCGCCCGGCCCCTCCTGGCGGCGCGGCTGGCGGAACGTCTGGACCCCCTGGCCGACAGGACGCTTGATGACATCAGCTCGGACTTCGACTTTGAGCCGGATCCGTACTTTCCGCCGCTGGAGAGCCTGACCCCCGCCGCCGTCCTGGTAGGACTGATCGAACGCTCGCATGGATTCTCAGTCCTGCTGACGACGCGGCTCGACACCCTGCGCCGCCATGCGGGCCAGGTCGCCTTTCCGGGCGGCCGGTGCGATGCGGGAGAGACGCCCTGGCAGGCGGCCCTGCGCGAGGCCGAGGAGGAGGTGGGTCTGGCGTCGGACTTCGTCTCACCGGTCGGGCTCTCGACCCCCTACCGCACGGGGACGGGATACCTCGTCACCCCGGTGGTGGCCTTCATCGAGGAGGGCTTCAGCCTCCAGCCCAATCCCGAGGAGGTGGCGGACATCTTCGAGACGCCCTTCGGTTTTCTGATGGACGGGGCCAACCACGAGACCCACGAGCGCCAGCTGCCAGATGGCGGCAAGCGCCGGTTCTACGCCATGACCCACGACGACCGGTTCATCTGGGGCGCGACGGCGGGGATGCTGAGGGTCCTGTCTCACCGGCTGTTCGGGGCGCGGGCGTGAGCGTCGCGGGGCCGGATTTCGTTCTCGAGGGCGCGGCCTGGCTGGAGGATCCGGCCGCCGCTGCGGTGATCGACGCCCTGGAGGCGGCGGGGGGTCCGGACTGCACGCGCTTTGTCGGCGGCTGCGTCCGGAATGCGGTCATGGGCCGCCCCGTCGCCGACATCGACCTGGCCACCCGGCTGGAGCCTCCGGCGGTGGTTGCGGCCCTGGAGGCCGCCGGCCTGAAGGCCGTCCCCACCGGCCTCGATCATGGCACCGTCACCGCGGTCAGCGGCGGGCGCGGCTTCGAGATCACCACCCTGCGGCGGGACGTGGAAACCGACGGCCGCCGCGCCGTCGTGGCCTTTACGTCCGACTGGGCCGAGGACGCGGCTCGCCGCGACTTCACCCTCAACGCCCTCTACGCAGACCGGAAGGGCCGGATCTTCGATCCCACCGGCGAAGGTCTCGCGGCGGCCCGGGAGGGCCGGATCGTCTTTGTCGGCGAGGCGAACCAGCGGATCGCCGAGGACCATCTGCGCATCCTCCGATACTTCCGCTTCCTGGCCCGCTATGGGCGCGGGGAGCCGGACCCCGCCGCCACAGCCGCCTGCGCGGCCCAGGCTGGCAGCCTCGTCACCCTGCCCGCCGAGCGGGTGCTCAAGGAACTCCTCTCCCTGCTGGGCGCAGCTGATCCCAGGCCCGCCGTCCGCCTGATGGCGGCGATAGGCGTCCTGCCGCGCCTCCTGCCCCACGCCGGCGACCTCTCGCGGTTCGAGGGGCTGTGCGAGGTCGAGACCCTGGAGGGCTCCGGTCCCGATCCCCTCCTGAGGCTGGGCGCCCTGTTCCCGGGGACCCCTACAGAGGTCGCGAGGGAGGCGGAGCGCCTCCGGCTCTCAGGGGCCCAGAGGGACAGGCTGATCGCGGCTGCGGGACGCGAGCCCCGCCTCATCCCCTGGATGTCGCCCTCCGCCCTGCGCCGCGCCCTTCATCTGCTGGGGGCCGCAGCCACGCAGGATCGGCTGCGGCTAGCCTGGGCCCATGCGCCGCATGGGGCGTCGGCGGGGGACTGGCGGGCTCTGATCGCTGAAGCCCGCGCCTGGACGCCGCGGACCCTGGGACTGTCGGGCGCCGATGTCGTCGCGGCCGGCGCCCCGCCAGGCCCAAGGATTGGCGAGGCCCTGCGCGAGCTTGAGGCCTGGTGGATGGAGGCGGATTTCCCTGACGACCGCGAGGCCCTGCGCGCCCGCCTGGCCGCCATCCTGCGCGGCCTGGAGGATGGGAATTGAAGATCGCCATCCTGGAGACCGGGGCGCCACCCGGGGATCTCGCCATCCGGTTCGGGGACTATCCGGACATGTTCCGCCGCCTGCTGCTTGAGGAGGGCGACCAGGCCGAGACCTTCGACGTCGCCGCCGGACGGCTTCCCGCCGACCCCTCCGCCTTCGACGCCTGCCTCGTGACAGGATCTTCCGCCGGCGTCTACGAGCCCCTGCCCTGGATCGCCCCGCTCAAGGCCTTCCTGAACGGGGCCTCGGGCCGCACGGCCCTGGTCGGGGTCTGCTTCGGCCACCAGGTCATGGCCGAGGCCTTCGGCGGCCGGGTGATCCAGTCGCCCAAGGGCTGGGGCGTGGGCCTGCACCGATACGCCGCTTCCGGAGAGGGCTGGCTGGCGGGGCTGGACACCCTGGCGGTCGCCGCCTCGCATCAGGACCAGGTGGTCGAGGCTCCCGAAGGCGCCCGCGTGGTCGCAGGCAGCGACTTCACGCCCTTTGGCGCCCTTTGCTATCCCGACCGACGGGCGATCTCGATCCAGCTGCACCCCGAGTTCACCCCCGACTACGCCCGGACCCTGGTCGAAGCCCGGCGGGGAAGCCGCTACACCGACGAACAGGCGGATGCAGCCCTGGCCAGCTACCAAGACGCCAATGACCGGCTGGAGGTGGGCCGCCGGCTGCGTCGCTTCATCGAGGCCGGAGGCGTCTGATCAGGGCCAGATCACCTCGGGCGGCATGGAGGACAGGATGCTCTCGATATTGCCGCCGGTCTTGAGCCCGAACATGGTGCCGCGGTCGTAGAGCAGGTTGAACTCCACATAGCGGCCCCTGCGGATGAGCTGCTCGCGCCGGTCGGCCTCGGTCCAGGGCTCGTGCATCCGGCTCCGGGCGATGCGCGGATAGACATCCAGGAAGGCCTCGCCGACGTCCTGGGTGAACCGGAAGTCGCGCTCCCAGTCCCCGGAATTGTGGTGGTCGTAGAAGATGCCGCCGATCCCCCGGGGTTCCTTGCGGTGGGGCAGGTAGAAGTACTCGTCGCAGCGGACCTTAAAGTCCGGGTACCAGGCCGGGTCATGCGTGTCGCAGGCGGCCTTCAGGGCGGCGTGGAAGGTGACGGCGTCCGGGGCGTCCTGGCTGCGCTGTTCGTCCAGGGTGGGGGTCAGGTCGGCCCCGCCGCCGAACCAGCCCGTCTGGGTCGCCAGGAACCGGGTGTTCATGTGCACCGCCGGAACCTTGGGGCTGCGCATGTGGGCGATGAGGCTGATTCCCGTGGCGGTGAAGCGGGGGTCCTTGTCGGCCCCGGGCATGCTGGCGGCCATCTCGGGGGTGAAGGTTCCGTGCACCAGGGAGATGTGGCAGCCCATCTTCTCGATGAATCGCCCGCCCCGCAGGAAGCCCATCACCCCCCCGCCGCCGGCCTCCCGTACCCAGGGCTTCAGCTCGAACTTCGCCGGCTCACCGGGAAAGAGGTCGGCGGGGGCGTCGATCTCCAGCTGCTCGAAGGCGGCGACGATGCGGTCGCGCAGGGTGTCGAACCAGGCGCGGGCGCGGGCGTTGCGGGAGTCGAGGACGGCGGGATCAATCATGGGCGGGAGAATCTTGCGGATGGAATTCGGGAAAGCGTCCGGTCTGACGAAGGGCCTCGGACAGTCCGATCGCCGCCGAGACGGTGAGGTTGAAGGAACGGCGATCCCGGCTCAAGGGAATGATGACCCGGGCGTCGGCGGCGGCGTGCACGAAATCGGGAACCCCTGAGCTCTCCCGTCCGAACAGCAGGACATCGTCGGGCCGGAAGGCGAAGTCGTGGAGGGGGCTGGCCCCCCGCGTCGTGAAGAGCACGATCCGGCCGGGCGCTGCGGCCCTGAAAGCCTCCCAGCTGGGATGGCGGACGACCTCGCCAGGATCCCCATAATCCAGCGCCGCCCGGCGGATCGCCTTATCCGATATGGGGAAGCCGCAAGGTTCGATGACGTGCACCGGGGTGTCGAGGCAGGCCCCCAGACGAATGGCTGCGCCAAGGTTTTGCGGAATGTCCGGTTGAAAAAGCGCGAGCAGCATTCTAGGTGATCCGACCACGGGCTTCGCGCATCCTGCGGCGAATCAGCGGTTGGCCCTTCGCCAGTTGGCGGGGGGGCGTCCGGGCCGGTTCGCAGCAGGTGGCGCTTCCAGTCCGGGTGACCCTTACCAGATGTTCTGGCGGGGTCGAGGACGGACGGCGCCCCAGTGGCGCAGTCCCCAAGCGAAGGGTGGCTTCAAGGTGGCCGACGGCGTGGCGGGCGCGAACCCCGAAAATGGCGCGGGTGGGGATGACCCCAGCCGTCGCGACTTCATTCATATCGCCGCGGGCGCCGCGGCGGCAGGTGCGGCGGTGACCATCGCCTGGCCCCTGGTCGACCAGATGAACCCGGCGGGCGACACCCTAGCCCTGGCGTCGGTCGAGTTCGACCTGACCAAGGTGGAGCTGGGCCAGTCGGTGACCATCAAGTGGCGCGGCAAACCCCTGTTCATCCGCCATCGCACCGGCGCCGAGATCGCCGCCGCGATCAAGGATGACAACGCCCCCATGCGCGATCCGCAGACCGACGAAGTGCGCCACAAGCCGGGCAAGGCCGAATGGCTTGTCCTGATTGGCACCTGCACCCACCTGGGCTGCGTGCCGACCTTCGGCGGCGGTGACTACAAGGGCTGGTTCTGCCCCTGTCACGGGTCGCACTACGACACCTCCGGCCGCATCCGGAAGGGCCCCGCGCCCACCAACCTTGCGGTTCCGGAATACGCCTTTGTTTCCGACAACATGGTCAAGGTGGGCTGAGCGAGATGAGCGGACATTCGAACTATGTTCCCAAGACGGGCTTTGAGCGCTGGCTAGACGCCCGCCTCCCTGTCGCCCGGCTGGCCTATGACAGCCTCGTCGACTTCCCGACCCCGAAGAACCTGAACTACTGGTACACCTTCGGCGGCATCCTGGCCCTGTGCCTGGGGATCCAGCTGATGACCGGGATCGTGCTGGCCATGCACTATGTGCCGCACGTAGACTACGCCTTCGCCTCCATCGAGCGCATCATGCGCGACGTGAACTATGGCTGGCTGGTCCGCTACATGCACTCCAACGGGGCCTCGATGTTCTTCATCGCGGTCTATGCTCACATGTTCCGCGGCCTCTATTACGGGTCCTACAAGGCCCCACGCGAGCTCCTCTGGATCCTCGGCTGCGTGATCTACCTGCTGATGATGGCTACGGCCTTCATGGGCTATGTCCTGCCCTGGGGGCAGATGAGCTTCCATGGCGCGGTGGTGATCACCAACCTCTTCGGCGCTCTGCCGATCATCGGCGAGTCCATCACCACCTGGCTGTGGGGCGGCTTCGCGGTCGACAATGCGACGCTCAACCGCTTCTTCTCCCTGCACTACCTGATGCCCTTCATGATCGCGGGGGTCGTGATCCTGCACGTCTGGGCCCTGCATGTGACCGGGAACAACAACCCGACCGGCGTACATGTGCAATCGAAGGCAGATACAGTGCCATTCCATCCGTACTACACGGTGAAGGACGGCTTCGCGATTGCGGTGTTCATGCTGATGTTCGCCGCCTTCGTCTTCTTCAGCCCCAACGCCCTGGGTCACCCGGACAATTACATCCCGGCCAATCCCCTGGTGACGCCCGCGCACATCGTGCCCGAGTGGTACTTCCTGCCCTTCTACGCCATCCTGCGGGCTGTTCCGGACAAGTTGATGGGCGTGCTCCTGATGTTCGGCGCCATCGCGGTGCTGTTCATCCTACCCTGGCTGGACACCTCCCGCGTGCGGTCCCTGCGCTATCGGCCGACCACTCGGATGTACTTCTTCATCTTTGTGGTCGCCTGCTTCGTGCTGGGCTTCTGTGGCGGCAAGCTCCCCGACGAGCATGTCATCCCGGGTCTCAAGACCTTCCAGCTGCTGGACGCGGACCTGAACTCGATGGTCTGGCTGTCCCGCTTCGCGACGGCCTACTACTTCGCCTACTTCCTGATCGTCCTGCCGGTGATGGGTCTTTCGGAGGCCCCTCTGGATCAACCCAAGTCGATCAGCGAACCGGTCCTATCCCCTTTCGCTGCACTGCCTGCGGGCGCTGCAGCGTCGCCTGAAAAGAGGGGTTGAGCGTAATGCTTCGCAAAGGTCTCGCCATTGCCGCGCTCGGCCTCGCCCTCGTGGGCGGGCCGGCCCTGGCCGCCGGCTCCCAGAAGGAGCCCCGCACTGTCGCCTGGAGCTTTAGCGGCCCCTTCGGCAAGTTCGAACCGGCCCAGCTCCAGCGGGGGTTCAAGGTTTATCGGGAGGTCTGCGCCGCCTGCCACTCCATGAACCTGATGTCGTTCCGGAACCTCGGCCAGAAGGGCGGTCCCTTCTATGACCCGAAATACCCCAACCCAAACGACAACCCCTATGTGAAGACCATCGCCAAGGAATACGAAGTCTCGGACATCGATCAGGAGACGGGGGATGTGGTGAAGCGGCCGGCGACCCCCGCGGACCATTTCCCGAACCCCTACCCGAACGAGGCGGCGGCCCGGGCGGGCAATGGCGGGGCCCTGCCCCCGGACTTCTCGACCCTGTCCAAGGCGCGTAAGGGTGGCGCGGACTACGTCTATTCCCTGTTGACCGGCTACGGAACGCCGCCCGCCGGGCTCGAGGTGCCCTCAGGCCAGTACTACAATCCCTACATGCTCGGCGACGTCTCCGCCTTCTGGAAGGGCGAGGGATATGCCCCCAAGGGCGGCTTCATCGCCATGCCGCCCCAGCTGACGCCCGACAAGGTCACCTTTGACGACGACACCAAGTCGACCATCTCGCAGCAGGCCGAGGATGTCGCGGCCTTCATGGCCTGGGCCTCGGAGCCCAAGCTGGAAGAGCGCAAGGCCTTCGGCGTCGGCGCCATGATCTACCTGACGATCCTGGCCGGCCTGCTCTATGTGAGCTACCGGCGCATCTGGCGGAACGTGGCTCACTAAAGACCCGCCGACCGCCAGCAGAAAGGGCCGGTCGCCTCCAGGGCGGCCGGCCTTTTTCTGGGGATCACACGTTGAAGCGGAAGTTCATCACGTCGCCGTCCTTGACGAGGTATTCCTTCCCCTCGGAACGCAGGCGGCCTGCGTCGCGGGCCCCCGCCTCGCCCCGGAACTTCACATAGTCTTCGAATGCAATGGTCTCCGCCCGGATGAAGCCCTTTTCGAAGTCGGTGTGGATCACGCCGGCGGCCTGTGGTGCGGAGGCGCCCACGGGGATGGTCCAGGCCCGGGCCTCCTTGGGACCCGCAGTGAAATAGGTCTGCAGTCCGAGGAGGGCGTAGGCCTCCCGGATCATGCGGTTCAGGCCCGGCTCGTGAAGGCCAAGGGTCTCAAGGAACTCCGCCCGCTCTTCGCGGTCCAGGAGGGCGATTTCACTCTCGATCTGCGCCGAGATCACGACCGACTTGGCGTTGTCCCGTGCGGCGCGTTCGGCCACCTGGCCAGAGAAGGCGTTGCCCTCCGCCGCCGAACCTTCGTCGACATTGCAGACATAGAGCGCCGGCTTGGCCGTCAGCAGCTGGAGCATCCGCCAGCCCTTTTCCTCTCCAGCGGGCACCTGGGCGGCCCGGGCGGGGCGTCCCTCATTCAGCTGGGCGAGGGCAAGTTTCATCAGTGCGAGGGCGGATGCGGCCTCCTTATCGCCGGTCTTGGCCCGCTTCTCGAGGTTCACCACCCGCTTCTCCAGACTCTCCAGGTCGGCGAGCATGAGTTCGGTCTCGATGATATCCAGGTCCGAGATGGGGTCGATCCGCCCCTCGACATGGGTGATGTCGTCATCGACGAAACAGCGCGAGACGAAGGCGACGGCGTCGCAGTCCCTGATGTTGGCGAGGAACTGGTTTCCCAGTCCTTCGCCCTGGGCCGCGCCGCGGACCAGGCCCGCCACGTCGACAAAGTTGATGCGGGCAGGAATGATCTCCTTGGATCCGGCGATCTCCGCCAGGGCGTCGAGGCGGGTCTCCGGGACCGCCACATCGCCGACATTGGGCTCGATGGTGCAGAAGGGATAGTTGGCCGCCTGGGCCGCCGCCGTCTGGGTCAGGGCGTTGAACAGGGTCGACTTGCCGACGTTGGGCAGGCCGACGATGGCGACTTTCAGGGCCATGGTGCGAACTCCTCGGAACCAGAGGCGCGGCGACTAGCACGCGCCCGGGAAATGGTCACGCTGGATCGCCGGACCTTCGGGGATCCAGCTTCTCAGCGGGCGCCAGTCGCATGACTTCGGCCTGGTAGCGTTCGTCCTCGCCAGCGACGAGCAGGGGGGCGGCGTCGGCCACGGCCTCCAGCATGTCGGAGACCCAACCGGTCTCGGTCTTGTGGAAGTCGGACAGGACGTACCCGTGGACCCTGTCCTTGTGCCCCGGATGCCCGACGCCCAGGCGCGCCCGGCGGAAGTCTGGCCCGATGTGGGCGGATACGGACCGCACGCCGTTGTTTCCGGCAGCGCCGCCTCCGGTCTTCATCCGGAACCGGCCGGCGGCCAGGTCGATCTCGTCGTAGAAGAGCACCAGGTCCGCGGGGGTCAGCTTGTAGAACTTCAGCGCTGCGGCCACGGAGCGACCGCTCTCGTTGTAGAAGGTCTGGGGCTTGAGGATCAGGGCCTTCACGGCCCCGGCCGGCGTGTCGATCACGCCCTCGCGGGCCAGGCCCTGGAAACGGCTGCGCTCCGGCCCAAACCCCCAGCGGGTGGCGATGGCGTCCACCGCACGGAAGCCAATATTGTGCCGGTTGCCGGCGTAGGCCGGCCCCGGATTTCCCTGGCCGGCCAGAATCAGCATGGGTCGGCGTCAGGCCCTAGGCCTCGGCGCCTTCCGCGTTGGCTGCGGCGGCGGCGGCCGAACCGGCCACGGTGGCCACCACCACGTCGCCCGAGGCGCTCGCCGTGGCGCCTGCGGGCAGCTTCAGCGAGCTGATGCGGATGGTCTCGCCAATGTCCAGGCCGGTGAGGTCGTGGATGATCTCTTCGGGGATGTGGTCGGCGGAGCAGTTCAGCTCGATCTCGTGCAGGACGACATTGAGCGTGCCGCCGCGCTTCAGGCCCGGCGAGGCCTCCTGGTTGCGGAAGTGCACGGGCACGGCGATCCGGATCTGCTGGTGCTCATCGACGCGATAGAGATCGAAGTGCCAGGGCTCGTCGGTCACCGGATGCATGTCCACGACCTTGGCGATGACCGGCTGGGTCTCCTCGCCATGCTTGAGCGTCACCAGGTGACCGAGCAGCTTCCCGGTGTAGAGCGCCTTGCGGAACTCGTTGGACTTCACCGCGATGGCCACGGGATCCTTCGCGCCGCCGTACAGGACGCCGGGGACCTTGCCCTCGCGACGGGTGGCTCGGGCGCCGCCCGTTCCAGTGCGCTCGCGGACTTCGACGTTCAGAATGATATCGGCCATGGCCCTGCCTCGAAACGAAACCGCCGCGCGGACGCCGCGCGGCGACGGACGACCCGAAAGGGGTCGAAGGGTGGGGCTAGATACACAAAACACCGGACCCTTGCAACGCCTCAGCGCCCGTGTGCGCCTGACCTATTTCTTCTTCGGCGCAGCCCGGCGGGAGGGCGCCGGCACAGGCTTGGGTGGGCGCACGGTCGGGACGAAACGAGCCTCATAGGGCTCGGGCAGGCCCGAAGCCCGGATCACGCATCGGCCGCTGTCCATCATGATATGCTGGCCGAGGCAGAAAATGTCTTCGTAGTATGGCTTGGACACCGCAAGGCACTGATTGAGGTTGAGCTTGGTCATCCGCGCGCAGCTGCCGGTGTTGGTATCCTGCATAACGGCGCCCACGGTATCATTGCGGAGTGGGCCCGTGTGTCCCAGCACCGCCATGGCCGCCACCGCCACCGATCGGACCACAGTCTGGGTGTAAGGCGCTGAAACAGGCCCTCCCGGAGGGCGTCGGCCCGCCGCGTGCGCCCTCAGATCCACCTCACCAAGGTCACTATCGAACTGCACTGCCGAGAGCGATTTGGCGTTCGCCAGACGGCCGGTTCGATCTGCGACCTCCTTCTTGGACCAAGCCTGCTTCTGAACGTCGCGCGCGGCCTGCTTGACCGCCTTGCCGGCGTCGTAAAGGCGCTGGCCGTCTTCGGCCAGGACCAGGGCGACCCGGTTGGCCGCCGAGCCGGATCCGCTGATGGCCAGGACGTTGTAGGGATTCGCCGCCAGACTCTCAGCGAGCTGCTGGCGCTGGACATCGCCGATGGCCTGGGCCCGGACGCCGGCGACGAAGGCGGGGTCTTCGAGGGCGACGATGGCGCCGTAGCCGATAAGCCCCTGCATGATCTGGCCGGACTCAATGGCGCTGCCAGCCTCCACGGACTTCGCCACCATGGCGCCGTCCACGAAGGCCGGGGAGATGGAGGAGGTGCGGTCGATGAAGGTCCTGTAGGCCCCCGCCTGGTCCACGATCCGGGCGCCGAGGGTGATCTCCGGCGGCTTGCTCGGGGCGATGGTCGGGGCCGGCCTCTCGGGCCCGCAGGCGGCAAGAGACAGACCGGCCAAGGCCAGGGCGGCCAGTCGGAATCGGTTGGAAATCATTCGGACCATAAGATGGCGCTCCCAGGAGCTCCCGCAGCGGGTCTTGCGGATATCGGCACCATTATCTCCTGCTTCGAAGGGCCGGGCAAACCCGACGGCTCAGTCGAACAGTTTGGAGACGGATTCCTCGTTGGCGATCCGGCGGATGGCTTCGCCGATCAGGGCCGCGCAGGACACCACGCGAACCTTGGACGCGCCCGCGACCTGGGGAGTCGCCTCGATAGAGTCGGTGATGACCAGTTCCTTCAGGACCGAGTTCTGGACCCGCGCATAGGCCGCGCCGGACAGCACGCCATGGGTGACATAGGCCGAAACCTCCACCGCCCCTGCGTCAATGAGGGACTGGGCCGCATTGCACAGGGTGCCCGCGGAATCGACGATGTCGTCAAAGAGGATCAGGCGTCGGCCCTCGACGTCGCCGATGATATTGGCGACCTCGCTCTTGCCCGGCCCCGAGCGGCGCTTGTCGACAATGGCCAGTTCGGCGTTGAGCCGGCTCGCCACGGCCAGGGCGCGGACCACGCCGCCGACGTCCGGCGAGACGATCAGCAGTTCCTCGGTCTTCTGGTAATTGGCCTTGATGTCGCCGGCCATCAGAGGAGCTGAGACCAGGTTGTCGGTGGGGATGTCGAAGAAGCCCTGGATCTGGCCGGAGTGCAGGTCCATCGTCAGGACGCGGTCGGCGCCGGCCCGAGTGATCAGGTTCGCCACCAGCTTGGCGGAGATGGGGGTCCGCCCGCCCGTTTTCCGGTCCTGACGGGCATAGCCGAAGTAGGGCATAACCGCCGTGATCCGCCGTGCCGACGCCCGCTTCAGGGCGTCGATGCAGATCAGCAGCTCCATCAGATTGTCATTGGCCGGGTAGCTGGTGGACTGGATGACAAAAACGTCCTCGCCACGCACATTTTCCTCGATGGCGACGAAGATTTCGTTGTCCGCGAAGCGTTTGACCTGCGCGCGCGTGAGGGGCAGGTCCAGATGGGCGGCGACCTCTTCAGCCAGGGTCCGGTTGGAGTTGCCTGCCAGAAGCTTCATCGGGGCTCTCCGCCTCATCTCGTCTTTCGGGGCTTTTAGGCAGGGCGAGTGAGGCGGGCAAGGCCCCCTGGCGGGAATTCGAGTTCACACAAGAGCGATGGCGGACAGGAGGCGGCCGAAGTCGGGCTCGCTCTGGTGAAGCGCCCTGCGATTCGAATAAAACCGGCTGGCGTCTGCATAGGTATCTGCGCCGATCCACTCCGCCCCACCGACGCCGGCGCGCTCCAGCCGCGAGAGAGCGTAGGCGGGCAGGTCGAAGTAAAGGCGATCACCCTCACCGGCGGTGAAGCAAGCCTCGCTGAGGGCGCACTCCGCGACGATCTGTTCGAGGAACTCGGGACCCACCTGATAGGAGGCCGGTCCGATACAGGGGCCGATAGCGGCCAGGATCCGATCAGGCCGGGCGCCCAGGCTGGCCATGGCCGCCACTCCGGCCTCGATCACTCCGGCGAGGGCGCCGCGCCAGCCGGCGTGAACGGCGCTGACCACCCGGGCCTTAGGGTCCGCCATAAGCACCGGCGCGCAGTCAGCGGCCAGGGCGCCGCACAGCAGGCCGGGCGTCCGGGTGGCGACGCCGTCGCCCCGAGGCCGCGCCTCGCCGAACGGTTGGGCCGCCACGTGCACAACGGCGGAATGAGTCTGGTAGGCGATGCAGAGGGATTGGGGCCCGAGGCCGAATGCGGCTGCAGCGCGAGCGTAGTTTTCCCGGACGGCTTCGGGATCGTCGTCCGATCCCAGGCCGAGGTTGAGGCTCGCATAGATCCCCCGGGACACACCGCCGCGGCGGGTCAAGAAGCCATGATGAATCCCGGCGACGTTCAGGCGGGAGGAAGTCAGGACTTCTGGGGCTTCGGGGCTCAAGGGGCGTCTCCAAAGCCCGGCGGCTGCAGGCCGGGGGAATGCAGAGCGGCGACCAGGAAGAGCTCGCCCATTTGCTCTGGCGCGGCCAGTCGCTCGATCTGCCGGCGGATTCGGGGCGCCTCGTCAGGACGGGCGCGGACCAGGGCGTCGGCCCGCGCCTCCAGCCCCAAGGCTCGCAGGAAGCGTCCCTGGCCGCGGGGGCCGGCGGTTTCGATCCCCTCGCGGCGGGCGGCGACCAGGACCGAGGGGAAGTCTGCGTGGACCGTCAGGTCGGCCTCGCCAGGGTGCTCCAGAGGATCCTCGCGCCTTTGCCCCCGGACGGCCTGGAAGGTATCGCCCAACCCGGGTTCGGCGCGGCCATAGTCCACCAGAAGGGCGGCCCCGCCATCGCCGGCGATGCGGGAGGCGAGGTCCGAGGCCAAAGCCTCCTGGGCGGGAGAGTGCTCGAACACCGCGCCCTCTGGGGCGGTGTCCGGCGCTGCGATCGAAGGCGGTGCGGGCGCAAGACCCAAGACCAGTCGCTCACCCTCGAGACCCACGCGCCTTTCCATCCAGGCGCCTTCCCGACGCTCCCACTGGCGGGCGGGCAGGCAGTCCAGGACCTCATTCGCCACCAGCAGCCACGGGGCGCCGCCGGGAATCTCATCCAGGCGGTCCACCTGGCGAAGGGCGGGACCCAGTCGGTTCTCTTGAAGGCGGCGGAGGGGACGCGACGGCTCGACAAGCCAGACCTCCGAGGCCTCATTAAAGCCTTGCGCCCGACCGGCTGCGCGGAGGAGATCGGACAGCAATGTCCCGTCGCCCGGTCCCAGCTCCACAAGGCGAAAGGGGGAAGGCCGGCCCATCTGCCGCCAGAGTTCGACCATCCAGAGGCCGATCAGCTCCCCGAACATCTGGCTGACGAGGGGTGCGGTGATGAAGTCGCCCTGCGCACCCAGGGCCGGTCGGGTGGCGTAGTAGCCGTCTGCAGGATCATGCAGACACACGTGCATATACTCGGCCACGCTCATCGGCCCGCCTGAACGGATGCGGTCGGCGATCCGCGCCGCGAGGCTCACCGGGCGCCAGCGCCCGGGGCGGCGGCCAGGCCGCGCCGGATCAGCCAGGCGCCAAACAGCACCATGGGCAGGCTGAGGATCATGCCCATGGTCAGGCCGAAGGGAAAGGCGGGCATGTAGAAGTCAGGCTCCCGGACGGTTTCCACCAGGATCCGCGCCAGGCCGTAGCCGGCGAAGAAAAGGCCGGCGACCACCCCGGGTCGCGACAGGAGGCCCGCCCGGTGGGTCGCCCAGCGCAGGACCAGAAACAGGACGATCCCCTCCAGAGCGGCCTCATAGAGCTGACTGGGATGGCGCGGCTCAGGGCCTGCGGCGGGGAAGACCATGGCCCAGGGCAGGTCGGACGGGCGACCCCAGAGCTCGCCGTTGATGAAGTTGGCGACGCGTCCGAGGAAGAGTCCGATCGGAACCACGGCGCAGACCAGATCGCCGAGGGAAAAGATGTCCAGGGCCCGACGTCGGACGAAGACGCCAACGGCGACCAGGACGCCCAGGCAGCCGCCGTGAAAGCTCATCCCGCCATTCCAGACCTTCAAGACCTCCAGCGGGTCGGTCAGCAGGAGTCCCGGCGTGTAGAAGACCACATGGCCCAACCGTCCTCCCACGATGATCCCCAGGGTGATCCACAGGACGAGGTCCTCAAGGCCCGTCTTGTCCACAGGCGGTCCACGCTCGCTCCACAGGGCGGGTCGGCCGATGATCGCGCCGGCATAGCGCCAGCCGGCGAGGATGCCGACGATGTAAGCGAGGGCGTACCATCGGATGACCAGGGGCCCGATCTGGATCAGGACGGGGTCAATCTGCGGAAAAGGCAGGGCCAAGGCGCGACTCCGGGTCGGTACGGACCCGTGGTTTAGCCGATAACCCCTTCGCTTTCACCCCCGGCGGGCCCATATAGGCTCCATGCAGACACAGAACCCCTTCCTCGACGAAATGGCCCGCCTCACCAACGCCGCTATGGGCTTGGCGCAGAGCGCAGGCGAAGAGGCCCGGGCCGCCTTCCGAGCCCAGGCCGACCGCTGGGTGGCCGAGCTGGACCTCGTGCGCCGCGACGAGATCGAGGCCTTGAAGGCTGAGATCGCCGCTCTACGGGCGGAGGTCGCGGCCTTGAGCGCCGCGCCTGCGACGCCCAAGCGCCGCAAGCCTGCGTCAAAATGATCCACAGGTCCGGGATGCGTCCCGGCGGCTAGTGGAAGAATCCGACTCTAGGGAATCCCCTGTTCCGGATTAGCCTGCCTCCAGCAGATCAACGATTCGATCTCAACGAGGAGGCTGTCGGCCCGATGGAATCTTTCCTGTCCGAGGACGAGGCCCTGTTGAGCCAAGACCCCCTGGACGTGGTCGAACATGTTCTCGAAGCCGAGAACCTGCAGTTTGACCGAACAGAGAAGGGCGATGTCGCCTTCACGCTCTCGGGTGGATGGCGCGAATTTGGCCTCTGCTTCACCTGGCGCCCCGATGTCGACTGCCTGCAGGTCAGCCTGTCTCTCGATATGCGCGCGTCGCCTGACCAGAGGGGCCAGGTGTTCGAGTTGCTCGCTGGTGTGAACGCCCGGGCCTCCCTCGGGCTCTTCGAGATGCGGGAAGACGGGGAAATCCTGTTCCGCTTTGGCACGCCTTTGTTGCCTGGCGAGTATCCGGGCCTGGGGCAGACCGCCGGAATGATCGATGTGGCCATGGAGGCGGCGGAACGCTTCTTCCCCGCTTTCGACTTCCTCGTTCGATGCGGCAAGTCCCCCTCAGAGGCTCTCACCGCCTGCATGTTTGAGACAGTGGGCGAGGCCTGAAGCCACCGCGAGGGGCGGGACCGGAGGCGACGATGACCCCTGTTCTGATGCTGGGCGCGGGACGCCTCGGCGGCGCCCTGATCGAGGGCTGGGGCCGGTTTGGCGGACCGGCCGGGACGGATCTGCTTATTCTCGATCCAGCCCCCTCTGAGGCGGCCCTCTCCGCAAGTCGGATGGGCGCCCTTCTGTCGCCGGGCCCTGTGGACCTGGCCCGGGCGGGAACCGTCGTCCTGTCGGTCAAGCCGCAGATCTGGCGGGAGGTCGCCGCGACGGTCTCGCACAAGCTGGCGCCCGACGCCGTGATCGTCTCCGTCGCTGCGGGCGTCCGGGCGGCGGACATTTCGGCGGCCTTCGGCGGCCGGAGGGTCGCCAGGGTCATGCCCACCACGGCGGTTGCGGTGGGAAGGGGCGTGGCCAGCCTCTTCGCCGCGGACGCCGAGGCGGGCCGCCGGGCCGCCGACCTGTTCCGGCCCGTCGCGACGGTGGTCTCCCTGGCCGAGGAAGACCTGCTCCACGCGGCCACGGGCGTTTCCGGTTCCGCCCCGGCCTACTTCTACGCCTTCGTGGAGGCCCTCGAGGCGGCCGGCGTCGCCGCAGGTTTGCCGCAGGACGCGTCCCGGAACCTTGCCCGGGCCACGATGATCGGCGCGGCGGCCCTGCTGGACGCCAGCGGTGAAGAACCGGCAGAACTGCGACGGCAGGTCACCTCGCCCAAGGGCACGACCGAGGCCGCTCTGGAGGTTCTGATAGGCGAGGGCGGGCTTGGGTCCCTTCTGGAAGCCGCAGTCGCCGCTGCGGCCCGTCGTTCGCGGGAACTGGGAGGTTAGTCCGCCTGGGTCCAGGTCTGGCTCTGGCAGATGACCGTGACGCACCCTTCGACCTTGAGCACCCCTCCGCCCGAAAGGCTGATCTTGGAGTCATAGGTCCGTCCGGTGTTCGGGTCATAGATCTTGCCGCCGCCCCAGCGTCCCGGTCCGGTGGACTTGAAGTCCCGAAGGATCTGGAGCCCCAGGATCGGGCGGTTTCTCAGGGCGGGGTTCGGATTGGCCTCGTCCCGCGCTTCGGAGGCTGGCTTCCCGTCCTGGCCCCGGCCCGCGATGATGACTCCGCACAGCTTGTCACCGCAGGGGGCGATGCGGACCTTCCCCTGTTTGCCCTGGGTGTACCAGACGCCGACCGGCGTGGCGCTGGCGAGGGCCGCGCTGGCGGAGAGGGCCAAAGCGAGGCTGGCGAGCACTGCGATCTTGGAAGGGGTCATGGGAGCTCCGGTCTGGTGGGATCTTGGTAACATCGGCTCTTCCCCTAGGTCAATTTTCCACTGCCCGGCAGCCTGAGGACGGCGCGCAGCCCGCCGAGGGGGGAGTCCTCCAGCCGGACGTCGCCGCCGTGGCTGCGCGCGGCGTCCCGGGCGATGGCCAGGCCCAGCCCGACTCCCTTGGTGTTCTGGTTCCGGGACTCATCGAGGCGGTTGAAGGCCCTGAAGGCCTCCTCCCGACGTTCGGGGGGGATGCCCGGGCCATCGTCGTCAACCCGGATGGTGATCCCTGAAACCGAGACCTCGACGTCCACGCAGACCTCCTGACCATGCGCGGCCGCGTTGCCGATGAGGTTGGCGAAGGCGCGCTTGAGGGCGCTGCGCCGGCCTCGGAAAGGAACTTCTGCGGGCGCTGCGACCGCCACCTTCGCCCCGGTCCGCCGGGCGCCCTCGGCGGCTTCCCGGACCAGTGCGGCGATGTCCAGATCGACGGCCTGTTCTCCGCCCTCTCCGCGGGCGAAGGCCAGGTACTCATCGATCATATGCTCCATCTCGATGAGGTCCTGCTTCATGGCCTGGGTGGCCGGACCGGGTTCAGCAAGGGCGAGTTCAAGGCGTAGCCGGGTCAGGGGCGTGCGCAGGTCATGGCTGACAGAGGCCAGAAGGGCCGTCCTCTGCTCGATATGCCGCTGTATCCGGGCCTTCATGGCCAGGAAGGCCTGGGCGGCCTGGCGCACCTCGCGGGCGCCGTGCGGCTTGAAGGCCGGTGCGTCCCGTCCCCGCCCGAAGTCCTCTGCAGCCTGCGCCAGCCGCTCGATGGCCCGGACCTGGTTGCGGATGAACAAGAGCGAGACCCCGGTCAGGATCAGGGTCGCCGCCGCCATCCAGCCCAGGAAGATCAACCCCTGTGAGGCGATGGCGCGTTCCTTGGGCGCGAGGACCCGGAGGACCCCGCCCGGAACCTCCACCCGGATGTCCACATAGGCGGGGTATCGCGTGGTGTCGAACCAGAAGGGGGCGTCAATCCGCGCCGCCAGAGCCTGCCTGAGGGAGGCGTCCACCGCGGCCAGTGCGTTACGACGACGGGTCTCCGGAAGGGGGCGGTCCGGCTGGAAGGCGATGGACAGGCTCATGGATCGCTCCGCCCGTCCGGCGGTGCGGGCCAGGCCGGCGGGCGTGGGGTCGTCGGCATAGCTTTCCAGCGCCCAGGCGATGTCGCCGGCAAGGCCCTCGGAAAGCCTCATGGTCACCGTCCGCCAATGGGCGTCAAAAAAGACCCAGGCCACCGCCAGCTGCATCAGAGCCACCGGCAGCACGATGATCAGGAAGGTGCGCCCGTAGAGGGTGGTGGGCAGGCTGCGCTTGACGAGCCGCCGCCAGGCGTCCGAGGCCGGACCGAGGCGACCCATCAGTCCGGCGCCAGCATGTAGCCGATCCCGCGCACCGTCTGAAGGTAACGCGGTGAGCGCGGGTCCGTCTCGATCTTGCGTCTTAGGCGCGTGACCTGGATGTCGATCGCCCGGCCCGAAGGGTCGACATCGGCCTGGATAAGTTCTCGACGCTCGACAGGTTCATGAGCGCTGAGGGCCAGTCTCCGAAGCAGACTGACCTCCGCCTCTGTGAGCCGGACGGGATGTCCGTCGCGGACCAGTTCGCCTCGACCCGGATCAAAGGTGCTGGGCCCGAGACTGAGAGCGGCGCCTCCGTTGACGGTCCCTTCTGAGGCGCGCCGAAGGATGGCTTCAATCCGCAAAACCAGCTCTTCCGGCTCGAAAGGTTTGGCCAGATAGTCATCCGCCCCGAGCTTGAGGCCCTCGATCCGATCCCCCGGCTCGCCGCGCGCGGTCAGCATCAGGACCGGGAGACGACCCGTGCGCCCGGGCCGGCCTCTCAGCCAGGCGATCAACGACAATCCGTCCTCTCCGGGCATCATGACATCCAGGACGGCGAGGTCGAAATCCAGGGCGTCCAACATCCGTCGAGCCGGATCCGCTCCTGAGGCGGCTGTGACCTTGAAGCCGGACCGGGTCAGGAACGTCTTCAGCAACTCGCGAATCCGGTCGTCGTCGTCGACGACAAGGATGTGGCGCACGCTGGGAGGAGAGCCCCTCTTCATGCCCCCGGTCGTCCGCACAAGCACGGGTTAGCCCATTGACGCCGGACCCTCCCGGGGCTGTAAGAGACTGCCTGCGAAAGGAGACACACTTCCAATGTCAATCGTTCCCTTTGACGACCGCGACGGATGGATCTGGCTCGACGGCCAGTTTACGCCCTGGCGCGAGGCGAAGGTGCACGTACTGACGCACGGCCTCCATTACGCCTCCGCCGTGTTCGAAGGCGAACGCATGTACGGCGGGGAGATCTTCAAGCTGCGTGAGCATACCGAACGGCTGTTCAAGTCGGCGGAAATCCTGGATTTCGAGATCCCGTTCACGGTGGACGAGATCGATCAGGCCTGCAAGGACGCTTGCGCCCGTAATGGGCTGGAAGACGCCTACATTCGGCCGATCGCCTGGCGTGGCTCCGAGATGATCGGGGTCTCGGCCCAGAACACCCGGACCCACGTCGCCGTGGCCGCCTGGGACTGGCCGTCCTACTTCTCGCCGGAGCAGAAGGCCCAGGGGATTCGCCTGTGCTGGGCCAGGTACAAGCGCCCGTCGCCCGAAACCCAACCGGTGCACGCCAAGGCCACCGGCCTCTATATGATTTGCACCCTGTCCAAGCACGCCGCCGAGAAGGCGGGCTACACTGACGCCATGATGCTCGACTATCGCGGGTATGTGGCCGAGAGTACGGGCTCCAACGTCTTCTTCGTCCAGGACGGGGCGCTGATCACGCCGACGCCGGATTGCTTCCTGAACGGCCTGACCCGGCAGGCTGTGATTGCTCTGGCCCGCGCCAAGGGTTTCGAGGTGATCGAGCGTCATATCCTGCCCGAAGAGCTATCCAGTTTCTCGGAATGCTTCGTCGTAGGCTCCGCTGCGGAAGTGACACCTGTATCCGAGATCGGCGAGTATGCTTTCAAGCCGGGGAACATTTCGCTCAGTCTGATGGACGACTACGCCCGCCTGGTGCGACGCCAGGCCTGACCGAGGGGTCAGGCCTTCGGGCTGGCCCAGAACCGAACAGTCCGGCGGGCAACCTCCCGGGGCAGGGCTTCATAGATCTCGCCATATTCGCGGGCCCGACCCATGGGATTGTTCTCTCGTCCTAGGACCAGGACGGCGAGGGTGATGAAGATCGTCCGGTCGAAGCCCGCCGCCTTGCAGATAATCGACAGGGCGTCGATTTCCCTTCGCTCATGAATGGCCCGGGCGATCTCGAAGTCCACGCCGGCCATTTGTGAAATCGCGATCAGGTATGCGGTGGTCTCGCCATTGCGCAGGAAACGGACCAGCGCGTTGGGGCCGCCGCCGCCGCTGGCTTCGGCGGCCTTGACCGCCTCCTGCGCCGCCTCGAAATCCTCGGGGACGGGCTTCTTCCGGGTTGTGACGCGATGGCGGCTCAGCCTTAGGGCCTCATCAAGATCCTCCGGTCGGATCCGGGCGTTGCGCTGGAGGATGGCGTTGCGCATGCGCGACTCCACCACGAAGTACATCTCGTTCAGCAGGTCGACCGGCAGTTTCGCGTAACGGACGACCGCGCCCTGAAGTGATGGATGTTCCATCGCCCGGTCCACCAGACGCTCGTGCGCCATCCTGGAGAGGCTGGCGGAGGCGTTCGCCAGGAGAACCTCCAAGGTGCTCTCTTCTGCGCGCTCAATGATGAGGTCTGAGACACTGACGGGCAGGTTGGACCTTCGTGAGATGGCTTTCAGGTGCGCCTCGCTGCGCGACCTGGCCACCTCGATCAGATCCTCCTCGGCCACAGCGCGCGAGAGCTGCAGGACGGGACTGGCGACGTCAATGGTCTCGTCTAGGGCCAGGGAGCGGATCAGGGCCCTGGGCGGAGTCCGGGCCAGTGCCATCCGATTGGCCAGCTCCGCCCGCACCCTGCTTTCCAGCTCCTGGGACAGCTGACTTAAGATGTCGTCGAAGAGGACCAGCTCCGGGCCGTCGGCGCGAGGCCCGAACTCGAAGAACAAGTCCGCCACCCGGTGCATGAGCTCCCGCCGCCGTTCCCCGGACCTGTCCCGGGCGAGTTCCAGGAGGTGCGCGGTGCTCTGTTTCATGCGCGGTGGGCTCTCAGCAAGCGGCTCGGCGTCCATCATCGGGAGCGTCTCCCGAAGCTCGTGGATCGTAGAGATTGCGCTGTTAACCGGGACCTAACGGCCGCGCCACCATCGCAGGCCCGCGCGCTCTACGCGCTCCAGGCCGGCGTGAACGGCGACGCCCATCACGGCCAGCACCACCAGGGCGGCGATCATCCGGTCGGTCTGGAGCTTGTTCCCGGCGTCGAGGATCTGCCAGGCGAGGCCGCGTACGCCTCCAGATCCCGCAGCGAACTCGGCCACGACCGCGCCGATGATGGCCAGTCCCGCGCCGACCTTCAGGCCCTCCATCAGGAAGGGGACCGCCGCCGGCAGGCGCAGCCGCATCACCCTCTGGAGCCGTCCGGCCCCGTAGAGGTCGAACAACCGCTCCAGGTCGGGATCCGCTGACCGGAGCCCCGTCACCGCGCCGGAGAAGATGGGGAAGAAGGCCACCAGCACCGCCAGGGCGATCACCGCCCGCTCCGGGTGGTCGATGCCGGCCCAGATCAGGATCAGGGGCGCCACGGCCACGACGGGCGTAACCTGCAGGGCCGAGGCCAGGGGGCGAACGGCGCGCTCCAGCAGGGGGCTTAGGCCCACCAGGATCGCCAGGAGCAGGGCGCCCGCGGCGGCCAGGGCGAGGGCGACGAGGGCCACTGACAGGGTGTTCCAGGCCGCCGGGACCAGCACCGGAAGGCCGGTGGCGGCGGCGACGGCCACCTGCGAGGGCGGCGGCAGGAAGTAGGCGGGCACGCCCGTCAGGCGGCAGGCCGCCTCCCAGGCGCCCAGTAGCAGGAGCATCAGCCCGAGGGGGGCGAGGGCGTCGGCCAACCGGCTCACGGCGCGACCTCCGCGCCCTTGGCCAGGAGGGCGGAGATCGCCTCCGCCGCCTCAGTGAAGACCGGCCAGGTGCGAAAGCCCGCCGGACGGGGCAGGGGCGCCTCGACCCGGACCTCGCCGGCGATGCGCCCTGGACCGCGGGTCAGCACCACGATCCGCCCAGCCATGTAGGCGGCTTCCTCGACATTGTGGGTGACGAAGACGATGGCCGGCCGGGTCTGGGACCAGAGGGCCAGGACGTCGTCGGCCAGGGTCCGCCGGGTGATCTCGTCCAGGGCCGCGAAGGGCTCGTCCAGCATGAGGAGGCGGGGCTGGGTCACCAGGGCCCGGGCCAGGGAGGCGCGCATGGCCATGCCGCCAGACAGCTGGGCCGGCCGCGAGGCGCCGGCGCCCGCCAGGCCGACCCGCTCCAGGGCTTCCAGGGCGCGGGCGCGCGCCTCCGGCCTGGGGGTCCCGGAAAGCTCGAGGGGAAGGGCGACATTGGCCGCAGCGCTCATCCAGGGGGCGAGGGTGGGGGCCTGGAAGACCACGGAGGTCTCGCCACGCCCCGGCGCGCGCTGCACGATCCCTCGGGTGGCGGGCTCCAGCCCGGCCAGCAGCCTCAGGGCCGTCGACTTGCCGCAGCCCGAAGGTCCCACGAGGGCGACGATCTCGCCGTCCCCGATACGGAGGGACAGGGGGCCGAGGGCCCGACCGCGACCGCGGTAGTCGACCTCGACGTCGTCCAGGGCGACGTTGGCGGGGGTCATCTACTTCGGCGCCGGGCCTGCAAAGCCGAGGCTGTAGGCCTTCGTGTAGTCCAGGGTCTTGGGATAAACCCCCTGGGCGATGGCCATCTCGGCGAAGGCCTTCCAGCGCGCCTCGGTCATCACGCCGACGCCCCCCGAGGCGGCGTCCCCGCCTTCGACCAGGGCGTACTGGCGCATCTTCTCCCGGGCCTGGTCCAGCACGTCCTGGGTCATCTCCGGGTTGTCCTTGAGGATCAGGGCGTCGCCGGGCTTCGGGTCGCCGTTCAGGTAGGACTTCCAGCCCGCCGCGCTGGCCTCGACGAAGGCGCGCACCCTGGCCGGGTCCTTCTCGATGGCGGACTGCGGGAAGAGGATCATGGCGGCGTAGGAAGGATAGCCGTTGTCCGCCAGCAGGAAGACCTTGGGCTTCAGGCCGGCGGTCTTCTCGATCGTGTAGGGTTCGCTGGTCAGGTAGCCCTGTTGGGCCACGGACTTATCCGCAAGGAAGGGCGCGGCGTTGAAGGTGTACTTGCGGATCTGCGCATCCTCGAAACCGTACTTCGACTTCAGCCAGACCCAGAAGGCGGAGACCGAGGCGTCCGACAGGAGGATGGGCCGGCCCTTCAGGTCCTCGATCCTTTCGATCCCCTGGTCCGGATGGGCGATCAGGACCTGGGGGTCCTTCTGCATCATGGCGGCGACGGCGCGCACCGGCGCGCCCTGATTGGCCAGGTTCAGGGCGATGAAGCTGTTGGAGCCCATGCCCGCCTCGACGGCGCCGGCGGCGAGGAGCTGGGGCACGTTCACGCCCGGGCCGCCCTGGATGATCTGGACCTTCAGCCCGCGCTTCTCGTACTCGCCGGTGGCCAGGGCCTGGTAGAAGCCGCCCTGTTCGGCCTGGGCGCGCCAGTCGGTGGCGAAGCGGATCACGCCGGCCTCCCCGCCCGAGGGCGCGGCCTCCTTCTGCGGCGAGCAGGCCCAGGCCAGGGCTGCGGCGGCGAGGATGGCGAATGTCCTGACGATTTTCATGGCGCGGCCTCCCGGAGCGGGTCCTAGGAGGCAAACTAGATCATGTTCCGGTAAGTGGGAACCAGTTATCGGATCGAAACATGATCTAACATATTGGATTTAGAGCCTGTTTTTCCCCTTCAGACGTTCCGTCTGAAGGGAACAGGCCCTGGGCGCCTTTCAGGCGAAGGCAACCGCTGAGGCGGCTGGCAGGGCCTGCCCCGAACGGCAAGAGGGCGACGCACCGGTCGCCCGGTCCGCCGCCCTCTTTCAGATCCGTTGGGAGATCTGAGTCCCGAGGCAGGTCGACTGAGGTCCTGCGGGTCGCCCCACCGGTTCCGCCGCGCCCGGGACCGCGTTCCTGGACATCTCCCGGGGTCGCCCCCGATTGTCGTCCTGGTCCGGCCCTCCCGCCCGGCTCCGTCCGGGTCGCCCCTTCCGTCACCGCGCGTCGCCTCTCGACAGCCCCACGCTCTCACCGGATCCCTGGGCCGACAAGGGTCGCCGCCTGAGCCGGAGGGGACGGTCCAGTGGACAGGCTGTGGGCATCCAGTGAAAGGCCTGTGGAGGCGGTCGCTTTCGCCAAGGAATTCAGCGGCGGGACGATATCCACAGGAACCCGGAGATCAGCCTCCGGAGGCCAGGCTGGCCTTGAGCTCCTCGAGCTCCAGCCACTCCGTTTCCGCCGCCTCGAGGCGCGCCCTGGCGGTGTCCAGCTCGACCGTCAGGCGTTCGAAGGCCTTGGGATCGCGGCGGTATAGCCCGGAATCCGACAGATGCAACTCCAGCGCCTGAATCTCCGCCGGCAGGCTGGCGGCCAGGGCCTCCGCCGCCTCCAGTCGCCTCTGGTCGCGGTAGGACAGCTTGCCCGGGCGGGGCGGAGGTGGAGGCGGTGGCGCAGCGGCCTTTCGGGCGTGAGCGGGCGTACGCGCGGGCGGGAGCAGGAAGCCTGGGTTCTGGCTCTCGAAGTCCTTCCACCCGCCTGGAGTCTCGACGATGTCGCCGCGACCGTTCAGGGCGATGGTCGAAGTGGCCAGGCGGTCGATGAAGTCCCGGTCGTGGCTGACCAGCAGGAGGGTGCCGGCATAGTCCTCAAGGGCCTCTTCCAGGAGGTCCAGGGTGTCCATGTCGAGGTCGTTGGTGGGCTCGTCCAGCACCAAGAGGTTGGACGGTGCGGCCAGAACCCGGGCGAGGAGGAGGCGGTTGCGCTCGCCGCCGGACAGGCTCCGGACCGGCTGGCGCAACTGGGCGTCGGTGAACAGGAAGGACTTGGCGTAGGCGGCCACGTGCCAGGGCTTGCCGCGCACCAGGATCTGGTCGCCGCCGAGGGGGGCCAACACCTCGCGCAGGGTCATCTCGGGCTTCAGCTCGGCCCGGGTCTGGTCGAGATAGGCGACCTCCAAGCCGGTCCCTAGCTTCACGCTTCCGGAATCCGGCGCCTGCTGGCCCACCAGCATCCGCACCAGGGTGGTCTTGCCCGCCCCATTGGGCCCCACCACGGCCACCCGGTCGCCCCTCTGGATGCGGGTGGAGAAGTCGCGGATCACAGTCCGGTCAGCCCAGGCCTTGGAGATGCGGCGCACCTCGATGACCCGCTGGCCGGAGCCCTCGCTCGCCGCCGCCTCGAGGCTCATCTGGCCCCGGGCCTCGCGCAGCAGGTCGGCCCGGGCGGCGCGCAGGTCCAGCAGGGCCCGTCGCCGGCCCTCGTTCCGGGCCCGGCGGGCGGTGACCCCCCGCTGCATCCAGTGCTCTTCCTGCTCGATCCGCTTCTGAAGGCGTCGGGCGTCTTCGGCCTCCGCGGCGGCGATGCCCTCGGCCCAAGCCTCGAAGTGGGCGAAGCCGCGGTCCAGCCGCCGCACCCTGCGGCCTTCCAGCCAGAAGCAGCGGTCCGACACCCGCTCCAGGAAGGCCCGGTCGTGGCTGACCAGCAGGACCGCTGCGCGGCTGGCGGCGATCTCGGCCTCCAGTGTGGCGATGGCGGGGATGTCGAGATGGTTGGTCGGCTCGTCCAGCAATAGGACGTCGGCGTCCCGGGCGAAGGCGGCGGCCAGGGCGGCGCGCCGGACCTCGCCCCCGGACAGGCCTTCGGATGGCTTGGCGGGATCAAGGCCAAAGGTCTGCAGGGCCGCCTCGGCCTCATGCGGCGCCGCCCCCGCGGCGACCACGTGGTCCAGGACCGTCGGGCCCGAGATCACCGGCTCCTGCGGGACCCAGGCGATGCGCAGGCCCGGGACCAGGGTGCGCTCGCCGTCGTCGGCCTGGACCTCGCCGGCCAGGATCCGCAGGAGGGTGGTCTTGCCCGCCCCGTTGCGACCGACCAGGCAGGCGCGGCAGCGCGGCTCCAGGGCCAGGTCGACCCCGTCGAACAGCATGCGCGGCCCGTCCGCGAGCCGGACCTGCCTGAGGGCGAGAACGGGGGGTTTCATGGCCCCCCTTAACCTCGACCGGGCCGCGCTCCAACCCCCGGGCTGGCGCCTCCCGGGCGCCAAGGCTAGACAGGAGCCATGAGCCGACCGTTCTGGGAGACCACCCCCCTCGATCGCATGAGTCCCAAGCAGTGGGAGAGCCTCTGCGATGGCTGCGGCCTGTGCTGCCTGGTCCGCTTCGAGGACGCCGACTCAGGTGAGATCATACCCACGCGGGTGCACTGCCGCCTCCTGGACGCCGCCACCTGCCGCTGCTCGGACTATGTCGACCGCAAGCGTCGTGTTCCGGACTGTATCACTCTGACCCCTGAACAGATCCCGCGCCTCATCTGGATGCCGAAGTCCTGCGCCTATCGGCGGATCCATGAGGGCCGGGGGCTGGCGGACTGGCACCCTCTGGTCAGCGGTGATCCGGAAAGCGTCCACCGGGCGGGAGTCTCGGTGCGCGGCCAGACGATCAGCGAAGCCGAGCTGGAGCACGAAGACGACATGGTGGACCACGCCGCGCCCGACCTCTTGCCCGAACGCGGGCTCGAGGGCTGAGGCCTGCTCGCCGGCCCGGAAGTGACATTTCCGCAACACTTGCCCTTGCAAGCCCGGCGGCGGACCTTAACTCTCAGATCTATTTGTTTTCCCTGCTGAGGTGACCCCGTGGCGCGAGATCCCTACCAGGTGCTCGGCGTTCCCCGCGGCGCCGGGGCCGACGACATCCGGAAGGCCTTCCGCAAGCTCGCCAAGAAGCATCATCCCGACGCCAATCCCGGCGACAAGGCCGCCGAGGAAAGGTTCAAGGAGGTCAGCGCCGCCTTCGACATCCTCGGCGACGTCGAGAAGCGCCGGAAGTTCGACGCCGGGGAGATCGATGCCGACGGGCGCGAGACCTTCCGGGGCTTTGGCGGCGGGCCGGGACAGGGCGGTCCATTCGGCGGTGGCGCTGGCGGCTTTGAGGGTGCGGACTTCAGCGACATCCTGGGGGAGATGTTCGGCCGCCGGGCGGGACGGGCAGATCCGCGCGCCGGCTCCGGGCCCGGTCCAGGCGGGGGATTCGCGCCCAAGGGTCCCGACCTGCGCGCCCGACTGGAGATCGACCTTGAGGAGGCCATCCTGGGCGGCAAGAAGCGCATCGCCTTTCAGGATGGCCGAACCCTCGACGTGACAATTCCCGCAGGGGCTAGTGACGGCCAGACCCTGCGCCTGCGGGGTCATGGCGAGCCGGGGCGTGGCGGCAAGGGCGACGCCCTGATCGAACTCGCCATCAGGCCCCATCCGGTCTTCCGCCGGGAGGGGGACCAGTTGATCATGGACCTGCCGGTCTCGGTGCCCGACGCCGTCCTCGGCGGGCGGGTCCAGGCGCCGACCCCGGACGGGCCGGTCACCCTGACCGTGCCGAAGGGCGCCAACTCTGGTCAGTCCCTGAGGCTGAAGGGCAAGGGGCTGGCCGATGCCCGCGGCGTGCGGGGCGACCTGATCGCCCGGATCCAGGTCATGCTGCCCGAAGGTCCGGACCCCAAGCTCGAGGCCTTCGCCGCGCGCTGGCGCGAAGAGCGGCCCTATGTCCCTCGCCGTCGCTGAGGGCGGTTCAGCCCGGGTTCAGGCGGGCCCGTTCAGTGTGCGAATATGAGCGCAAGTCGACGCGGATCCCTTTTGCTCCTCGCCGCCGTCCTGGCGGCGGCTCCCCTGCCGTCGGCCGCCCAGCAGGGCTCTCGGCGCTCCGAGCAAGACCAGGCGCGGGACGCTGTTCGCGACGGGAGGCTGGCGCCCCTGTCTCAGGTCCTCTCAGCCCTGTCCGCCCGGACCCCAGGCGAACACCTGGATACACGCTTCAGCGAGACCACAGACGGCCGCCCTGTCTACATCGTCACCTGGCGAACCCCGGGCAACCAGGTGGTCATCTTCATCGTCGACGCCCGCACAGGCCGGATCCTCCAGCAGAGGGGGGGCTGACGCATGCGCCTCCTCCTGGCCGAGGATGATCCCGACCTCGCGCAAAGCCTGCGACTGTCCCTGACGGACGCCGGCTACGCCGTTGACCTGGCCCGCGATGGCGAGGAGGGCGCCTTCCTGGGCGAGACCGAGCCCTACGACGTAATCGTCCTCGACCTTGGCCTGCCGGTCCTCGACGGCGTGAGCGTCCTGCGGCGCTGGCGCGCCTCGGGCGTGAAGGCCCCGGTGCTGATCCTCACCGCCCGGGACGGTTGGGCCGAGAAGGTGGCCGGCTTCGACGCCGGCGGCGACGACTACCTGACCAAGCCCTTCAACACGCCTGAACTCCTGGCCCGACTTCGGGCCCTGCTGCGCCGGGCGGCGGGCCGGGCCAGCGCCAATCTGTCGAGCGGCGACCTGGTCCTGGATCCCGGCGCGGCCGTCGTCACCCTGGCGGGCCAGCCCGTGCGCCTGACCTCTCTGGAGTATCGCCTGCTGCATTACCTGATGATGCACGCCGGGCGCGTCGTCAGCCGGACCGACCTGGTTGAGCACCTGTATGACCAGGACTTCGACCGGGATTCCAACACCATGGAGGTCATTGTCGCCCGGCTCCGAAAGAAGATCGGGGCCGACCGGATCCTGACCCAGAGGGGCCTCGGCTATCGCCTTGCCGACCCGGCTGAGGCGGGCTGAGGCATGGAAGTCCGCCCCGCGGCGCCATCTCGCGCTCCGTCCCTGGTCCGGCGCCTCGTCCTCCTGGCCTCCGTCTGGTCGCTCGCGGTTCTCCTGGCCTCGGCGGTGCTACTGGGCCTGCTCTTCGAGCAGGCGGCCCTGAGGCGCTTTGACCAGGGTCTCGCCGATCTGACTGACAGCCTGGCCGCCGCCGCCCAGCCCGAGGCGGGCGGGGGGCTCGCCGTGAGAGACCTCGGGGACCTCCGCACACGCCGCGCCTACTCCGGCCGCTACTGGCAGGTGTCGAGGGTCGCCCCCGACGGCGCCCCCGACGGCGCCCCCGCCCTCCTCGCCCGCTCGCGCTCCCTTTGGGACACCGAGTTGGGGCTTGAGGCCGGCCTCGCCCGGCGGCTGGAGGCCCGACCTTCCGGCGCCGTCAGCTTCGCCGCGCCAGGACCTGAGGGCCAGAAGCTGAGGGTACGGGCCACGCGGCTCGTCCTGCCCGGCGACGTCGGACCGGTGATCGTCCTGGCCGCAGAGGACCGCCGGTCGGTGGACGCCGACGTCCGCGGCTTCTACGTCGCCACGGTGGCGGTCTTCGGCCTGCTGGCTGTTGGGCTCCTCGCCGCTGTGGTGATCCAGGTGCGCCTGGGCCTGCGGCCGCTGTTCGCCTTGAGCCAGGAACTCGGGGACTTGAGGGCAGGTCGAGCGGAGGGTTTGAGTGGCGGCTATCCCCGCGAACTCACCCCCCTGGTCGACCAATTGACCGCCCTTATGCGCCACAACCGGGAGAGCCTCGAGCGCCAGCGGGCTCATGTGGGCAACCTGGACCACGCGCTGAAGACGCCCCTGGCCGTCCTGTCCTCAGCCGCTGCGCGCGAGACGGGGCCCCTCTCGGGCCTGGTGGTCCAGCAGGCCGGCGCTATGCAGCGGCAGGTGCACCACCATCTGCGGCGGGCTCGGGCGGCCGCCTTCGCGGGCGGGGCAGGCGCAGGCCTTGCAACCCCCGTGGCCGAAGTGCTGGACGATCTTGTGCGGACCCTCTCCCGCCTGCACCAGGACGCCGGGGTCCGGATCGACTGGGACGCCCCCGACGACCTCGTCTTCCTTGGCGAGCGGCAGGACCTGATGGAGATCGCCGGCAACCTGCTCGAGAACGCCTGCAAGTGGGGCGGGGGCCGGGTTTCGGTCCGGGCGTCCGCCGGGGGCGCCGAGCAGCTTGTCCTGGAGATCGACGACGCCGGCCCGGGTCTGACCCCGGACCAGCGCCGTGACGCCCTGGCCCGGGGCGCACGGCTGGACGAGTCTGCGCCGGGGACCGGGCTGGGCCTGAGCATCGTCAATGACCTCGCCCGGGCCTACGGCGGCGACCTCGACCTGGGCGTTTCACCCGCCGGCGGCCTGAGGGTCCGGGTCCGCCTGCCGCGCGCCGTCGATTGAAGGGCCGGGACCCCTCGCGCCAGCGTTGAAAAACGCCTACATGGCCCCCATGGTCGTTTTCTGGATGGGGGCGGGGCTGCTCGCGGTCGCCGCTGCGGCAGTCATCCTGCTCCGGGCCGCCCGGGCTGCGCTTCAGCCGGGAGCCGAGGACCCGACTTTGGAAGTCTACCGTCGTCAGCTTTCCGAGATCGACGATCTCGCTGAGCGAGGTCTCATTGAAGTCGCCGAGCAACAGGCGGCCCGGGTGGAGGCCAGTCGCCGGCTGCTGAGCGCCGCCGACGCTTCGTCTCTGGGCTGGGTGGCTCCCGCCAGCCAGCGCCCATGGATCTTCGCGATAGCCGGAGCCGTGGGCCTTGCTGCGCTCGGCGGCTACCTTGTCCTGGGCCAGCCCGGCGCTGCCGATCAGCCGCTCCAGCGCCGGATCGAGGCCTGGCGTTCGGACCGGCTGACAGACCTGACGCCTCCCCAACTCGCCGCTGTCCTGCGTGAGGCGCTTAAGGAGCGCCCAGAGGTTGAGGGCTTCCGCTTCCTGGCGCTCGCCGAGGCCCAATCCGACAATCCCGCCGCCGCCGCCCGCGCCCTTCGCCGCGCCCTGGCGCTCGCCCCTGAGCGGGCGGATCTTTGGGAGATGCTTGGGCTCAGCCTGCTAAGCCAGTCCGGCGGCGAGGTTACGCCGGAGGCGCGCGACGCCCTCGCCCAAGCGGTCCGCCTGAACCCCGAAGCCCTCGCCGCCCGTTTCCACCTGGCCCGTGGCCGCGCCGCCTCCGGAGACCGGGAAGGCGGGGTGAATGACCTCAGGACTCTGGCCCGTTTGCTTCCTGCGGGGGATCCCCGCCTCGTCGATATCGACACCGCCATCCGAGAGGCGACAAACTCCCCGCCGACCGTCGCCGTGGGACCGGCGTCCGAGATGATCAATCAGATGGTCGCAGGGCTCGCTCAGCGCCTTCAGGCCAATCCGGACGATCCAGAGGGCTGGGTCCGGCTTGTCCGATCCTATGCTGTCCTTGGGGATGGGCCCCGGCGCGACGCCGCCCTCGAGCAGGCGCGCCGCCGCTATGGCGCCAGGCCCGAGGTTCTTGAGCAGCTTGAGAGGGCCGCGGCTACGGAGCCCATGAGATGACCGGCTGGCTGCCACGCTCTCCCCGCGCCCGCCGCCGGCTGACCCTCCTCGCCGTGATCGCCCCTATCCTCGCCCTGGCTGCGGGCCTGACCCTTTGGGGCCTGAGGGGCTCGATCTCCTACTTCTATACCCCGGGCCAGGCTGACGCAGCCCAACCTCCTGCTGGAAGGTCCGTACAGCTGGGCGGTCTCGTGGTGGATGGCAGCGTGTTGTATCATCCTGATGGAAGGGTCGAGTTCAGCATCCGCGATAACCTGGCGACCGACCGGATTCACTACCGGGGCGACCTGCCGGACCTGTTCCGGGAGGGTCAGGGGATTGTGGCCACCGGCGCCTTCAGGGCCGATGGGGTGTTCGAGGCGCGACAGGTCCTCGCCAAGCATGACGAAACCTATATGCCCAAACAGGTGGCGGACTCGCTTAAGGCCCAGGGCGAGTGGCGCGGCGAAGGCGCCCCGAGGACCGCTCCATGATCGTCGAGTTCGGCGCGTTCGCGATGATTCTGGCCCTCGTCCTGTCCGTCGCGCAGGTCGGCCTTTCGGCCGTTGGCCGCCTACGGCGCTCGGCCCTGCTGGCTGGAGCTGGGGAGGGCGCCGCCCTCGCGGGGTTCGGCGTGCTCACCCTGTCCTTCGCAGCGCTGATCTACGCCTTCGTCATCTCTGACTTCTCGGTGGCCAATGTCGCGGCGAACTCTCATTCCGAGAAGCCGGCTTTGTATCGCGTGTCGGCAGCCTGGGGCAGCCACGAGGGCTCCATGCTGTTGTGGAACCTCGCGCTGACCGGGTTCGGCGCGGTCCTGGCCTGGCGGGGGCGGGCTCTTCCCCGAGACCTGAAGGCATCGGCGCTCGCCGTGCAGGGCCTGATCGGGACTGTTTTTCTGGCCTACACGGCCCTGGCCTCCAACCCCTTCGTCCGCCTCGCAGACCCGCCGGTGGAGGGGCGCTCGCTCAATCCCCTGCTTCAAGATCCCGCCCTGGCGGTGCATCCGCCCTTTCTCTACGCCGGCTATGTCGGCATGTCGGTGGTCTTCTCCCTCGCCGTGGCGGCGCTGATCGAGGGCAGGATCGATGCGGCCTGGGCCCGCTGGGTGCGGCCCTGGGCCCTGGCCGCCTGGAGCTTTCTGACGGTTGGCATCGCCCTCGGCTCCTACTGGGCCTATTACGAGCTGGGGTGGGGCGGCTGGTGGTTCTGGGACCCGGTCGAAAACGCCAGCTTCATGCCCTGGCTGGTCGGCGCCGCCCTCCTGCATTCGGCCGTGGTCACCGAGAAGCGCGGCGCCCTGCCGGGCTGGACGGTCTTTCTGGCCATCGCCGCATTCAGCTTCTCAATGCTGGGCGCCTTCCTGGTTCGGTCCGGCGTGCTGACTTCGGTGCATGCCTTCGCGGTGGATCCAACCCGGGGGGTCCTGCTGCTCGCCATACTCCTGGTCTTTTCAGGCTCGGCCTTCGCTCTCTTCGCCTGGCGGGCGCCGAGCCTCACGCCTGGGGGAGTGTTCGCCCCCATCAGTCGCGAAAGCGCCCTCGTCACCAACAACATCCTCCTTTCGGCGGCCACTCTGACCGTCCTCCTGGGGACTCTCTTCCCACTGATCCGCGAGGCGGTCACCGGAGAGGCGATCTCGGTCGGACCTCCCTACTTCAACCTGACCTTCACGCCCCTTATGGCGCTGCTTTGCGTTGTCGTACCGTTCGGCCCCCTGCTGGCTTGGAAGCGGGGTGACCTGTCGCCAGCGGTGCGCGCCCTGCTGCCCGCCCTCGTCCTTGGGGTCGCCACAGGCCTCGCCGCCCTCTGGCTCCTGACGCCGCGAAAGGCCTTCGCCAGTCTCGGGCTCGCCTTGGCGGTCTGGCTTATCGTCGGCGCCTTGACCGAAGCGGCCCAGCGCATTCGGCTTTTCAAGGCGCCCCTGGCCGAGTCCTTCCGCCGCCTGCGGGGCCTGCCGCGGGGAGCCTGGGGCGCGACCCTGGCGCACGCTGGCCTGGGAATCTTCGTCTTGGGGGCCTGCTTCGAGACCGCCTGGAAGATGGAGGCCGCCCAGACCCTTGCTCCTGGCCAGTCGCTGAGGCTCGGCGCCTGGGAGCTGGTGCTGAAGGACGTCCGCCGCCTGGACGGGCCGAACTACGAGGCCGTAACTGCGCGAATCACCGCCCTTCGGGACGGCCGCGAGGTTTGCGCCCTTTCGCCGTCCCGCAGGTTCTACCCGGCGGGTGGCCAGACCACCTCCGAGGTCGCGATCTGCAGCGTCGATGTCAGCCATCTCTATGTGGTCCTTGGCGAGCGCCGCGAGGGTCCGGGCGGAAAACCCGTCTGGCTGGTCCGAGGCTACTGGAATCCTCTGGCGGTGCTGATCTTCGCCGGTCCTGCGGTCATGGCCCTCGGCGGGCTGATCTCGCTGACGGATCGGCGGCTGAGGCTGGCGCCCGGCCGGCGCCGGGAGGCGCAGACGTGAGGCGCGCCGGGTTGGCGCTTCTGGCCGCCCTCGCGTCGGCCCTCTGCCTGGCCGCCGCCGCGGACCCCGCTGAGAGACTTCCGGACCCGGCCCAGGAGGCCCGTGCTCGGGTCCTCTTCAAGGAGGTCAGGTGCATGGTCTGCCAGAACGAGTCCATCGAGGACTCGGAGGCTGAGCTTGCGGTCGACCTGCGTCGGATGGTCCGCGAGCGCGTCGCCGCCGGCGATGATGACGCCGCCGTGCGGCGCTGGCTGGTCGACCGGTACGGGGAGTTCGTCATGTTGCGGCCTTCTTTGTCGGCCGCCAATCTGGTCCTCTGGCTCGCCCCTCTCGCCGCCGTACTCGCGGGCGGGCTGGCTCTCGCCGAGCGCTTGCGCCAAGGCCGGGAGGCGGCGGCGACCCTCACCCCTGAAGAAGCGGAGCGCCTCGCCAGTCTTGTCGGCGGCCGGAATGGTCACGATCCTGCCCTGAAATCGTCCCCGGACGATCCCATTGCATGACGTAATGCTCATTTGAGCGGTTCGCCGCTCTTTGGCATGAAGGTTCACACCCGTCCGCGCAGGTTCGCAGCGGGCCTCAAGGAAAGAAGTGCGCAATATGAGCTCGACCAAGCGCCGTTACCTGATCAGCGCCCTCGCCGGGGTCCTCGTCGCCGGAACCGCCATGGCGGCCGCTGGCCTCAGCGCTGGGGACCGCGTCAGCCCTGTGGCGGCCCCGGGGGCGCCAGCCGCTGCGGCGCCTAACTTCGGGCCTCCGCCCGGGGCGCCAATGTCCTTCGCCGACATTTTCGAGAAGGTCTCGCCGGCGGTCGTCTCGATCAACGTCACCACCCGGGTCGATCTGAGCAAGATGCCGCGGCAGATCCCCGGTCTGCCTTTTGAGTTCCGGCCGCCGCGCCAGGGTGGCGATGAGGATGGCGATGGAGACGGGCCGCGCGGCCCGCGTCGCCAGTCCGCCGGCTCAGGCTTCTTCATCACAGCCGACGGCTACATCGTCACCAACAATCACGTCATCGAGGACGCCGAGAGCATCAAGGTCGTCCTGAAGGACGAGACCGAGCTTGACGCCACAGTCGTCGGCCGGGACGAGGGCACGGATATCGCCGTCCTGAAGGTCAAGGGCTCGGGCTACACCATTGTCAACTTCGAGAACTCGGCCCGCCCCCGGGTGGGCGACTGGGTCCTGACCGTGGGCAACCCCTACAACCTCGGCGGCACGGCCACGGCCGGCATCGTCTCGGCCTATGGCCGCGACATCGGCGAGACCTTCGTGGACTTCATCCAGCTCGACGCCCCCATCAACCGGGGCAATTCGGGCGGGCCGACCTTTGACACCTACGGCCGTGTGATCGGCGTCAACACCGCCATCTTCTCGCCCACGGGCGGTTCGGTGGGCATTGGCTTTGCCATCCCCGCCGAGGTGGCCGCCCGGGTCTCGCGCCAGCTCATCGCCAACGGCAGGGTGGTGCGCGGCTACATCGGCGCCAGCATCCAGAACTTTGACGAGGACATGGCTGCGGCCCAGGGTATGGCCGGCCAGAAGGGCGCCATCGTCGCCGAGTTGACCCCCGGGGGGCCTGCGGAGAAGGCGGGCCTCGTCACCGGAGATATCGTCCTGTCGGTGAATGGCGCTCGGATCCGGTCATCTTCGGAACTGACCCGCCAGGTCGCAAAGGCCTCGCCGGGCGACCTGCTGCGTCTTGAAGTCATCCGGGATGGCAAGCGGCGCAATGTCGAGATCCGCTCAGGCACCCGGCCGCCGGAATCCGAGCTGGCGGCCAGCCAGGGAGGTCCAGGCGGACCCGGCTCCGGACCCGCCCGGCCGGGTCCGTCCGCAGGTCAGAGCCTGCTGGGCATGACTGTCGCCCCGCTCGATGACGCCGGCCGTCGCCGCGCAGGCCTGCCTGCTGACGCTCGGGGCCTGATCATTACAGCGGTCGACAAGTCCTCAGACGCCGCCTCCAAGGGGATACAGGCCAATGATGTGCTCCTGCGTGCGGGCGACCGCGCGCTGGCCGCGCCGGCGGACCTTGCGGCCGTGGTCGATCAGGCGCGTCGCGCAGGCCGGCCCAGCGTGCTCGTCGCCGTCTGGAGAAGTGGCCGGACCATCTTCCTGCCGGTCAAGATCGCCGACTGATCGGGGCTCGGGGCATGCGCATCCTAATCGTCGAAGACGATGTGTCCGGTGCGGAGGTGATGACCCGCGGCCTTTCCGACGCGGGTCACGCCTGCCGCGTCTGTCATGACGGCGCTGCGGGGCTTGAGGCCGCCAGAGCCGGCGGTTTCGACGTCCTGATCGTCGATCGCATGATGCCCTGTCTCGATGGTGTCGGACTGGTGGAGGCCCTGCGACGCGACGGTGACGAAACGCCGATTCTCTTCCTCTCCGCCCTCGGAGAGATCGAGGATCGGGTGACAGGCCTAAGGGCCGGGGCGGACGACTACCTGGTCAAGCCCTACGCCTTCGCTGAGCTTATCGCCCGGGTGGAGGCCCTGTCCCGCCGGCGGGAAACCGGCTCCGTGCTCACCCAGCTGCGGGTCGGGGACCTGGAGATGGATCTCATCGCCCGTCGGGTGTTTCGCGCGGGCCGGGAGATCGACCTCCAGCCCCGGGAGTTCCAGCTTCTGGAGTTCCTGATGCGCCACGCGGGCCAGGCCGTCACTCGGACAATGCTGCTTGAGAAGGTCTGGGAGTATCATTTTGATCCCCAGACCAACGTGATCGACGTCCACATCTCGCGCCTGCGTTCCAAGATCGACAAGGGTTTCGAACATCCCATGCTCGAGACCATTCGCGGGGCGGGGTACCGGCTGGATGCCTGACGAACGGGATGCACCCGCCGCGGGGATGCTGCGCCTCTTCCGCGCTGCGCCTTTCCGGCTGACCCTCCTGTCTCTGGCCCTGTTCGCCTTCGCGGGGTCGGCCTTCATGGCCTATGTCTACATCGCCGCCACAGGTGAGGCCCACCGTCGGACCGACGCGGAAATCCGCCGGGAGGCCGAGAGCCTCGTCGAGGTCTATAACCGGGCGGGTGTGGCGGCCCTCAATCCCGTCCTGGTCAGCCGCATGGCCGGGGAACGCAGATTCGTCTACCTCCTCCTCGACCGGGACGGCCGCAAGGTCTCCGGCTCCCTCGCCGAAAGTCCCGCAGAAGGCTTCACAGGTGCGCCGACCTGGGTCCGTTTCTTCCTCTCCGGCCAAGATCCCCAGGGTCGGTCGCTATCGACCCCGGCCCGGGGTTTTCAGCAGCGGCTCTCCGGTGGCGAGATTCTGTTTGTGGGTGCAGACACCGGGGATGACCGGGACTTTGTCGTGACCATCGTCAGGGGGCTCTGGGGCGCCGGAGCTCTGGTGGTTGTGCTCGGCATAACCGCAGGCCTGCTCGTCAGCCGCAATTTCACCCGGGCCATGACCGGCCTGACCAATGTGGTGGCTGCGGCTCGCAATGGTGATCTGACCGCCCGCGCCGCCGTGCGCGGAGCCGGAGACGAGCTGGACCGACTTGCCGAGGGCCTGAACGACATGCTTGACCGCCTCGATCGGTCCATGTCGGCTCACCGGCACGCCGGGGACGCCATCGCCCACGATCTCCGCTCGCCCTTGACCCGGCTGAAGGCCCGTCTTGAGACGGCCCTGCTCGACATAGAGGCGGGTAGGGGAGACGCCCGTCAGGCCCTGCGTCAGGCCCTTGAAGACACGGACGGCGTTCTTCGGACCTTCTCGGCCGTCCTGGCGATCTCCCGACTGCAGGCGGCCGGCGAGGCGCCCAACGCTGTGGTCTTCGATCCAGCCGGCGTGGTCGGCGACATGACCGAGCTCTACGGCCCTCTCTGTGAGGATAAGGGCCTGGAGATCGGCTCGGACATCGCCGCCGGCCTGACCGTCCGGGGCAATCCGGCCTTTGTAGCCCAGGCCTTGGCCAATCTTGTGGATAACGCCGTCAAGTACACGCCGCAGGGCGGCGCGGTGATGGTGCGCCTGCGCCGTCGGGCCTGTGGCGATACCGAGATTTCCGTCACCGACACAGGCCCCGGCGTTCCTCATCACGACCGGGACCGGGTCGTCGGGCGCTTCGTCCGCCTCGAGAATAGCCGTAACCTTCCGGGCGCCGGCCTCGGCCTTTCCCTGGTGGCCGCCGTGGCGCAGGCTCATGGCGGCCGGCTTGAGCTGGGCGATGGACCCGGCGTCTACGACGGCTCCGGGCCAGGCCTTCGGGCCGCCCTGATCCTCCCCGCCATCTCATGAGCCCGCTGGGCGAGCGCCTGCGCCCCTGCGGTCCGGTGATCGACGCCCGGTCGGCGGAACGCCTGTTGGATGCCGTCGCCGCCCACCGTCCGCTTTCAGAGGCTGAGCGGGAGGCCCTGGCTCCCGTCTTCGGCGCCTCGCCCTACCTGGCGGGTCTGGTCCGCCGCGATCCGAACCGCCTGGCCGGGCTCTTGGACGATGACCCTGCCGCTCGGCTGGAGGACATCCTGGTCCGGACTCTGGCTCTTGCAGGAGCCGCCCCGGAAACCGTGGCGCCTGGCCTCAGGCGGCTGAAGGCCGAGGCGCACCTTCTCACCGCGCTCGCGGATCTCGGCGGCGTTTGGGACCTCGACCAGGTCACCGGCGCTCTGGCGCGCTTCGCCGACGCCGCCCTGGCCTCCGCCCTCGCCTCCGCCGCCGCAGCCGAGGTCTCCGCTGGTCGCCTTCGCTCCGTTGAAGACCCCGCCCATGGCCCCGTCCCCGGCTTCTTCTGCATCGCCATGGGCAAGCACGGCGCCTTCGAGCTCAACTACTCCAGCGATATCGACATCTCCATCTTCTTCGAGCCCGGGGCCCTGCCCCTCGCCGAGGGGATTGAGCCCCAGGCCTTCGCTGTCCGTCTGACCCATCGCCTGACCGAGCTGATGCAGGAGCGAACCCCCGACGGCTACGTCTTCCGGATCGACCTCCGGCTGCGACCGGATCCTGGCTCCACGCCGCCGGCCGTCTCCGCCGCCGCCGCCCTGGATTACTATGAGAGCGTCGGCCAGAACTGGGAGAGGGCGGCCTTCATCAAGGCCCGGCCCTGCGCCGGGGACCTGCCCCGCGCTGCAGCCTTCCTGCAGGAACTCGAGCCCTTCGTCTGGCGACGGAATCTCGACTTCGGCGCGATTGCCGATATCCACTCGATCAAGCGCCAGATCCATATCCACAAGGTCGACGACCGCCTGGCCGCCCGGGGCGCCGACCTCAAGCTGGGCCGCGGCGGCATCCGCGAAATCGAGTTCTACGTCCAGACCCAACAGCTCATCCTTGGCGGCCGGCAGCCGGATCTGCGCAGCTTTCGCACCCTGGAGGCCCTCGCCGCCCTGGCCGGAGCCGGTCACGTCGCTCCCCAGGCTCGGGACGATCTTCACGAGGCCTATCATCAGCTGCGGGCGCTGGAGCACCGGGTGCAGATGCTGGCTGATGAGCAGACTCACCGCTTGCCGGAGTCCGACGCCGACCGGCGTCGGGTCGCCGCCCTGTCAGGCTACGACCGCCTCCGCAGCTTTGACGCCTGGGTCGAGCGTATCCTCAGGACGGTCAATCAGCGATATGGCGAGCTCTTCCCGGGAGAAGAGCCCCTTTCGTCGCGCTTCGGCAGCTTGATCTTCACGGGGGTGGAGGATGACCCGGAGACTTTGAAGACGCTTTCACGGATGGGTTTCACCCAGCCCGCCCAGGTTTCCCAGACCATCCGCGCCTGGCATCACGGCCATATCTCTGCGACCCGGTCCGAGCGGGGGCGAGAGCTGTTCACCCGCCTGGCGCCGAGGCTGCTGGAGGCGGCCCAGGCGGCGGGCGCCCCGGACGCAGCCTTTCTGCGCTTTGGGGCCTTCTTCTCACGTCTGTCCAGCGGCGTGCAGCTTCAGTCCCTCTTCCTCGCACAGCCCGCCCTCTTCGAGCTGATCGTCGAAGTCATGGCCTTCGCCCCCCGGCTGGCCGATACCCTGGCTCGCCGTCCCGCAGCCCTGGACGCTATGCTGGACCCCGCCTTTTTCGGGGCTATCGATCCGCAGGAAGACCGCCTGGCCCTGCAGCGCGCAGTCGCTGGCGCCGGCGACTTCGAGTCCGCCATGGACACAGTCCGGCGTCAGCACCGGGAGCAGGCCTTTCGGGTGGGTGTCCAGGTCATGAGCGGGTCTGCAGGCGCCGAGGCGGCGGGTCACGCCTTTGCGGGCCTGGCTGACGCCTGCATCGAGGCTCTGGCCCCCACCGCCCTCGCCGAGGCGACCCGGATCGGCGGGGCCTTTGGGGGGCAGGTGGCCGTGGTGGCCCTGGGCAAGTGCGGATCTCGGGAGATGAGCGTCGGCTCCGACCTCGACCTGATGACCCTGCACCGGGCCGCCGCACCCGACGCCCTGTCCGCCCTCAAGGGATGGCCGGCCGAGGTCTTCTACGCCCGCTTCACCCAGCGCCTGGTGGCGGCCCTTTCCCTCCCCACCGCGGAGGGGGAGCTCTACGAGGTCGATATGCGGCTGCGGCCTTCGGGCGCTAAGGGGCCCGTGGCGGTCGCCTTCCCGGCCTTCGGCGCCTACTATGAGGGCGAGGCGGAGACCTGGGAGTTCATGGCCCTGACCCGGGCCCGGGTGGCGTGGTCGAGCGATCCGGCCTTCGCGGCGGACGTCACCGCCGCCATTGAGGCGGCCCTGCGCCAGCCCCGGGACATCGTCGCCCTCGCCCGGGATGTGAGGGAAATGCGAGCCCTTATCGCGCAGGAGAAACCAGCGTCGGGGCTCTGGGACATGAAGCTCGCCCCCGGGGGTCTGGTGGACATTGAGTTCGCCGCCCAGTTTCTCCAGCTCGCCCACGCGGCGGCAGGCGGACCGCTCCGTGCGGGAACCGCTGAGGCGCTTGAGGCCCTGGCGGCGGCGGGGCTGACCGGGCCGGTTGGACCTCTCCTGGACGCCTGGACCCTTCAACAGAACCTGACCCAGATCCTGCGCCTGGCCCTGGGGGATCGCGATGATCCCGCTGATCAACCTGAGGCCTTTCGTCGCAAACTCGCCCGGGCAGGCGGGGTCCGGGATTTCCGAAGCCTTGGCCCCCGCCTGCTCCGGGCTCGAAAAGGCGCTTTGGCGGCTTTCGACAGCCTGGTTCGCCCTTGAATCGCCGGAATTCCCGGTTCACTCCGTTGAATACGAGACAGCCGGAGTTTTCGCCGTGCCCCTGAGCCGCCCCGCCTTCGCCGCCGTCGTGGGACTGGCGTCTCTCTGCGCCCTTCCGGCTGCGGCCCAAATGGGTCCGCCCAAGCTCGACCAGAACGGCGATGGCCGGGTGGTTTACGCAGAGTACCGGTCAGCCAATGTCGACAAGACCTTCGAGACCTTCGACGCAGATCGGAACGGCCAGATTTCGCGCAAAGAGTTCGACAAGTTCGCCGGCATGGCCCGCACCTTTGGCGGCGCAAGGGCGGCGGCGGCGATGGATCGGTGGTGGCGCACAACAGACGTCAACACTGATGGCGCCATGTCCCGCGCCGAGATGGAGGCTTCGTCCCGGCGACGCTTCGACGCCGCCGACCTCGATCGCGATGGCGCTCTGACCAAGACCGAGGTGGCGGCCATGCGGGAGAGGCAACGTGCTGCGTCCGGTAACTGACGCCCTTCGCCTTGCGGTCGGCGCGGGGCTCGCCCGTCCGTCGAAGCCTGCCACGGGCGCTGAGGATCCTGATGCTGACCTGGTGCGCCGAGTCGGCCAAGGCGATCTCCTCGCGGTCCGCGCCCTGACCGCCCGCAAGCTCCCCCGCCTGACCTCCCTCGCCGCCCGGATGCTCGGAGACTTCGCCGAGGCCGAGGATGTGGCCCAGGAGTCCCTGATCCGCGCCTGGCGTCAGGCCCCCATCTGGCGCTTCGGAGAGGCCCGTTTCGACACCTGGCTCCACCGGGTGGCGGTCAACCTCTGCCGGGACCGGCTGCGTCGGCGCCGGCCCGGAGACGCCGTTGACCTCGAGGCTCTGGTGGACCCCGGCCCCGCCCCCGACCGCGGTCTGGAGGCGCGGGATGTGGGCGATCGGGTCGCCGCCGCCATGGCGACCCTGCCGCCTCGGCAACGCGAGGCGGTCGTGCTCTGCCACTACCAGGAACTCGGCAATATCGAGGCCGCCGCCGCCCTCGGGATCAGCGTCGAGGCCCTGGAGAGCCTCCTATCCCGCGGTCGCCGCGCCTTACGCGCCGCCCTCTCGGACCTGGTTCCGTGAGCGCGCCCCGCCACCCTCTGAACGCCAGTCGTTTCCGCGCCCTGGCCGAGACCTTTGGGGGCGATATCGGCCGCTGGCCGGAGGCCGAGCAAGAGACTGCATCCGCCTGGCGGGCTGCGCATCCCCGGGAGGCGGCCTTGGTTCTCAAGAGCGCCCGTGCCCTTGATGATCTCTTGGGAGCCTGGCAGTCGCCCGCGCCGGCGGAGACGTTGCGCGGTCGGATCCTTGACGCCGCTCCAGCCGTCGTTCGCAGCGCCCGCCGACGGGCTCTTGTCCTCACGCTCGGCGGCGGCGCTGGCCTGGCCGCCGCCTGCCTTGCAGGTATACTTGTTGCACCGGTTCTTCTGTCGTCCCCTGCGCTCAGACCCACCTTTTCGAGCGCCATGTCCCCGCCGGCCCTGACCAACGTCCAGATGGAAGAGGTCCTGACGGAGGCGCTTGCCGGATGGGAGGCGCCTGTGGCGGGCTCCGAAGCGGATTCAGGCGCTTGAAATTCCCGGCCTTGCCAACGGCCTTCTTCCTCTCCCTCGCCCTCAACCTCTTTCTGGTCGGCGTGATCGCCGGGAGCTGGCGGGAGATCCGCGGGCAAGCTGAGCGTGCGACCTTGGCGGCGGTCGCATCCGGGCCATCAGCGCCTCCGGAACCTCCGGGATCTGACCTCCAAGAACCGGCGGAAGCCCCGCCGCGGGCCTCAGAACCACGCCCCGCGAATCCTGTACCTGCGGGCGGCATGATCGCCCGAAAACCCCCACCGCCTCCTGCCGTCGTGGGCCCGGCGGACGAGGTCGTTGCGCCTGGTGCCGAAAGATCCCCGGGCGGTCCGTTCCCGCACGCCGTCGGCGCGCCGCAGCGGTTCTTCGGCAATCCCCTTGTCCTGGCGAGCCGGGACCTTCCTCCAAGGGAGGCGCGGGCGCTTCAGATCCTATTGCGCGCCGAGAGTGAGGCGGTTCGGGCGGACCTCAGTCTGGCGCGGAGAGAGCGCGCCGAAACCTGGCGCGCCCTGGCCCGGGGCGAGGTCGGCGAGGCTGAGGCGAACCGCAGGCTTGAAATGGCTCATCGCCGGGAACTGGCGGCGCGCAGCCGCGTCGAAAATGCGGTGGCCGACTGGGCCCTTCGTCAGTCGCCAGAGGTGAGGGCGCGGGTCGGAGAAGCCCTGGCTCAGGGGGCTCAGCCCCAGTGGAGACGCCCGGTCAGGCCCTTCCCACCGGGTGAGGGCCAGGCTCCTGGCGCCCCGATGCCGGCAGGAGAAAGCTGACCCGCGTTCCCTCCCCGGGCGCGCTTTCAATGGTCAGGTTCGAGCCGTGCAATTCCACGAAAGCTTTGGACAGGGCGAGGCCCAGGCCTGTGCCCTGGGTGGTCTTGGACTGCTGACTTTCAACCTGCTCAAAGGGCGCTGCAAGCCTCAGAAGGTCGTCCGCGCCAATTCCAATGCCGGTGTCGTGGACTGTAAGGCGAACGCCCCCTGCCTCGCCACGCGCACGGACTGCGATCCGGCCGCCCGCTGGGGTGAACTTTACGGCGTTGGAAAGAAGGTTCAGCAGGATCTGCTTCAGCGCCCTCGCGTCCGCCTCCACCTCCGGCAGGTCCTCCCCGACATCTGCGATCAGCATGAGGCCGGAATTCTCAGCGCGGTTTCGAACCAGTCGCAGAGCCTCTTCCGCCAGGGCCTCCACGTCGAGCCGTTCACGGTGCAGAGTCATCTTGCCCGCCTCGATCTTCGACATATCGAGCACGTCATTGATCAGGGCTAGCAGGTGCTGACCCGAGGCCAGGATATCGTTGGCGTAGCCTCGGTAGGTGCGCGCGCCGAGAGGCCCGAACAGCTCCTGGGTCATGATCTCCGAGAAACCAATGATGGCGTTCAGCGGAGTTCGCAGTTCGTGGCTCATGTTCGCCAGGAATTCGCTCTTCGCACGGTTCGCCTCGACCGCGCGGAGCTTCTCGGCCTCATACTCTCTGGCCAGATCCGAGAGCTGGGTCTGGCTCCCCTCGAGACGGTTGATGGCGTCCCGGAGGGCTTCCTCGTCCCGGCTGCGCTCGGCCTCCCTGAGCTTCAACGCGGTGATGTCCACAGCGGTCATGACCAGACCGCCGGATGGGGTCCGGCGTTCATGGGTCTGGGCCCATCGCCCATCCCGGAACTCAATCTCGCGCAGGCCGGATACCCCCGCCTCCGGTTTGATGGACTGGCGGATCATCTGTCGCGTGTGTTGGGCGAAGTCGGCGTGCGCGGTGTCAGGTCGCAGGGTATCCGCCCCTAAGCCGAACATCCGGGTGAAGGCGGGGTTGGCGGCCACCAGTCGGCCCTCGGCGTCCCAGCAGGCGAAAGCAGAGGCCATGACCTGCATCGCCTCGATCAGGGACTCCGGAGGCGCCTCGCCGGGGGGGGTGGCACCCGATGCCTGGCCGCGTGCGCCGCGGCGTCCCCACCAAAGTCCCCCTGCGCCGGCGATGGCGCCCGCGGGCGTCGCCATCATCAGGACTTCGGACCAGACCAGCGCTGCATCCTGCAGGGCGACGGCGAGGCCAGCCGCCAACGCGGCGGTCGCTAGAACGCCCAGGGTCAGGGAGGACGGGACGAGGCGTTGGAGCGCCGCCGACCGGTCTGACCTTGCGAAATCGCTGACTGCGGACACGCCCCTGGCTCCCAGTTCGCCCGGCTTCTTCGCCAGGATACTTCGTTCCTTGACCATGTGGACGGTAAATCTGCCCTTAAGGACGGCCTGCCGACCCCGAAATCAGCCTTCCAGGGCCCGGTTGACCAGTTCCACCACGTTTCGCGACAGGTCCGGCGCGGCGGCGATCCGCTCCAGCTCGGCCTTCATCTTTGCGCCCAGGTCGGGCCGATACCGGCGCCAGGATCCCAGGGGCTCCACCAGCCGGGCCGCCGTCATGGGGTTGAAGCGGTCCACCGCCAGGATCTGGTCGGCGAGGAAGCGATAGCCGGACCCGTCCTCAGCGTGGAAGCGGGCGGGATTAGCCGAGGCGAAGGTCGCCACCAGGGCCCGGAGCCGGTTTGGCACCCGGGCGTCGAAGTCCGGATGGGCGGTGAGGGCCGCCACCTTCTCCAGCGCACCCGGCGACGGGTCGCGGGCCTGGAGGGCGAACCACTTGTCCATGACCAGGGGCTCGTCCTTCCAGCGGGCGCGGAAGTCGTCGAGGGCCGAGGCGAAGGCGCCCCCGCCCAGCAGCATCAGGGCGTTCAGGCCGCCCATTGCGTCGGTCATGTTGGAGGCGGCGCGATAGTGGCCTTCCGCCAGGGCGGTGGCCTCGGCGCCCGGCCGGGCGGCCAGGGCCTCCAGTGCGGCGTTGCGCAGGGC
>VYLA01000044.1_pt1 | contig 56351 bp, 55 predicted proteins | sample 5114381 | NCBI WGS metagenome assembly VYLA01 (sample SAMN12291789, study PRJNA351875) | freshwater metagenome | isolation source: freshwater lake | place: USA: Michigan, Gull Lake | collected 2011-08-08 | reverse complement strand
CGCGCATCTGGCGGGAGCGCTCGGAAGGCCGACCTGGGTGCTTCTGGCCTGTGTCCCGGACTGGCGCTGGCTGCTGGACCGGGAAGACTGCCCCTGGTACCCGACCGCAAGGCTCTACCGGCAACCTGAGCCAGGGAAATGGTCTCCGATCCTGGAACAGGCGGCTGCGGACCTGTCGCGTCTCGGGTAGGGCCGGCGACCTGTGCTGGAGGTTACGGGCGGGTTTTCCTGCGGGTCTATTCACTCAACCGGCGACATTGCGAATTCAGGGGGGTACAGCCACAAGAGCCGGACCCACTCGTTTCCCCGGAACCCCCGACTGATGCCGAACGCTGTTCCAGACCCCGAGCGAACGAATCCGTTCATCCTCGGTGAGGCTCACCCTGGGGACCTGGGCGTGATCATCAAGGTTCGAACAGGCGGCGACCGGGATCCGGATGAGTTGACGGCCCGAGAGATCGAACTGCGGCTCCTGGAATTTGGTTTTGTCGAGGGCGCCCGGGTTGAAGTGCTGCACGAAGGCCCGATAGGAGGTGACCCGATCGCCGTGCGTGTCGACGGTATCCGGATCGCCCTTCGCCGGGCCGAGGCGATGAATGTGATCCTCACACGGGAGGCGGCGTGACCCCTTCCAGGATCGCCACCGTCGCCCTTGTTGGTAATCCAAACTGCGGCAAGACGGCCCTGTTCAACGCCCTGACAGGCGGCCGCCAGAAGGTCGCCAACTACGCAGGCGTGACAGTGGAGCGGAAGGAAGGCCTGGCGAACCTTCCCACGGGACGCCAGCTTCGGATCCTCGACCTACCGGGAACCTATTCCCTCCGGGCGCGCTCTCCGGACGAGGTGATCACCAGGGACGCGGTCCTGGGACGGTTGGCCGGCGAGCCGCCGCCGGATGTGATCATCTGCGTCGCCGACGCCACCAACCTGGGCTTGCTGCTGCGCCTCGCGCTGGAGCTCAAGACCACCGGCCTGCCCATGGTCTTCGTGCTGAACATGATCGATATCGCCGAGCGTCAGGGGATCGAGATCGACGTTGAGGCCCTGTGCAGGGAACTGGGAGCCCCGGTCACTGCAACCGTGGCGACCCGGAAGAAGGGGCTGGAGGCCCTTCTCGAACTCGCCGCCACCCAGGCCGACGGATCGTCCGCAACCCCGCCTTCCGGCTGGCGCGAACCTGCAGCCTCAGAGGTCCGCGCCGCGCACCGCCAGGCACGGGATCTGATGCGCACGGCCGTGCGTCCGCCCAGCCGGCCGGACACCCTGACCGCCCGCCTCGACTCGCTCCTGCTTCACCCCGTGGGCGGCGTCGCTGTCCTGCTTGGGCTGCTCTTCCTGATGTTCCAGGCCGTCTTCACCTGGGCGGCCCCTGCCCAGGACCTCATTGAGGCCGGGTTTGCAGCGCTGGGCGTCGGCGCCGAGGCCATCTTGCCGGACGGCTGGATGACGGGGCTGGTGGTCGACGGCCTGATCGCCGGCGTCGGATCGGTCCTCGTCTTCCTGCCGCAGATCCTCATCCTGTTTCTCTTCATCCTGCTCCTTGAGGACTCTGGCTACATGGCGCGAGCGGCCTTCCTCATGGACCGGATCATGGGCGGCGCCGGGCTGCACGGCCGAGCCTTCATTCCCCTGCTCTCCAGCTTCGCCTGTGCAGTCCCGGGCATCATGTCGACCCGCGTGATCGACAGCCGCAGGGACAGGCTCACCACCATTCTGACCGCGCCGCTCATGACCTGTTCCGCCCGGATCCCCGTCTACACCCTGATCATCGGCGCCCTGATTCCGAACCGCACCGTGGGGGGCGTGCTGAGCCTGCAGGGTCTTGTGATGTTCAGCCTCTACGCTGCGGGAATCCTCTCTGCGCTGGGGGTGGCCTTTCTGATCCGAAAGGTATTCTGGCGGGGCGGCAGCGAGCCCTTCATGATGCAGCTGCCGGACTACAAGCGGCCGGAACCCGGAAACGTCCTGCGGAACCTTGGCCAGAAGGCCTGGGCCTTCATCAGCCGGGCGGGACGGATCATCCTGCCACTGATGGTTCTGGTCTGGGCCTTCTCCAGTTGGCCAGCTCCCCCGGAGGGGGCGGAGGGACCGGACATCGCCTACAGCGCCGCCGGACGTCTCGGTCACTGGCTGGAGCCCGTCTTCGCCCCCATCGGATTCAGCTGGGAGATGGTGGTGGCCCTGATCCCCGGCATGGCGGCCAGGGAGGTCGCTGTCGCCGCCCTCGGGGCCATCTATGCAGTGGGTGGCGAGGAAGGGGCTCTCGCCGGCATCCTTGCTCGACAGTGGTCCCTGGCTTCAGGGCTCGCCTTCCTGGCCTGGTATGTCTTTGCTCCCCAATGCGTTGCGACCCTGGCGGTGGTCAAACGCGAGACAGGCGGATGGCTCTGGCCATCGATCATGTTCGCCTACATGCTCGGCCTCGCCTACGCAGCGGCCTTCCTGGTCTTCCAGGCGTCCCGCGCGCTCGGGCTGGCCTGAGGTCTTCCGGGCCATGCTCGCCCGGATGGGCGGGACCCCGGCGGGATGAGGGGCCACTTGGTCCGGACCCGGTTTCGGAGGATAAGGCGTTCATGGCGTACTTCCCTGCAGGACTGAGGGACAGACTGCCGGTCGCCTGGCCGGCGGTCGCCCTGGCGTTCAGCGCCTTCATGCTGGCGACAGCCCATGCCTTCGAGCGGTTCGGGGGCTATGCGCCCTGCCTTCTCTGCCTGAGGCAGAGAGAGGTCTATTGGGTGGCGGGCGCCGTCGCCCTCGTCGGGATCGGCCTGCTCAGAACCCCGAAGGCTCAGAGCCTCCGGCGATGGCTGGCGCTGCTTATCGCCGCGATCTTCCTTTTCGGCGCCGGCCTCGCCGCCTATCACGCCGGGGTGGAGTGGAAGTGGTGGCCGGGTCCAGGCGCCTGTTCGGGGGTCGGGGGATCGGTGTCCAGCCTGAACATGGCCGGCCTTCTGGACGGTACGCTGAAGGTCAGGCCGCCGGCCTGCGACACCGCCGCCTGGCGTCTGTTGGGCCTGTCCATGGCGGGCTGGAACGCCCTGGCCTCACTGGCGTTCGCAGGCCTGGGCGCCCTTGCCTGGCGTTGGAAAGGAAAGCCACCATGATGCAAGCACCCCGACGGCCTGGCGCCGGGGCGGGCAAGGCCCGTCTCGCTGAGATCCTGAGGGTGGACCACGCCGGCGAGCTGGGCGCTGTCCACATCTATCGGGGCCAGCGGGCCATCCTCGGCGAGGCCCCCGGAAAGGAGCGGATCGCCGGTCAGCTGGAGGAAATGGAGTCCCATGAGGCTCGCCACCTGGCGAGGTTCGAGGCCCTGCTTGCGGAACGGGGGGTCCGTCCCACGCTGATGACGCCGCTCTGGCGCCTGGCGGGCTTCACCCTCGGGGCTGGGACCGCCCTATTGGGGGAGAAGGCCGCTCACGCCTGTACCGAGGCTGTGGAGACGGTGATCGGAGACCACTACGCCCGGCAGGTCGCTGAACTGGCGGACCGGGATCCTGAGCTTGCGGCGGAACTCTCAGGCTTTCGCGACGACGAACTGGCGCATAGGGACCTCGCCGTGGAGGAGGGCGCACGGGAGGCGCCAGGCTACCCGCTCCTTGCCGCTGCCATCCGGCTCGGGTGCCGGGCGGCGATCCGGATCAGCGAGAAGATCTGATCGCGGGAAGCGCCGGGTCAAGGATCCAGTTCGACATCCCAGTACAGATAGTCCATCCACGACTCGTGCAGATGATGCGGCGGGAAGCGCCGCCCCTGTTCCTGGAGGCGCCAGGTGGTCGGGCGCACCGGCCGGCGCCTGAGGGACATCTGGGCCTCCTCCGGGGTGCGCCCGCCCTTGTCGAGATTGCAGCGGGAACAGGCGGCCACAATGTTGTCCCAGCTCGTTCGTCCGCCTCTCGACCGGGGAACCACATGGTCGAAGGTCAGGTCCTCGGCGCGACCGCAGTAGGCGCAGGCGAAGCCATCGCGAAGGAAGACGTTGAAGCGCGTGAAGGCGGGCGCGCGGTCCTGGGCGACGTAGGACTTCAGGGAGATGACCGAAGGCAAGCGCATTGAGAAGGCGGGCGACCGGACTTCTTGGTCGTAGGTGGAAAGCACATCCACACGGTCCAGAAAAACCGCCTTCACGACATCCTGCCAGCACCAGAGCGACAGAGGATAATAGCTCAAGGGTTGGAAGTCCGCGTTAAGGACAAGCGCGGGCCACCCGGACGGAGCCTGGTCAAGGACCTGCATGGACCGCTCCCCTCGCACAGGCCTTGTGGACTGAAGTCTGAGGTCGCCGTGTGAAGATACGCCTCCCTGCGCTCCAACCTGTGCCGCTCCAGTATGGTGACGATTCTCGCGGCGGCGCCCAGTGACGGTTCCGAGACAAAAAAGAGGGGGCCCTTTGACAGGGCCCCCAGGGGAGGAGTCTGGAATGGAGAGACCGGTGATCAGGGGAGGATCAGGATCAGGTTCCCGATCGCGGCCACGAGGCCCAGGGACAGGAGGAAGATCGATCCTGAGCGATCAATCAGGTTGACGGCGAAGGCGAGGGGGGCGGGGAGCGAGGACATGGACGTAAACCTTTTTTTGGAGGAACCCGGGGGAGCGGGCGTTCAATTTGAACACCGCTTAGATACCAGACATCTGAGCGATGTAAAGATACATTTGTAAAAATGTTCAGGCGCGCTCCAGCGCCCTTCCGACCCGGCGCACCCGGCAACAAAAAAGGGCCCCGAACAGGGGCCCTTTGCGCCGTATGCGAGAGGCCTATCCCGTGAACGACGCCAGCGAGGCGAAGGCCAGGGGAAAGACCAGGGCCAGGAGATAGGCCGGGGTCAGGCGATCGATGAGACGCAGAACAGACATGAGAGACATGACACACCTTAGAGTTAGCGCCCCGGGGGAGCGGGGCCGTTTTTTTGCTGCACTTGCGAGATGGGGCTGATCTGATCGTTGTCAAGATTGGCTTGCCCCGGTTTCTGTTCCCCATTACTGAGATTTCATGGAACAGGCCCAACTGACTGAAGCCCGCCCCTATCACCACGGCGACTTGCGGCGCGCCCTTGTCGACGCCGGTCGGCGCCTTCTGGAGGTTGAAGGCGGCGCGGGCATCTCCCTGAGGGCGGTGGCCCGGGAGGCTGGCGTCAGCCCAGCCGCCCCCTATCATCACTTCCGAGACAAGAGCGAACTCCTTGACGCCCTTGCCTTCGAGGGATGGGACCAGCTTGCAGAACAGATGCGAGCCGCCCTCGCCGAGGCTGCGCCGGGTCGCGATCGACTGGTCACTCTGGGCGTCGCCTATGTGCGGTTCTCCAGGATGAACCCCGCCATCTACCGAGTGATGTTCAACTGCAGCCAGAGTCATGAATCCATGCCGGAGAAGCTGCGCGACGAGGGCGCCTACCGCCTGGTCTGCGAAACCCTCGTGGAGTCCGGTATCGACCCCAGGGACGAAGTCGGCCTGGAGCTTGCCGCCGTCGCCATCTGGTGCGCCGCCCACGGGGTCGCCGAGATGGTGGGCTTCAAGGAGTTCGGGCCCCTTCAGGCCCGCCTGGGCGGAGAGGAAGCCTTCCTTCGGGCGATCTTCAGCCAGCTGGACCTGTTCCGTCCGAGATCCGCGGTCGCCGCCGGCTGACAAGCTGACGTGGCGGGGCCGGTCTTCAGGTTCGCGCCCTCGCCCACCGGGCGCCTTCATCGGGGTCATGCCTTTTCGGCGCTGACGTCCTGGCGCGCCTGCAGAGCGATCGGGGGCGCCTTCAGGCTACGGATCGAAGACATAGACAGGGTCCGTTGCCGCCCGGAGTTCGAAGCGGGCATCCTTGAAGACCTCGCATGGCTGGGTGTGGACTGGGACGGTCCGGTCCTGCGCCAGTCCGGACGCGGGGCGGCCTACGAGGCGGCGTTGGTCCACCTGGCTGAGGAGGGGCTCACCTATCGCTGCTTTCGGACGCGGCGTGAGGTGGCCGACGCCATGACCCGGGCGCCGCACGGGGATGAGGTCGTGTTCTTCGGCGAGCGCCTGCCGCAACAGGAGGAGGAGGCCCGCCTCGCGGCAGGCGAGGCGTTCGCTTGGCGGCTCGACGTCCGTGCGGCGGCTGAACGCTCGGGTCCCCTCAGCTTCCTCGAGACCGGGGCGGGACCTGCGGGTGAGACCGGGCGCCAGATCGCCCAGACGGACTCGGCGGGGGATATTGTCCTGGCCCGCAGGGACATAGGCGTAGCCTACCACCTCGCCGTGGTCGTGGACGACGCCTTCCAGGAGGTCACGACGGTCGTCCGTGGGTGCGACCTCTTCGCAGCGACCCACGTCCAGAGATTGCTCCAGGTCCTGCTTGGATTGCCAGAGCCCGTCTATCGACACCACCGGCTGCTGGTCGGACCCGATGGAAAGCGCTACGCCAAGCGGGATCGTGCGGAGACCCTGCAGTCGCTTCGCGAACAGGGCGTCAGCCCGGACTGGCTTATCGCGGAGCTTGACCTTGACGGAGATCGCTGAGAGCGGCGGTGTGGAACGCCGCACCGCCATGATCGTTCTCGTCGCTGGCGCCTGCATCATCGGCCTCGCCCCCATCCTCGTGCGCCTGGCCGACGCCGGGCCCGCCGCGGTCGGGTTCTGGCGCATGCTCTTCGCCCTGCCCCTCCTGGCCCTGCTTGCGCGGCGGGAAAGCAGAGGCGTCGGTCCGCTGGGATGGGTGCTCGGGCTCGCCGGGGCCGCCTTCGCGCTGGACCTGGCCTTCTGGCACTACGGGATCGCCCTGACTTCCATGGCCAAGGCGACCATCCTGTCCAATCTGACGCCGGTGATCGTGACGGGCGTGGCCTGGCTTGTTTTCCGCGAGCGGGTCCGCCCCCTCTTCCTGGCCGCGGTCGCCCTGGCGATTGGCGGCGCCTGCCTCATGACCCTGGCGCGCGACCCGGGCCTGCCGGGGGTCAACCCTGCCCTGGGAGACGCCTTCTCGGCCATGGCGGCCGTCTGGTACGCCCTCTACTTCCTGGCGGTGCAGAACGCCCGGCGGACCCGGGGGGCCGCCCAGGTCATGTTCTGGTCCAGCCTCACCGCAGCGCCCCTGCTTCTGGCGGCTTCAGGCCTGCTGGGCGAACGCCTGATGCCCGCGACACCCGGTGGCTGGGCCGCCTGCGTGGGTCTTGGGATCATGCACGTGACTGGACAGGGCGCCATCGCCTGGGCGCTGGGCCGGTTGCCCGCCTCGGTCACCTCGGTCGTCGTCCTGGTCCAGCCGGTGGTGGCGACGGTCCTTGGCTGGTTGCTGTTCGGAGAGGTCTTCGGACCCGGCCAGATGCTGGGCGGCGCCATCGCCCTGACCGGGGTCGTCCTGGCCCAGCGGGCGGCGCGCCCGGCCGCTCAGCCTGGCTGAAGCCCCCAGGCCATCCTGGCCTCCTCGATCTCCGCCATGGCGGAGTTGAAAAGGGACCAGTCATCCGCGGCGGCGATGGGCGCCCAGATCCCCTCGATGCGGTCGATGAGGAGTTCGACCGGCGACTCGCGCCGGAAGAAGGGGTGATCCAGCCGCTCAGGACGGTCTGGCTCAGCCCCGGCCACCTCGCGGCGAAGGTCCTCGAACTCCGGCCTGCGATAGATCTCTCCCCTGGGGCCGGCCAGGGCCCGGGCCTCGTCGCCGCAAAACCAGTCGAAGAAGAACGGCTCCCAGCGGATCTCCGCACCGCCCGCGGCCAGGGCGGCGAAGGCGGCGCTGACCAGCCGGGCGTCCGAACCATCCCCCCGGAAGGTCAGGCCCAGGCGACGCACCACCGCCCGGGCCAGCGCCTCCCGATAGAGATCTCCAAAGCCATTCAGAACCTCCACCAGCGCGTCCTCGGGCGACCCAGCCATCAGGAGACACCCCGCCAGCTGGCGCAGGTTCCAGAAGACGGCCTCCGGCTGGCGGCCAAAGCTGTAGAGGCCCGCATGGTCGAAATAGGCGGCCACGAAGTTGGGATCACTGTGCGGCAGGAACCGGTAAGGCCCGTAGTCGAAGCTCTCCCCGGTGATGTTCATGTTGTCGGTGTTCAGGACCCCATGCACGAACCCTGCGGCCATCCAGGCGGCGGTCAGGCGGGCGGCGCCCCGGCAAGCCTCGTCCAGCAGGGCCGCGCCAGGATCAGCCTCCCCCACCCTGGCGGGGAAGTAGATCTCCAGGGTGTAGTCCACCAGCCTACGGACCAGGTCCGGGCGCTCCAGGGCCGCCGGCCTCTGGAAGGTCCCGAACCGGATGTGGCTGTGGCTGAGCCGGACCAGGACAGCCGAGCGCGTGGGGCTCGGCTCGTCCTGCCGCACCAGGTCCTCTCCCGTTTCAATCACGGAGAAGGCTCGGGAGGTGGGAACGCCCAGGGCCTCGAGCATGCCCGCCGCCAGCACCTCGCGCACGCCGCCCTTGAGGGTCAGTCGTCCGTCCCCACTGCGCGACCAGGGCGTGACGCCGGATCCCTTGGTGGCGAGGTCAAGGAGGCGGCCGGAGCCGGCCTCGCGCAGCTGGGCGAAGGTGAAGCCCCGGCCATCCCCGAGATCGGGGTTGTAAACCCGGAACTGGTGTCCGTGATACCGCTGGGCCAGGGGCTCGGGCAGATTGCCGGGAAGCGGCTGGAACCGGCCGAAGTGATCGGCCCATTCGGCACCGTTGAGTTCGGCCAGCCCGACGCTCGCCGCCGCTCGGTCGTTTCGCCAGCGCAGGTCCAGCCGGGGAAAGTCGGCGGCCCGGACCGGATCGGCGAAGTCGGGGCCGAGTTGTACGAGGCGGGGGTCAGGCGAGTAATCCGGAGAGAAAGGCATAGAGTCGAAATGACTGCGACGCGGCCGGGTCGCAAGTCCTGATCCTTGCCAATCGCCCGACGCATGCTAACCCGAAACGATGAGCCGCAAGATCACCCTCGCCTTCCTCAAGACCGAAGCCGCCTCGGGCATCATCCTGGCCCTGGCGGCGGTCCTGGCCATCTTGCTGGCGAACTCCCCTTGGGCGGACAGCTATTTCGGCCTGATCAAACATCCCCTGACCTTCCAGGCCGGCGATTTCGAGATCACCAAGCCGGTCTTGAAGTGGATCAAGGACGGGCTGATGACGATCTTTTTTTTCGTCGTCGGTCTGGAGATCAAGTACGAAATCCTCAGGGGTGAGCTCTCGAACCCGCGCAAACTGGCCCTCCCCGTCCTAGGCGCCCTCGGCGGCATGGTCGTGCCAGCGGTCGTCTATCTCGCCTTCAACCTGGGCCCCGGGGGAGCCCTTGAGGGCTGGCCGACGCCGGTCGCCACGGACATCGCCTTCGCCCTCGCGGCCCTGGCCATCGCTGGCCCCAGACTGCCCATGGCCCTGCGGACCTTCCTGCTGACCCTCGCCATCGCCGATGACCTTGGCGCGGTGGTGCTGATCGCAACCCTGTTCACCGAACAGATCGACCTCGTCGCCCTGGGAGGTGCGGGCTTCGTGCTCGCCCTCATGGCCCTGGCCGGTCGCTGGCGGGGCGCGCCCTACGGGCTCTTCGCCGTCCTGGCCTTTCTTGTCTGGGCCTTCACCCTGGAAAGCGGGGTCAACGCCTCCATCGCGGGGGTCGCAGCGGCCATGACCATTCCGATCGAACCGCGGCGGCCCGGCGAGACCGGGATGCTCAAGCAAATGATGCACGGCCTGCACCCCTACGTGGCCTACGGCGTCATGCCGGTTTTCGCGTTTGCAGCGGCGGGCTTCTCGTTCGGGGACCTTTCGGCGGAAAACCTTCTCAGTCCCGTGGCGATCGGCATCGCCGCCGGTCTCTTCATCGGCAAGCAGATCGGGGTCTTCGGCGCCGCAGTGCTGGCCATCCGCTTGGGGCTCGCCCGGCGTCCGACCGACTCGACCTGGCTGGAGATTTACGGCTGCGCGCTGCTCTGTGGCGTCGGCTTCACCATGAGCCTGTTTATCGGCGCCCTCGCCTTCGACGCTGACAACCCGACCGCGCAGAGTGCGGTCCGCCTTGGCGTGATCGGCGGATCCATCCTGTCAGGCGCGCTGGGCATGGCGGTTCTCGCCTGGAGCCAGAAGGTCCGGGACGGGCTCGGAACCTCTGCGGAAGCGGCGAAGGCTGCCGGACCCGGCTAGACCCGCCCTCTGGAGGCGGGCCCCTTGGCGTCACGCGGTCAGGGCCGCCTTCAGGGCCTCCCCCGCCTCGCGGGCGGCGACCTCCACTGCGGGCGAGACATCCCCCATGATGTAGAAGTCATGCAGCATGTCCGGGTAATGGACGTGCCGCACCGGGACCCCTGCGGCCTCAAGCCGGCGAGCGTAGTCGCGTCCCTCGTCCTGCAGGGGATCGTAGCCGGCGGTCACGATGTAGGCGGCGGGCGTCGCGGAGACGTCGACCCTTGACCCCAGGATGACCCGGTCGATCTGTGGGTGTCCCTCGGCGGCCAGGCACTTCACGAACCAGTCGATGGCGGCCTTGGTCAGCAGGGGACCATCCATCCGCTTGCGGCTCTCGGTCTCGGTCTCGGGGCAGATGTAGGGATAGAGCAGCATCTGGAAGGCCAGGCGACACGAGGGATCCGCCTTCAGGTCAATGGCGATGGAGGCGGCGAGGTTGCCGCCGGCCGAGCAGCCGCCGACCCCGACGCGGGTGGGATCGAAGCCGATCTCCGCAGCGTGGTCGATGGCCCATCTCGTCGCTTCCAGGCAGTCGTCATGGCTGGCGGGGAAGGGGTTTTCCGGCGCCAGGCGGTAGTCGATCGCCAGGACCCGGCAGCCCGAATAGGCGGCCAGGCGCCTGCAGTGCCCGTCGTGGGTTTCCAGGTTGCCAATCGCGAAGCCGCCGCCATGGAAGTAGACGAGGCCGGGAGTCGTCGCCGGCGCGCCGGCGGGGGTGTAGAGACGGGCGCCAATCGGGCCCGCGCCACCGTCCACCTGCAGGTCGCGGGTCGCCACATCCTTGGGCGCTCCGGTGTTCTGGCTGGTCCGCTGCATGACGTAGCCGGCGCGGACCATGTCCGGCGGCAGGCTGTCGAGGGGCGGGACCTCCTGGCCGGCGGCAGCGGCGGCTTCCGCCTCGAGCATGGCCTTGAAGTGCGGATCCATGGGTGCGCCTCCTGCTGGCGGTGAGGGGTCAGCCGACCCGGCGCTCGCGGCCCCGCCAGTAGGGTTCGCGGAGCTCCCGCCGCAGGACCTTGCCCGAAGGATTGCGAGGCAAGACGGCGATAAAGTCGATGGTCTTGGGGGCCTTATAGCCGGCGATGAGGGTCCGGCAGTTGGCGATGATGGCCTCGGGGTCGGCGGCGGCGCCCGGACGGAGCACCACGATGGCCTTGACCGCTTCTCCCCAGCGGTCGTCCGGCACGCCGATGACGGCGGCGTCGGCCACTATGGGATGCGACATCAGGGCGTTCTCGACCTCAGCGGGGTAGACGTTCTCGCCACCAGTCACGATCATGTCCTTCACCCGGTCGTGGATGAAGAGATAGCCGTCCGCGTCGAAGAAACCGGCGTCGCCAGAGCGGAACCAGCCCTCAGCGTCGATGGACTGCGCCGTGGCGTCGGGTCGATTCCAGTAGCCCTTCATGATCCCTTCGGAGCGAATCTCGATCTCTCCGACCTCGCCAACCTCGGCGTCGCGGCCGTCGACGCGGACCCGGATCTCGTACCCAGGCGAGGGCCGCCCGCATGAGCGCAGCTTGCCAAGGGCGGGGTCGTGGGCCTCCGGCGGGAGGTAGCATCCGCCGCCGATGGATTCCGTCAGGCCGTAGAGCTGCATGAAGCGAGAGCCGAAGCGGGCCTGGGCCCGAGTCAGCACCTCCTCCGAGATCGGCGAGGCGCCGTAATAGACATAGTCCAGGCGGGTCAGGTCAGCCTGCGCCTGCTCGGGGTGCTGGAGCACCATGTTGATGATGGCCGGGGCCAGGAAGGCATGGCGCACGCCATGCTCACCGAAGAGACGCAGCATGAGGCCAATGTCGACCTCGCGCATGATGATGCAGCGCCCGCCCATGAGGAGGCCGAGAATGCCGAGGTTGGCGCCGGCCACATGGAACAGCGGCATGCACACAAGAACAGAATCGCCCGGCTCGATCAGGGCCCAGGCGGTGCTGGCGCTCTTGAAGCAGGCGGCATAGTTGGCCTCAGTCAGCTGGACGCCCTTGGGCAGGCCGGTCGTACCCGAGGTGTAGAGCTGGATGACGTCGTCATCCGGCTGGGCGGTGCGCATGGGGTCGACGTCGGAGTGGGCGCCAATCCAGTCGCGGAAGCCCGGCCAGGCGGCGTGGCCCGGCTCGAACTGGATACGGGTGGAAAGGTCGGGCAGATCCCCGGCCAGGGCCTCGATCATCCCCGAATAGTCCGCCCCGATCACCGCCAGGCGGCAGCCGGCGTCCTTCAGGATGAAGGCGACCTCAGGGGGCGCCAGGCGCCAGTTGACGGGATTGAGGCAGGCGCCCGCCTTCAGGCAGCCGAACCAGAGGACGAAGAAGTCCGCATTCCCCCGGGCCAGGGTCCCGACCCGATCGCCCGGCTGGACGCCAGCAGCGATCAGGGCGTTGGCGCACCGAGACGAAAGGACGTCCAGTTCGGCGTAGGTGATAGGTTCATCCTGGAAGACGAGGGCGACCGCCTCCGGACGGACCCGGGCGTGGTGGCGGACCACATCTGCGGCGCTGGACAGGTCCGGCAGGACGATTTTGGGCGCGTCAGGCATGGGAACGCTGTCCGTCGGCTTCGGGATGGGTCGTCATCGGAAAGGCAGCTGCCGCCCCGGACCGGGGGCCCGGGGCGACGCCGGCCTTACTCGGCGGCCTGGGGCGCGTAGCCCAGGACGGCCTTGGTCTCGAGGAACTCATGGAAGCCGTAGTCGCCCCACTCGCGCCCGTTGCCGCTCATCTTGTAGCCGCCGAAGGGCGCCATCATGTCGCCGCCCCCGCCATTGATGGACACCTGACCGGCCCGCAGCTTGGAAGCGATCTTCCGGGCCTTGTCGAGGTCAGCCGACTGAACGTAGGCGGCCAGGCCGTATTCGGTGTCGTTGCCGATATCGATCGCCTGGTCGACGGAGTCATAGCCGAGGATCGACAGGACGGGTCCGAAGATCTCTTCCGCGGCGATGGTCATGTCGTTGGTGACGTTCGCGAAGACGGTGGGCTTCACATAGTAGCCCTTGTCCAGACCATCAGGCCGCCCCGTGCCGCCGATGACCAGGGTCGCACCCTCGTCGATCCCGGCCTGGATCAGCTTCTGGATCTTGTTGAACTGGACCTCCGAGACCACCGGACCCAGCTGCGAGTTGCCGTTGGGATCGCCGACGGTGACCTGCGAGGCGGCCTCGCGGGCGACGGCGATGGCCTCGTCCATGCGGGTCTTCGGCACCAGCATCCGGGTCGGCGCATTACAGGACTGGCCGGAGTTGGTCATCATGGTCGCCACGCCGCGGGCCACGCCCTTGGCGAAGGCGTCGTCGTCCAGGACGATGTTCGGGCTCTTGCCGCCCAGCTCCTGGGCCACGCGCTTGACGGTGGGTGCGGCGTTGCGCGCCACCTCGATCCCCGCCCGGGTCGAGCCGGTGAAGGACACCATGTCGATGTCGGGATGGCTGGACAGGGCCACGCCCACGCCCGGGCCGTCGCCATGCACCAGGTTGAAGACGCCGGCCGGGACGCCTGCGGCCTCCATGATCTCGGCGAAGATGTGCCCGGAGAAGGGCGCCACTTCCGAGGGCTTGAGCACCATGGTGCAGCCGGTGGCGATGGCCGGAGCCACCTTGCAGACGATCTGGTTCAGCGGCCAGTTCCAGGGGGTGATGAAGCCGCAGACGCCGATCGGCTCCTTGACGAGCAGGGTCGGACCGCGCTGCTCCTCGAACTTGAAGTCCTTGAGCACGTTGATGGCGGTGGACAGGTGACCGAGGCCGATCGGCACCTGGGCGCGCTGGGCCAGGGAGGCGGGGGCGCCCATTTCCTCGGTGACCGCGACGGCCAGGTCGCCAAAGCGCTTCTGGTACTCGGCCAGGATGCGGTTCAGGACATCAAGGCGCTCTTCACGGGTGGTCTGGGACCAGGTCTTGAAGGCCTTCTTGGCGGCGGCGACGGCCTTGTCGACGTCCTTGGCCGAGCCCAGGGCGATCTTGCCGCAGACGGCCTCGGTGGCCGGATTGATGACGTCGAGGGTCTTCAGCTCGACCGGATCGACCCACTGGCCGTCGATGTAGAATTTCACGTACTCGCGCATGGCGTCCTCCGGGATGTGGTTCTTGCGGGCGCCGGGAAACCCGCGAGCGCCTTCATCTTCCTACAATAGTGATCAGGCGCCCCGGTGGAAGGGGGATTCAGACTCGGAAGTCGCGGCGTCAGGCCTGGTGGACCAGGGCCATGCCGGCGACAGGGCTTCGGCCCTTCAGGACATAGGCCGCCCGAATGGAGCCGATGTAGAGGTCCCGGAGGTCCGCTCCGCCCCAAGTCACATTCGTGGGGTGGTTGACCACCTCCCCCGAGGGATCGTGGATCATGGTCACCTTCTCCCCTGACGGCGTGATCGCGATGACCTTGTTCGCAGCTGGAAGGCAGACCCAGAGGTTGCCCTCAGCGTCCATGCCGACCCCGTCTGTGTAGCCAAGATCCTCCTCCCGGGCGGGCGGAAGGCCGGGCCCCGCCAGCTGGCCAAGCACGGGGCCATAGCGGACCCCGGGGCCCAACCGGCCGCCGGGCAAGACATCGAAGACCAGGACATCCGCCGCCGAGGTCTGGGCGCAGAACAGCCGGCCGTGGTCCGCCGAAAGGGCGAGGCCGTTCGGGAACTTCAGGCCCTCAGCCACGATCTCGCAGGTCCCGTCGGGCCTCAGGACGAACAGGAACCCGTCCGCCCGGCCGTCCAGCGCCCGGGGCCAGGTGTCGGCATGGGTGGAGTTGGCGCACCAGATGTTCCCGTCCCGGTCCATGATCGGATAGTTGGCGCTGGTCAGGCGCCGGCCCCCGACCTCCGAGACCAGGGTCTCGTGGACGCCTGTCGCCGGATCGAAGCGCTGGAGAGGCCCCTCCTGACGGTCATAGATGCCGAAGTTCGCGATCAGGATCCGGCCGTCCCGGTCCATGTTGATCCCGTTCGGCGCCCCGCCCTGCGGCCCCATGCGGACAAAGCTCCCGTCCGGCAGGATCTCGGCCACGGCGCACTGGTGATCAGAGGCGAAGACCCGGCCCTCCAAGCTCACGACCACATCTTCCGGCCGGTCTATGCCCACGGCGATCTTGCGGAACGAGGCGGTGTCGATGGGCGAAAGAGGCATGACGGTCTCCGGGCGACTTCGGGCAGTCTGCGCGCAGCATGGCCGCCTCGACAAGTGCGGCGACCGCAGCTAAAGCCCGTCCTGCTGCAAGGAGAGCCCCATGAGCCCCCTCTTCATCGTGATCCCATTCTTCCTGTTCTTCGCCGTGATGAACATCATCGACATGGGCCGGCTCGACTAGGCCATGCCCATGTCGGCTCGCGGCACAGCCTTGGTGACTGGCGGGCCGCGCCGGATCGGCCGGGAGCTTGTCCGAGCCTGCTCAGCCGCAGGCTTTGACGTCGCCATTCACTGCCGCCGCGAGGACGACGACGCCCGGGCCGCGCTGGCGGAAGTGCGCGAGACCGGACAATCGGGCGGTCTCTTTACCTGTGATCTCAACGACGAAGGCGAAGTGGCCAGCCTTGTCCGCCGTGTCATCGATTCGCTGGGCCCGGTCACCCTGCTGGTCAACAGCGCGTCCCTGTTCCGGAATGACGCCTTCGCCGAGATCGAGCGGGCGTCCTGGGATGAACACCTGAACATCAACCTGCGGGCGCCCCTTGTGCTGTCGCGGGAGATGGCCGCCCAGGGCCTGGCCGGTCACATCGTCCACATCCTCGACCAGAGGGTGCTGGCCCCGGGTCCGGACTACTTCTCCTACACCCTTTCAAAGGCGGCCCTCTGGTCCGCCACGCGGATGATGGCGATCAACCTGGCCCCGCGCATCCGGGTCAATGCCATCGGGCCGGGGCCGGTGCTGGCCAACCCCGACCAGTCGCCTGCGGACTTCGATGCCGAGGCCGCGTCCACGCCCTTGGGGCGCGCCGTCGATCCCGCCGATATCGGCCGGGCCCTGACCTACCTGATCGGGGCGGCCAGCGTGACCGGACAGATGATCGCCGTGGACGGCGGTCAGCACCTGGACTGACCCTTGCCCTCCGCCGCGCCCCTGCTCCGCAGCCAGAAGGTTCTTGTAAGGGGGCTGAGAGTGGACGCCCGCATTGGGGTCCACGATCACGAGCAGGGACGGACCCAACCCTTGATTATCGACGTCGAGCTTGACCTGGCGCTTCACCGCGTTGAAGGGCTCGAAGGCACCTTCAATTATGAGGCCGTGGTCGCCGCCGCCCGGGAAATCGCAGCCGGCGGTCACATCGATCTGGTTGAGACCTTCGCGGAACGCCTTGCCGAAGCCTGTATTGGACAGGGGACTGCTCAGCGTGTCAGGGTTTGCGTCCTCAAGCCACATGCGCTCGCCCCTGAGGCGGACGCTGCGGGGGTGGAGTTGGTCCTGGAGATGCCTGCCAAATGACCGAGACCTCAATGCCTCTTCCTGAAGATGAGAACCTCTCCCTCGTTCTCGTCATTTACGGGCTCTTCACCGCCTCACTTCTGGGTTTCGCGCCGGCGGCCCTGGTCGGCGTCATCATGGCGCACGTGGCTCTAGGCGCTTCAGGCCCCGTCGCCGCGACCCACTACCGGTTCCAGATCCGCACCTTCTGGATCGGCCTCGCCGCCTGGATCGTCGCCGCGATCGCCATCTTCTGGGGGTCGCTGCTGTCCATCATCCTGATCGGAATTCCCTTCCTGATCCTCGCCACGGTCTCAGTGGGCCTGATCTGGCTCTGGGCGGTTATCCGGAGCGCCGCGGGACTGGTCTGGGCGGCCCAGGGGGCCCGCTGTCCCCGACCAGACACACTCACCTTCTGATCCTTATCCGGCGACAGGCCAGGAAAGCGACCTCGGACCAAGGGCAAGGCTTCTCAAGCGCCTGACATTGAAGGGTCGCTTGGACAGGATCAGAGCCCCGACTGCGGCCCCTCACAATCTCCGGCGAGGACTGCGGCGCAGGCCTCCGGGGTCATCCGGCGCCAGGCCCCGGGCGGGAGATCCGCCGGCAGATCCAGAGCGCCGATCCGGTCCCTGTGGAGCTTCAGAACCTGGTTACCGACGGCCGAAAACATGCGTCGAACCTGATGGTATCGCCCTTCTGTGATCGTGAGCTGGGCGAGGCAGGGCCCAAGTCTCTCCAGCCGGGCCGCCGCCAGGGGGCGTTCCTCGCCATCCAGCATCAGGTCACCTCGCCCGAAGATCTCCGCCTCGTCGCCCCTCAGCGGGTCCTTCAGCGTCGCGATGTATCGTTTTGGCGCATTGGAGCGTGGCGAAATGACACGATGCAGGAAGGCCCCGTCATCCGTGATCAGGAGCAGGCCGGTGGTGTCCAGGTCCAACCGCCCGATGCTGGAGAGCGAGGGCGTCCGGCTCCGCCAGCGTGAAGGCAGCAGCTCGTACACGCTGCGTCCCGGCTCCCGATGCGAGCACACCACCCCTTCGGGCTTGTGCATCATCAGGACCAGGGGCGCCGGAGGGTCCAGACCCGCGCCCTTCACCGTCATCCTTTCCGGAAGATCCAGGGTCAGGGAAATCCGGGCGCCCGCGTCGGTCACGGCCTGTCCATCCAAGACAATGGCGCGGTCGCGGACCATCGCGTGGACTTCTCGTCGCGAGCCGTAGCCCAGGTTGGCGAGAAGCCGGTCAAGCCGGACAGCGGGCGGACGGCTCATCGGATCGCCTCGTAAACCTTGAAGCCGTCCCTCTCAGCGCGAAGGTGCACTCTGGAGAAGGCCTCGGCGAGCGGCGCCTCGTAGGGCAGGTGTCGGTTGGCGGTCAGCCAGCAGACGCCTCCGGGCCTGAGCCTCCGGGCGGCGGCGGAAATGAAGGCCGCCCCCAGGGCCCGGTCCTCCCGGCCCCCGTCGTGGAAGGGGGGGTTCATGATGACGAAGTCGAGATCCGCGCCCCCCTGCCCCATCCGGCGCACGTCCCCATGGTGGAAGCTGGCGCGGGCGTCCGCGATGTTGCGCCGGGCGCAGGCTATGGCGCGTCGGTCGAGGTCCCACAGCGCAATTGAGGCGACCGCCGGGCTCTCCAGGGCGTGGAGAGCGAGGACGCCGATCCCGCAGCCGAAGTCTGCGCCCCGCCCCCGGAAAGCCGGCGCCGCCCCGAGCAGAAGCGCCGTGCCGGGATCCAGCCTATCCCAGCTGAAGACGCCCGGCTGGGTCCACAGGCCAAGGCGGGGGTCAAGCTGCAGCCCGCCAGCCTCCAGGGCGGCCTCAAGGCCGACCGGATGTACGGGCCTTAAGGCCCGGCAGATGCGGTGCCGCCGACGCGGCTCATCTGTGACCTCGCACCCGAAGGCCCGCAGAGCGGGGGCGATGCGCGGTCCGCCACGATCGTTTGGCGCCAGGGCGATGAGCGGTGCGCCCACAGGCAGGAGCTGGAGGGTTCTCGCCAGGACCCACTCGCGCTCCAGACGGCCGGGCGGCGCCAGAATGAGGGCCGAGGCGAAGGCCCCTTCGGTCGTCTCGCAGAGATCCAGGCCCTCAGGCGCCAGGGGGGAGGTCTGGAGCGCCCCTTCCGGCTCGCGGAACAGGGCCGGCGGGGGGTGGCCGTAGAGGAGGACCGGAGGCGTCATCTTGTCGTCAGCCGCGCTCACGGGTCCGCGCAAAGCTGACGGCTGGATAGCGTTCGGCCACGTATCCGGTTTCCCATCCAGACTTGGAGAGGAAGACCGGCTGGGAATCGATGTCCTCGGCCATTGCGGTGCGATAGGCGGCGGAGAAGGCGGCCAGGTCGGCGTCCGTCCCGGAGACCCAGCGGGCCTCGGCGTAGGGGCTGGGCTCGAAGATCACCTCCAGCTGGTATTCGCTGGCCAGTCGGTCAGCCATGACCTCAAACTGGAGCTGGCCGACGGCGCCGACAATGAAGTCAGACCCGACCTGGGGCCGGAACAGCTGGGTCACCCCCTCCTCCGCCAGGCCCTCCAGGGCACGGCGCAGGTGCTTGGCCTTTAGCGGGTCCTTCACCCGCACCCGTTGCAGGATCTCGGGCGCAAAGTTCGGCAGGCCGGCGAAGCGCGGGACGCCGCTCTCCGAGAGGCTGTCGCCCACCCGCAGCACGCCGTGGTTGGGAATGCCGATCACGTCGCCGGCGAAGCCCTCCTCGGCCAGCTCCCGATCGGAGGCGAAGAACATGATCGGGGCGTTCACCGAAAGCTGCCGGCCGCTGCTCTGGACCTTGAGCTTCATGCCACGCTGGAATCGGCCGGAGCAGAGGCGCAGGAAGGCGATCCGGTCGCGGTGGTTCGGGTCCATATTGGCCTGGACCTTGAACACGAAGCCGCTGACCTCAACGTCGCCTGGCGCTACGTGCGTCTCGGCCCCCGACCGGATGGCGGCCACGGGCCTCGGCGGCGGAGCGTAGGCGCCCAAACCGTCCAGCAGCTGCTCAACCCCGAACCGGCGCAGAGCCGACCCGAAAAAGACCGGCGTCATGTGACCCTCCAGGAAGGACTGGGGATCAAAGGCGGGCGAGGCGCCCGTGACCAGTTCTGCGCTCTCCCGCAGCTCGTCTCTCTCGTCGGGAGACAGGTAAGCGTCGATAGCGGCGCCGTCCGCCGGAACGGCGTGAGGGTGGCCCGCCTGCTCCCGCTCGGTTGCCGAACGCTCAAAGGGCAGGAACTCTCTTGAACGCAGGTCGAGCATGCCCTTGAAGCGCCCGCCTGACCCCGCCGGCCAGAACAAAGGCGCGGGATCCAGGGCCAGCTTGGCGGCGATCTCGTCCAATAACTCAAGAGGATCCTGTGCTTCCCGGTCCATCTTGTTGATGAAGGTCACGATAGGTATGTCGCGGAGGCGGCAGACCTCAAAGAGCTTGAGGGTCTGGGGCTCAATACCTTTGGCTGCATCCAACACCATGACCGCGGCGTCGGCGGCGGTGAGGGTTCGATAAGTGTCCTCTGAGAAGTCCTCATGGCCGGGAGTGTCCAGCAGATTGAACATGAGGCCGTCGTGGTCGAAGGTCATCACGCTGGCCGAGACGGAGATGCCCCGCTCGCGCTCAATCTTCATCCAGTCCGACCGGGTCCGGCGGTTTTCGCCGCGCGCCCGAACCTGTCCGGCGGCCCGGATGGCGCCCCCAAACAGAAGCAGGGTCTCCGTCAGGGTCGTCTTGCCTGCGTCGGGGTGGGAGATGATCGCGAAGGTTCTGCGGCGGGCGGCCTCGGCCGCGGGGGACTGGCTCATGTGCGGGAGGTAGCCCGGGGCTGGGCCGGGCGCAATTCACCCAGTCCTACGTCAGGTCTGAAAAGTCTCAGGCCCGGGCGGGACGCCCCAGCTTGTTCCAGACTTCCTTGTTGGCCCAGCCGACGGACTTCTTGTCTTCCTGTAGCTTCAAGAGCTGCGCCAGCAGATCATAGCCTACGCTGCAGTATCGAACCCTCACATCCCTGGGGTTACACCCCTGGTGGGGCGCGATGAAGAGGAGCGCATTCACGGCTGGTTGCTTCGCCATCACGAGTGCAGCGAGCTTCCGCGCTTGAAGGGGCTGACCCAGATGCAGCTGTGGATCCTGCGCGTAAAGCTCCTGGCCCAGCACCAGAACCTGGGGAAAAGTCACCTCGTGGAGATTGTAGCCAATCAGGTCCTCGAGCATGGCCTTCTGGTCATACTGCATCACCCAGTCATTCATGAGGAATAGCATGACCTTGGCTCCCCAGCGATCTCGACAATAAGGATGAGGGGCCCACTGGCCCTGATACTGGCTCCGAAACTGGCCCTTCAGGTAGGAGAAAGCTCTCGGGGAATCCAGAGAACACCCTACCCCGGATCGACGTCCTCAGTAAGAAAATGACGGCCAAGACGGTCCTCTATCTCCACGACCCAGAGATCCGGGTCGATGCGTCGGGCGCGGGTGATGTAAGCATCAAGATCGGCCTCCTGTTGGGCCCTGGAGGGCTGCATCCAGACAGTCTCGCCGTCCGCCCTAGTCGCCTCCGCGAAGAGCCGAGCTCCGCCGCTTGAGCGATCCAAAACCTTGATGAGAACCGATCCAGCCCGCGCATCGCCCTTGTGCGCCACGACAGCGAAGGCTCCTCCCAATTCCGCCCGCCGGACAAGGGCGGCGACCCAAATGTCTGTTGAGAATTTCAAGCGTCCCGTCGCTGGTCTAGGATAAAGTCTACCGCTGGCCTTGGGGGCGCAGCCTGCGGGCCTTGCCAGGGAGTTTCCATGCCCCATCCCCGAACGCTCATCAATCCCGCCGCATTGGGGATGGCTCTGGCCCTTTCGCCGAGTGTGGCGGCCTCAACCTCCACCGACCTTTACTTCCAACGCAGTCTCATGGCTGACGCTGGCGCCCGATGCGCCCTCTTTACGCCTCAGGTTCAGGCCGCCCTCGTGTCCGGCCGCGAACAGGCCCGCGGCGTCGCGCTACGGGCGGGAAGTTCTCCTCAAAGCCTGCGGGCCATAGCCGACAGGGCCCGGGAGCGGGCCAGATCCACGCGGTGCGACTCGCCGGACCTCGAGATCGCCGCCGAGAGGGTTCGCCGCGGATTCAAGGGATACGCTCAACTTGTCCGCCAGGAGTTCCCAGGCGACATCGGCGTGTGGAAGGCTGATCGTTCGGTGAGCGCCCAGCGGCCTCAATGGCGGTTGAGCCAGGATGTTCTCCAAGGCGCGGTTAAGCTGCGGCTGGGGATTGCCGGACGTCCCGGCGCCGAGAACATGATGGCGGTGGTGCATTTTCCGGATGGGAGCAAACCCTATGCAGCTCGGCTTATCCTGCGTGACCGAAGGTTGACCTCCGGGGCCTATATCGACTCTCGTGGCGAAAGCCTAAAGGGGCTCGCCCTGGCCCGGCGAATGCCGAAGGCGGGTCCATTCGAGAGCTATTCGGCCGAAAGCCGCTCGCTCGCTGGGGCGGACCTCCTGCCGCCTGGGCTTGCTTCAGGCTGGGCCTTCCGTTTCCCCGCAGAGTCCGCAGCCGCCATGGAGGCCCTGGACCCGCGAGAAGCCATTCAGATCGAGTTTCTTATCTCATCCGCACCAAGCCGACGGGTCTATCTCGAAGTGGGAGATTTCGCCGCCGCCCGGGCCTTTCTGGCCATCAAATCAGGATAGGCGTCCTCTATCCGAGACAGTCCAGTTCTTGCTGGGCCGGATCCACTGCGGCGATTGGAAGTCGAACAGTCGCCGTCGTCCCCTCCCAGGGGCGGCTCTGGAGCGACAGACTTCCGCCGTGGAGGCCGGCGAGAGCCTTCACAAGGCTCAGGCCGAGTCCAGTTCCCGCCGCCCTTTGCTCCGGGCTTCCGGCCTGCTCAAAGGGATGACCCAGACGACAGAGATCCTCAGCCGGGATCCCCCGCCCCGTGTCTGAAACGCAGAGGACGAGATCGCCACCCATAGCGTAGCAGGAGAGTTGAATCCTCCCACCGGAGGGCGTGGCCTTGATCGCGTTTGAAAGAAGATTGAGGGCGATCTGCTTGAGAGCTCTTCGATCCGCCCGGACCTCGATCCGCTCCCGCATCTCCGGAATGTCGAGGGTCAGCCCCGCGCGATCAATCTGCCCTCGCATCAGACGGATGACCGCCGCCGCCGCCTCCCGGGCGTCAAAGATCTCGGGATGCAGTTCCAGGCGATCCGCCTCTATCCGCGACCTGTCCAGGACATCGCCGATGAGCTCCATAAGCAGCTCCCCGGACTCGTGGATGAGGTCGACATAGCCCCGGTAGCGCGGGGGAAGGGGCCCATGCGTCTCCTCGCGCATAGTGTCAGCGAACCCCATGATGACGTTAAGGGGAGTCCTCATTTCGTGGGTCAGGTTCGCGAGGAACCGGGATTCCCCGGCGCTTCGCACCTCCGAGGCGCAGCGCGCCGCCTCCGCCGTCCCCTCCCGGACAAGAGGAGCCTCCATGCCTGTCAGGCGCGCAATCACGTCGTCGCCCTCGCCCCTGACGAGGTCGAGCCCGAGCTGGGCGGCGCCGCTTGCATCTAATGGAATCCGAATCTGAGCGGCGCCGGCGCAGCGAGCGCGGCTCAGGGCCTGCAGAAGGGTCAGGGCGGGTGCGAAGCGGAAGACATGGGTCAGCTGATCACCGGGTTTAAGCCCTGGGGCGCCTTCACAACCCTGGCCCCAGAGGTCGAGCACGCGACCCGTAGCGTCCAGCCGCAGGGTCAAACCGGGCAGCGCAGAAAGGACCCGCTCCGCAGGGGACGCGGATGGATGCGTACGCCGCCCTTCTCCGATCTCTGATCGACTCGCCAGCATGGAACCTAGGCTAGACCTGGCGGCGGCGGGTCGGGAGTTGGTCCTGCCAATTCCCGGTGGATAACTCGGGCTGGGCGAGTGAAGTTCGGCGACTGCGCTGCGACCTCCCCCTAGGCGCTGTTTCCTTCAGCCGGAAAGTCTGAGGGGGCAAAACAGGCTCTAAGTCCATGAAGTCGGATCCTGTTTCGATCCGATAACCGGTTCCCACCTATCGGAACATGATCTAGACCCGGCTCACCGGGACGGAAGGTTCCTGTTCCGAACTTTCAGGACCTTCGCGAGTGACAGCATCCGACATGCTCAGCAATCGCCTCGACGACCTCGTCGAGACTTTTGATCTCCTTGGAGACTGGGAGGAACGTTACCGTTACGTGATCGACCTGGGGCGCGGCCTCGCCCCACTCACCGATGCCGAGCGGTCCGAGGCCAACCGGGTGCGGGGTTGCGCCAGTCAGGTCTGGCTGGTGACCGAGACCTCAGAGGAAGGGGCTTTGGTCTTCCGTGGGGACTCCGACGCCCACATCGTTCGGGGGCTGATTGCCCTTCTCCTCCAATTGGTTTCAGGCCTTCGCCCGGAAGAGATCGCCGGATTTGACGCCGTGGCCGCCCTCGGTCGCCTGGGGTTGTCCGCGAACCTGTCTTCCCAAAGATCAAACGGGCTCGCCGCTATGGCGGAAAGGATGCGCCGCGACGCCCGCGCTCATGCAAAGGCGAGTTGACTTCCAGCCATGGCCTCTAAGTGCGTCTTACGCCGCCCGAATTCCCGAGACGAAACTGCGGCTCTTTTCCCCTCCAAGAACAATGTCATAGCCCAGGATCATATCGACGTCAGATCCATTGGCGGCGAGGGGTAACCGCATCCAGAGTACTGAGAGGTGCGACGCGCCGCGCCAGCTCAGAGAGTGGACCCCGATGGCGGGACGACGGTCCCTGATAACAGCCTCAAGCTCCCGCTGCCAGTAATCGGCCGCGGACCCGGGGAAAATTTCAGGAAGGGCTCGCCCCGTAATCTCAGAACCGTACACACCGTACAGGCCAGTACCGGCCAAACGAACCTGGAACCGACAATCCAAGGCCACCTCAGTCAGACTGAGCATGGGTAGAAAGGATTTGATGTCTGCTGGGCGCACATCCGCGCGGGAGGGCAGACGTCCATCCCGTCGCAGTCCCGCCCAGTAGGCGTAAAGGGCCTCTTGTGCGCCGTCCGCAAGAACGGTCGCGCCAAGTTCAGACACCATCTTCAGAGTCCCCTGCAACCCCTTGGATTCCTGCCGAATCGTTTATCGCCTGATGCGCGAATCGGGGGCAAGCGAAAATTGGTTAACGAGACCCTTTCAGGCCCAAGGCGTCACGAAAAAGCCCGGCCGCGACGGCGACCGGGCTCTCTGTTTCCGCTGTAGAAACCGAATGAAATCAGGCCTTGCCGCGGCGGCGCGGAGCCTGGCGCCCCCCTTGTCCAAGACCCATCTGCTTGGCCAGTTCAGAGCGCGCCTTCGCATAGTTGGGCGCAACCATGGGATAGTCCTTCGGAAGACCCCATTTGGCGCGGTAATCCTCAGGGCTCATATTGTACTTCGTCCGCAGGTGGCGCTTGAGCGACTTGAACTTGCGACCATCCTCGAGGCAGATGATGAAATCCGGAGTAATAGACCGGCGGACGGGCACGGCCGGATCACGAGGGGCGACCTCGACGGGCTCTGCGGCTCCGCTGACGCCTGCCAAAGCGCGATGTACGCTCTGAATGAGCGAAGGAAGCTCGGCTGCTGAAATTGTATTGTTTCCAACGTAGGCGGAAACAATATCCGCAGTCATCTCGATGACGCCAGTCTTCTCATCCATTATGGGTTTCCATCTCTCAGAAATATAGAAAAGCGTCGCTTCCAAGCGCGCACGCGTTGGCAATAGCAACATGTTCCGCAGACCGCAAGACGTTCATCTGCGGATTACTGAGGTTACAGGGACGCTCCCGCGCTTCGGCGCAAGATTCACCAATCTTGTCGGAACCTGCGCCTCCCTGAGGCTTCAGAAACCGGTCAACCAAGGGGTCACTGGAATCTGGGACCGCTCCAGTGCTCCCAGATATTGGGGAGGTCGGCCGAAACCTTATCCGGGTACCTTGGTGGACGCTTTTCAAGGAAGGACAGGACGCCTTCTTTGGCGTCGGCCATGGCGCCGCGGGCCTGGATGCCCCGGCTATCAGCCATATGGGCCTGCATCGGGTGGCTCGCCCCCGCCATACGCCAGATGAGCTGGCGAGTCAGGGCGATGGAGACCGGCGCGGTGTTGTCGGCGATCTCGCGGGCCAGGGCCCGGGCGGCGGGCAGCAGGTCCTCCGGGGCGTGCAGCGACCTGACCAGACCCCGGTCATGGGCTTCCTGCGCCGGGAAGACCCGGCCTGAATAGCACCACTCCAGGGCGGTCTGGACGCCGACCAGGCGGGGCAGAAACCAGGACGAGCAGGCCTCAGGATTGATCCCCCGGCGGGCGAACACGAAGCCATAACGGGCGTCGGTCGACGCCATGCGAATGTCCATCGCCAGCTGCATGGTCACGCCCACCCCGACCGCAGCGCCATTCACCGCCGCGATCACGGGCTTGAGGCTGTCATAGATACGCAGGGTGAGAAGGCCGCCGCCGTCGCGCTGGACGCCCTCAATGGTCCGGGCCTCCTTCTCCTCTCCGCCCCGGGCGGAATAGTCGAAGGTCGCCGCCCCGGCGGACAGATCCGCGCCGGCGCAGAAGGCGCGGCCTGCACCGGTGACGATCACCACGCGGACGCTGTCGTCGGCGTCGGTCTGGTCGAAGGCCGCGATCATCTCCTGCATCATCTGCGTGTTGAAGGCGTTCAGCTTGTCCGGCCGGTTCAGGGTCAGGGTGGCGATGCCGTCCTCGACTTCCAGGCGGATCGTCTCGAAGTTTGACATGGTCGTTTCTCTCCGTGGCGTTTCCGGCGCATCGGTCGGCCTTGACGGACGTTCCGTCAAGACCTGCATATGCTCACCGCAAGCCGGATCACCGGCGGCCCGCAACCGGGCGACGATCGAGGAGGATGACCATGCACCCCGCAACCCACGCCCGGGCCCAGCCGGATCGCGCCGCCTACATCATGGGCGCCACGGGGGAGACCGTCACCTACCGGGAACTGGACGACCGCTCGAACCAGGGCGCCCAGCTCTTCCGGTCCCTCGGCCTGAAGACGGGCGACGTCATCGCCCTGATGTTGGACAACCATCCCCGGTACTTCGAGATCGCCTGGGCCGCCCAGCGCTCGGGTCTCTACTTCACCTGCATCTCATCCAAGCTCTCCGCCGGCGAGATCGAGTACATTATGGGCGACTGCGAGGCGAAGGTGCTGATCACCTCCGCCGGCGTCGGCCCCGTGATCGATGAGCTTCCGGCCCTCATCCCGGGCGTGAAGCTCTATATGGTGGGCGAGCCGCGGGCGCCCTACGAGAGCTTCGAGGCTGCGCGCGCCGCCATGCCCGCCGAGCCCATCGCCGACCAGACCGCCGGCGCCGACATGCTCTATTCGTCGGGCACCACCGGGCGACCCAAGGGCATCAAGCCCCCCCTGACCGGCGCCCCCATCGATGAGCCCAACACCCTGGCCATGATGGCCCAGGGCCTGTTCGGCTTCCGGCCCGACAGCATCTACATCTCGCCGGCGCCGCTCTATCACGCCGCCCCCCTGCGCTGGTGCATGTCCGTCCAGCGCATGGGCGGCACGGTGGTGGTCATGGAGAAGTTCGATCCCGAGACCGCCCTCGCCCTGATCGAGCGCTACCGGATCGACGTGGGCCAGTGGGTGCCGACCCATTTCGTGCGCATGCTGAAGCTGCCGGCCGAGGTCCGCGCGAAGTACGACGTCTCGTCCATCCGCTCGGCGGTCCACGCCGCCGCCCCCTGCCCCGTCCCGGTCAAGGAACAGATGATCGAGTGGTGGGGCAAGGTCGTCCACGAGTACTACGCCGGCTCCGAGGGCAACGGCTTCTGCTATGTCGGCCCGGAGGACTGGCTGGCCCACAAGGGCACGGTCGGCCGCTCGGTCATGGGCGAAGTCAAGATCGTCGGCGATGATGGCGAGGAGGTCCCGCCCCGCACCGAAGGCACGGTCTATTTCGCGGGCGGCGCGCCACTCGCCTATCACAACGCCCCGGACAAGGTGGCCGAGAACACCAACAAGCACGGCTGGACCACCCTGGGCGACGTGGGCTGGGTGGACGAGGAGGGCTTCCTCTACCTGACCGACCGCAAGAGCTTCATGATCATCTCCGGCGGGGTGAACATCTATCCGCAGGAGCTCGAGAACCTGCTGATCACCCATCCCAAGATCACCGACGCCGCCGTCGTCGGCGCGCCGCACGAAGAGATGGGCGAGCAGGTGGCGGCGATGATCCAGCCCGCCGACTGGGCCGACGCCAACGACACCTTCCGCGCCGAGATCGCCGAATTCTGCCGGGCCAACATCAGCCACGTGAAGTGCCCGCGGATCATCGACTTCATGGAGGAGCTCCCCCGGCACCCGACGGGCAAGCTCTACAAGCGCCTGATCCGCGACGCCTATTGGGGCAAGGAAGGCTCCAAGATCGTCTGACCTTCTGGCGGGATCACGGCAAGGCCATTGACCCCCTCACCCGCCTCCGGCGAGAGCTCCCCCTTGGGGGAGCAATGGCTCTCTAATTCCTCCCCCCAGGGGGAGGTGGACCGGGGCCATGGCCCCGGGACGGAGGGGGTCAGCTGAGGCGCCGTTGACCCCCTCACCCGCCTCCGGCGGGAGCTCCCCCTTGGGGGAGCAATGGCTCGGTAATTCCTCCCCCAAGGGGGAGGTGGCGCGCGCAGCGCGACGGAGGGGGTCAGCCGAGTCGAAGTCTCGCTTCTAGTACGCCCGCCCGATCAGGATTTCCTCCACGCCCGGCCGTCCCGTGAAGAGGCAGGGGCCAAAGGTCGCCGGCTGGTCCATGGGGGCGTTGCGCAGGGTCAGGCGCAGGGCCTTCAGCTTCTGCTCGAGGGCCTCGAGCTCATCGCCGGTCGGCCGGGCCCAGGGCGCGCGCACCCAGCCGCGGAAGGCGGTCGCCTCCTCGTCGTCGGCGGCGGCGGCCCCGAAGAAGGCGGCCATCGCGTCGAAGGTTCCGATATCTGTGCGGATGTTCGCCTCCAGCCTGGCCTTGGCCTCGTCGTACAGCCCCTGCTGGATCTCGGCGAGCAGGGCCGGCAGGCCAGCCAGGAAGTCCTCGCGACTCATCGACTGGCTGGCCACCTTGTCGCCGTCCCGCAGACGGTCCCTGCGCATGAAGCTGATCGTGCCGCCCGCCACGTCGCGGGGACCCAGCTCAATGATCAACGGCGCGCCGCGGCGCACCCAGTTCCAGCGCTTCTCAGCCGACTTCTGCGCCTTGGTGTCGAGCAGGGCCCGCACCGGCTCGCCCAGGGCGATCACCTGGCCCATGGCCTTCACCAGGGCCTCGCCCGCCGCCAGGACCTCGGCGTCCTCGGGCTTGTCGCGCAGCATGGGCACGATCACCACCTGCCGGGGGGCGATGGCGGGGGGCAGGCGCAAGCCGTCGTCGTCGCCGTGGGTCATGATCACGCCGCCGATCAGGCGGGTGGAAACGCCCCAGCTGGTGGTGTGGCAGTGCACCAGCTCACCCGCCGAGTTCTGGAAGCGGATGTTCTGGGCCTCGGCGAAGTGGGTTCCCAGGTCATGCGAAGTGCCCGCCTGAAGGGCCTTGCCGTCCTGCATCATGGCCTCGATGGAGAAGGTCTTGTCGGCGCCGGGAAAGCGCTCGTTCTCGGGTTTCTCGCCGGCGACCACGGGCATGGCCAGGACGGTCTCGGAGAATTCGCGATAGACCTCCAGCATCTTCAGGGTCTCTTCCCGGCCCTCCTCGGCGGTGGCGTGGGCCGTGTGGCCCTCCTGCCAGAGGAACTCTGAAGTGCGCAGGAACAGGCGCGTGCGCATCTCCCAGCGCACGACATTGGCCCACTGGTTGATCAGCACGGGCAGGTCCCGGTGGCTCTTGATCCAGCGCGAGAAGGCGTCGCCGATGATGGTCTCGGAGGTCGGACGCACCACCAACGGCTCTTCCAGCCGGGCGTCGGGATCGGGCGCCAGCTTGCCGTCCACCTGCTTCAGCCGGTGGTGGGTAACCACCGCCATCTCCTTGGCGAAGCCTTCGACGTGATCGGCCTCCTTGGCGAAGAAGGACAGGGGGATGAAGAGGGGGAAGTAGCAGTTCTCGTGGCCGGTCTCCTTGATCCGCCGGTCGAGGGTCTGCTGGATTCGCTCCCAGACGCCGTAGCCCCACGGCTTGATGATCATGGCGCCCCGGGTCGGCGAGACCTCGGCCAGGTCAGCCTCGCGGACGATGGCCTGGTACCAGTCGGGGAAGGTGGACGAATTGCCGGTCATGCGGCTGACGCTGAGCGCGCGTTGCATCGGAAGGCTCCTGCAGGGCGTCCTTCCTTAAGGCGGACCCGCCCTCCGGGCAAAGCCCGCTTGCACGGTCGGCGGCGGATGCTATCGCTAGCGGCGCGATTGCAACAATTTTGAGGGAGCGCGACATGAACCCCGTGGAAATCAAGGACCTTCCCGGTCTCGTCGGCCAGGAAGTCGGCGTCTCGGACTGGGTGGAGATCAGCCAGGAGCGGGTCAACCAGTTCGCAGAGGCCACCGGCGACCACCAGTGGATCCACGTGGACGTCGAGCGCGCCACCCGCGAGATCGGCGGCCCCATCGCCCACGGCTACCTGACCCTGTCGCTCATCCCCTTCCTCGGCGCCGGCATGCTGCCCGTGAAGGGCGTCAGCCGCGGCATCAACTACGGCTCCGACAAGGTCCGCTTCATCAACATGGTCCGGGTCGGCAAGCGCGTGCGCATGCGCCAGAAGCTGATCGGCGTCGAGGCCAAGGCCGGCGGCGTGCAGATCCGCAACGAATGCACGATCGAGATCGAAGGCGAGTCCAAGCCCGCCTGCGTCGCCGAGACCATGTCGATCCTCTACGCGGGCTGAGACCCGTCCACCGGGGCGGCGCCTGCGTCGCCCCGGCCCACTCCTGAGCGGGATACGCGCCATGAACCGCAGAGACTGGCTCGCCGGGGCCGCCGCCCTGGCCTTCGCCGCCCCCTCGGCCGCAGCGCCACGGAGGACACGCCCCATGACCGCCCCGGCCCCGCCCATCCCCCGCCGCGACCCCGTCACGATCACCCAGCTGGGCCGGACCCGGACGGATGAATACGCCTGGATGAAGGACGCCGACTGGCAGAAGGTCCTGCGCGACCCCTCCGTCCTCAGGCCGGAAATCCGCCAGCACCTCGAGGCCGAGAACGCCTACATGCGGGCGGTCCTGGCGCCGACCGAGCCGCTCCAGGAGACCCTGTTCCAGGAGATGAAGGGCCGGATCCGCGAGGACGACGCCTCGGCGCCCGAGCCCGACGGTCCCTTTGCCTACGCCACCCGCTACGCCGCCGGCGCCCAGCACCCCCTGCATGTCCGCCGCCCCCGGGCCGGCGGGGCGGAGGAGATCCTCCTGGACGAGGAGGCCGAGGCCAAGGGCAAGGCCTTCTACAGCGTCGGAGCGGCGGGCCATTCGCCCGACCATCGCCTCTACGCCTGGGCGGTCGACGAGCAGGGCTCGGAGGTCTACCGCATCCGCATCCGCGACCTCGAAACCGGGAAGGTCCTGCCCTCCCCTGTGGAGAGCTCGACCGGCGACTTCACCTTCTCTCCCGACAGCGCCTGGCTGTTCTGGACCTGGCGCGACGAGAACGGCCGGCCGGCGCGGATCTATCGCCGCCCGGTGCGCGGGACCGCCGCGGACGACGTGCTGGTCTATACCGAGCGCGATGAAGGCTTCTTCATCGGGGTCCGCCGCAGCGCCTCCGACCGCTTCATCCTGATTTCCTGCGGCAACCAGGAGACCAGCGAGGTCCTGCTGATCCCGGCCGACCAGCCCACCGCCGCGCCGGTCCCCCTGGAGCCGCGGCGGGAGGGGGTGCTCTACGACCTGGAGCACTGGAACGACCGCTTCGTCATCCGCACCAATGCGGACGGAGCCGTCGACTTCAAGCTGGTGACCGCCCCGGAGGCCACGCCGGGCCGCGCCGCCTGGCGCGAGATGGTCCCCCACCGGCCCGGAGTGCTGATCGAGGGCGTCCTGGCCTTCAAGCGCTGGCTGGTGCGGCTGGAGAAGGCCGACGCCCTCAACCGGATCGTCATCCGCAACGCCCAGGGCGAGGAGCACGCCGTCGCCTTCGACGAACCGGCCTTCGCCCTCGATCTCGATCCGGGGCTCGAGTACGACACCGACGTCCTGCGCCTTGTCTACAACTCCATGACCACCCCCCGCAGCTGGGTGGACTACGACATGGCGGCCCGCACCCGGACCGTGGTGAAGACCCAGGACATCCCCTCCGGCCACGATCCCGCCCGCTACGAGACGCGACGCCTGAACGCCCGCGCCGCCGACGGGACCGAGGTTCCCATCTTCGTCCTGATGCGGAAGGGCCAGAAGCTCGACGGCGCCGCGCCCCTCTTCCTCTATGGCTATGGCAGCTACGGCATCAGCCAGGAGGCCAGCTTCTCCATCCGGGCCCTCAGCCTGGTGGACCGGGGCTGGATCTGGGCCCGGGCCTGTGTCCGGGGAGGCGCGGAAAAGGGTCGCGGCTGGTTCCTCGACGGTCGCCGCGAGCGCAAGATGAACACCTTCACGGACTTCATCGCCTGCGCCGAGCATCTCCACCGCCTGGGCTACGGCGCGCCGGCCAACACGGTGGCCTATGGCGGGTCGGCGGGCGGGCTCCTGATGGGCGCCGTCGCCAACCTGCGGCCGGACCTCTTCGCCGGGATCGTCGCCGCCGTCCCCTTCGTGGATGCCCTCAACACCATGAGCGACGCCTCCCTGCCCCTGACGCCCCCCGAATGGCCGGAGTGGGGAAACCCCCTGACCGATCTAGCGGCCTACGACACGATCGCCGCCTACAGCCCCTACGACAACATCGCCGCCCGGCCCTACCCGGCCATACTGGCGACGGGCGGGCTGTCGGACCCCCGAGTCACCTACTGGGAGCCGGCCAAGTGGGTGGCGCGCCTACGCCCGGCGTCCACGAGCGGCCGCCCCGTCCTGCTCAAGATGAACATGGAGGCCGGCCACGCCGGAGCCGCAGGACGGTTCGACGACCTGAAGGAAACAGCCCTGGAATACGCCTTCGCCCTCTGGGCCGTGGACGGCCAGGCGCGGCCCTGAACAGCTAGGCGCATAAGGGCGGGAAGATCGGAGTTCGTGGCTGGGGAACTAGGACTCGAACCTAGAATGACGGTACCAAAAACCGCTGTGTTACCATTACACCATTCCCCAGCAGGAACGGCGCCGCAGATGGGCCGCGCGAGGGCGTCGGCATAGCCCAAGGCCGGACGGGATGCAACGCCCCCGCCTCGCTTGCGACGGGGCGCCCGGTCCTCTATAAGCCGGCCCCTTAGTCGGAGTGTGGCTCAGTCTGGTAGAGCACCGCGTTCGGGACGCGGGGGTCGCAGGTTCAAATCCTGCCACTCCGACCATCTCCCCCAAGCCCCCAATGATCGCCGCCCGAGACCGTTTCTCGCGCGAAATGTTATGTTCGGTTTGCCGCCTTCTGCGGGAAGTTCGGCGGGAAAGCCCCGCTCCGATCACTTCGGCCGTATTTCGAACAGAATAGGAACGAAAGGTCGCGGTGGTAGGATCAACGAGGGAGTCCGGAATGGCGGGCATTTTCAGTTTTCTTGGCGGGCTCTTCGCCCGCCAGCCGCGGGAGGTTCTCCCGCCGACCGAGCGGGTCCAGGCCATTCTGGACCAGATCCATGCAGAGGCCCGGCCCTGCCTTCACCTGGTTCCCGGCGGCGAGGGACAGACCCGGTTCGGAGGGGCGCCCGAGATCACAGGCGACTGGCCCCGGTTCGGCGGTCTCCCCATGGCCCACCTGGCCCGGATCGACCTGGCGGAGGTGCGCGCCGCCGGCGGCCCGGATTGGTTGCCAACGGAGGGACGACTGCACGTCTTTCTCGACATGGGCGCCCGCGCGCAGGACTTCGAACCGGAACAGCCGGGGGCCTGCATCGTCCGCTGGGAGACGGGCGAGGGTGCGCCCCTTGAGCCGCCGGCGGACCTGAAACCCCGCAGCCGGATCGCCCCCTTTCCCCTCACCTTCCAGCCGCGGACCTCCTACGCCGATGAGCGCGTCGAGATCGACTGGAGGGGTTTGACCCGCGACGAGGAGCGGACCCTGGACGCCGCCATACTCGGCTTTCTGTCGCCCGAGCCCGCCCATCAGATCGGCGGCTATCCCGGAAACCTCCAGGGAGACGACATGGAGGTCCAGTGCGCAGCCGCCGCCGCCCGCGGCGGCGACCTGCGCAAGGTCGGCGAGGACGATCCCACCCCGGCGGAGTTGGAGGCCGCGCAAGACTGGAGGCTCCTCCTGCAGGTCGACAGCGATCCCGGTGCAGGCTTCGACTGGATCCAGAACGGACGGCTCTATTTCTGGATTCGGGAGGCCGACGCCCGGGCCGGGGACTTCACGCGCGTCTTCGGCCTCGCCCAGTTCCTGTAGGCGCTTGGGTCGGCCATGGGCGCCGTGTAAGGGCGAGGGCCAGACCTGCAGGCGTCGCCGCCGGCAGGAAGGAACGCCCGGTATGGCCGCATCGGTCAAGACGCACGCCCATCGCGGCCCCGAGGTCTGAAACGCCGCGGACCCGCCCTGTGTTTCCCCGCAGCGGCTCTTGCCACGGTTCGGACAGCCCCCGCGATTGCCGGCCTGCGCGCCCCAATCTAATCTGCCTCAGGCGATCATCGCTCTCTACAGGGTTTGAAAGCTTGAATGACCGACACGCGGCTTCGGCGCACCCCGGGTTTCTCAAGCATGCCCGTCGCTATGTGCGGCGGTTCATGGAGTTCACCGGGCTCATAGGACCCTATTTCCGTTGGCTGGAGCATCGCATCGCTCGCCGCCCCGGAGAGCCGGTGATTGATGGCCGCCCGATGCCCCCCCGGGACCTGATCGTCGCTGTGTCCGGAACGGCCGACGAGCGCTGGTTTTCTGAGCGCGGCAAGGCCGACGCCGCCAAGTTCCTGCAGATCGCGAAACGCTATGGGCTCGATGGAGTAAAGGCAGCTGCGGTTTTGGACTGGGGTTGCGGATGCGGTCGCTTGGCTCGCTGGATCGCCGAGGATGTGATCCGCGGGGGGGGTCGGTTCCATGGCGCAGATCTCAATCCCAGGCTGATCCGTTGGTGCGCTGCGAACCTGCCGGGGGTCTATACGGAGAACGGCCTGCGTCCTCCCTTACCCCTGGCGGACAGCCAGTTCGATCTTGTCTATGCCCATTCGGTTTTGACCCACCTCACGGAAGCGGTCGCGGTCGACTGGCTGGCGGAATGCGCACGCGTTATGAAGCCTGGCGCAATTGCGCTGCTCACCTTTCATGATGAGACCTTCGCCGAACACTGGGGACCTGCCGAGGTTGGTCCCGCTCTCAGGACACGTCCCTATCTGGTTTGGAACAAGGCCCTCGAAGGCTCGAACTATCTCTCAGCCTGGACCACGCGCGCCCGTTTCGCGGCGCTGGCGCGGACCGCCAACCTCGACCTGCTGGAGATCATCCCGGGCAGTCAGGAGTTCCCTGAACAGGCGCTGGCCGTACTGCGGCGTCCGTAACGGCTCTTTGTCCGGGTCCGCGAAGCGCGCCGCACGATGCATTGGCGCACGGCGCAACCCGGGATAAGATTAACCTTCCATCTTCCACGTCGGGCGCGCCATGAAACACTTCCTCCTGACCATGTGCGGCGTCTTCGCCGGGCTCCTGCTCTTTCTGGTCGGCATACCCATCCTGCTGATCGTCATCGCGGCCGGCGCCTCTGGCCCAGAGCCCACCCCTGCGCGCACAGTGGTGGAGCTGGACCTGCGCGAAGTCATTACCGATCAGGACAGCGCCAATCCCTTCTCCAACTTTGGTCAGCCCAATCTTTCGGTGCTGAAGATCGTCACCACCCTCCGGAAGGCGGAAACCGACGATCACGTCCGGGGCCTCCTGGTCCGCCTGCCCGAGTCCGGCATGCAGCCGGCCATGGCGGACGAGATCGCGGACTCCCTGCGCCGCTTCCGCAAGACCGGTAAGCCGGTGATCGTCTTTAGCCAGGGGGTCTATCCGGCCGGAGCCACGCCCTCGACCTATATGTTGGCGGCGGCAGGCGGACAGGTCTGGATGCAGCCCGGCGCCTCCCTGCAGGCCACAGGTCTGGTCGCGGAGGATATCTTTCTAAAGCGGCTCTTCGACCGGTACGGTGTGCGTGCGGACTTTGAACAGCGCAAGGAGTTCAAGAACGCCGTTAACGGCTATCTGAACGCGGACTATACCGAAGCCCACCGCGAGGCGACCCGGTCCATGCTGGAATCGATATACAGCTCAGCCCTGAACCGGGCCGCAGCCGACCGTCGGCAGTCTCCGGCACAGCTGAAGGCGGCTCTGGAATCCGGCCCCCTGATGGCCGACGAGGCCCTCCGCCTCAACCTCATTGACCGGGTGGATTATCTTGACGCCGCCCGCAAGCAGCTGGCGGACCGGGCTGGCCAGGACGCCCAGTTCCGGGACCTGCACGACTACGCCCGCAGCCAGCGGGACCTGAAGTCCCTGACCGGTCCGGCCATCGCCGTGGTCACCGCCGAAGGCGGGATCGTGACAGGCGGGGACGGCGGAGCCAACCCCTTCGCCGCCGACGACGCCATCTACTCCGACCTGCTGGAAGACGCCCTCCAGGCCGCCACGGAGGACAAGGACGTCCGCGCCATCGTCCTGCGGGTCAACTCCCCAGGGGGGTCCGACACCGCCTCCGAGCAGATCCGCCGCGCCGTCGAGGCCGCCAAGGCGGCGGGCAAGCCCGTCGTGGTCTCCATGGGCCCCTACGCCGCCTCCGGCGGCTACTGGATCTCCTCCAACGCCTCGGCCATCGTCGCCCAGCCCACCACCCTGACCGGCTCCATCGGCGTCTTCGGGGGCAAGATCGCCCTCGGCGAGGCCCTGGCGCGGGTGGGTGTCGACCTCCGCCAGATCGGCGTCGGCTCCGATTATGCCTCCGCCTTCTCCGTAGGATCGGGCCTGACAGATACCCAGAGAGCGGCCTTCGCCCGATGGATGGACCAGATCTACGCCCGCTTCATCGGCAGGGTGGCCGAGGGGCGTCGTCTGCCCGTGGAACGTGTGGAGGCTCTTGCCCGCGGTCGGGTCTGGACCGGCGCCCAGGCCCGGGAGCTGGGTCTCGTGGACCAGATCGGCGGCTTCCATGATGCGGTGGACCGGGCCCGCGCCCTGTCCGGCGTCAACCAGGAGATGCGCCTGAAGTGGATGGCGTCGGAGGGCTCGCCCTTCGAGGCCTTCGAGCGTCTGTTCGGCGTCTCCGCCGCCTCAGCGCGGACGCTCGCCGCCTCAGCCTGGCTGCTGGGCGATCCGCGGGCCCAGGCGATTCTCGACGAAATGGCCTGGAGCCGCATGCCGCCGGGCTCAGCGGCGGTCCGGGCCCCGGCCACAGCCCCCTGAACCGGTGAAACTAGCCGCCGCCGTAAGACCGCGCTGCGGCCGCCATGGCTAGGACGATGGCGCGGTCATACTCGGACAGCAGCGGGTTCCATACGTCGAAGATCAGGACGGTGCGAAGGGAGTCGCTGCCGTTGTAGGCTTCGTGTTCCAGGGTGTCGTCAAAGACGATGACCTCGCCCGGCCGCCACTGGATCCGGTCAAAGCCGACCCGGTATTCGCAGTTCTCCGGCACGACAAGCGGCAGGTGGGCGATGACCCGCGCGTTGGTCTCCCCGTGGTGGGGCGGGATGCGGGTTCGCGGGGCCAGGGCCGAGAACATGACATTGGGGCAAAGGCCCTCGATCTGGGCCAGGTCCACTTCTGAAAGGGCCTTCGTGGTCCCCGGGCAGAGCTGCTGGTTCCCGGCGATGGGAGAGCCGCTCTTCCAGAGGTCGAGGGTGCTCCAGCGATCAGAGTGGTTCAGCTCCCCCCACTGGTTCACCGGCTGGCCCGGCGCATAGGTGATGTAGGGCGTGAATGCGCCCTTCGCCCCCTCCAGAGCCGCCTCCAGCTCCTGGCGGATCAGGTCGGTGTGGGCCTCCAGCGCCTCGATCCAGGGGAAGTGCTCCCGGGTGAAGAAGGGGATGGCGGGCAGCCTGGGCACATAGAGCTGGTTGGCGTCGGACAGGTAGGGGCGGCTGGCGCCGGCCATGATGGACAGGGCCTCCCGCCAGCGGGGGCGGTCGGTGGGCTGGGTCTGGCGGATCAGGCCGTCCAGGGTCTGGAGCAGATAGTCCTGGTAGGCCCGGGTCTCGGCCTCCACCAGGCGGGAGGCGTGCTCCAGCTGCTCCCGAAGATGAGCCGGCCAGTGCTGGGAGGGCGGGGCCACCTTCAAGGCGTTGCGATAGCTGACAACGGCTGACGCCGCCCCGGCGGTCTCCTCCAGGAGGCCGGCCTTGGCCAGCAGGGCGGCCAGGGAGTAGGGGTCGGCGACCAGGGCGCTCTGGATGGCCTCCCAGGCCTCCTCCGCCTGGCCGGCGGCCTTCAGAACGGCGGACAGGAAGACCCAGACCATCGCCTCGCCCGGCGCGGCCTCGCAGGCCCGCCGGAGGAGATCGACGGACTCCTCCAGCCGGCCGGCCTGGAAGGCGTGGACCCCCAGGCTGTAAAGGGCCTCGGGATGCCGGGGGTCGGCGCCCAGCACCTTGCGCCAGAGGTCCTCGGCCTCGGGCCACCGCCCTGTCCGCGCCGCAGCCCGCGCCGCCTCGGCCCACTGCCCTGCCTGCACCTTCGCCTCCGGATCGCAAAAGGGGGCGGCGGAGATGATCCGCCGCCCCCCAGTAGGTTGGTCGCCGTCAGGCTTAGAAGCGGACGTTCAGGCCCACCGCGAAGACCCGGCCCAGGGTGTCGTAGTTCGAGGGCAGGGTGTTGCCGCTGTTGGCGGTTGTAGTGGCGGCTTCGTTACCGATGATCGGCGGCTCTTCCTCGAACACGTTCCGGACGGAGGCGCTGAGGCGAACGGCATCGTTGACCGCCCAGGACCCGTTCAGATCGAGATAGTTATAGGCTTCGATCTTGCGGAACTTGGGGAAGGTCGCGGCCTTCTGCGTCTCTTCGATCGAAACCTCATCCTGGTAACGCCACTGGTAACCCAGCGAGAAGTCGCCGAGATCCCAGTTGGTGCGCTGGACAAAGCGGATCTCGTGGGTCGGATTTCCGCAGGACGTACCGTAGTAACCCATGCAGTCGATCTTCGCCAGGGTGGTGTCCGACCGGCGCTCATTGGTCATGTAGTAGTTGAGAGCCAACTCAAACCGTAACCGACCCAAGGACTCTGAAGCTCCGAGATCAGCAAAATCCAGACCAAAGCCTGTATTCAGTTCGACCCCTTCTGCTTCCCGGTAGTCCAGGTTCTGCGTAAACAGCTGGATGCCCGACGCCGGAGAGGCCAGGTCGCCGTTGATCCGGATGACCTTGGCGCACTGGCCCAAGACGCCTCTGCTGTAGCAGGCATCGAGAACCTCCTGAGCTTCATAGCGCCCAATCCAGCCCTCAACCCGAATCCTGTAGTAATCGACCGACAGGAAGGGGCGCGAGACAACCGGAATGTAATCGGGGGTCCAGATGAAGCCCACGGTCGTGGTGTCGGCCTCTTCCGGCTTGGGCAGCAGGGCGAGGTTGGTGCCTTCGAAGGTGCTGATCTGGCCCGAAACGATATCCTGGACAGTGCCGACCTGGGCAGCCGTCATCCCGGTAGAGATGCAGCGAGCGCGCAGGGTGGCGTTCCCGGCGAGGACGCCGGCGTTGGTCACAGAGCACGGATCCAGAACGGCGTTCCGCAGGCCGGACACCAGAGGTGCGGCCAGTTCACCTACGTTCGGGGCGCGAACAGCGCGCTGTTGCATGGCGCGGAAGCGCAGGCCTTCGACCGGCTCCCAGGTCACGCCCGCCTTCCAGGTCGTGTTCGAACCGGAGGGGTTGTAGTCCGAGAAACGGCCGCCCAGTTCGACTTCCAGAGACTTGGCGAAGGGCAGGTCGGAGAAGACCGGAATAATGGTTTCGCCGAAGATTTCATAGACGTCGAAGCCGCCCTTGATGGGCAGGGTGTTGCCGCCGGCGCCGCCGAGGCAGCTGGTCGGGGCCAGCTTTAGGCACTCATCGGGAACCGTCTCGCCGGCCTCTTCACGATACTCAGCGCCGAAGCTCCACTGGACGGGGAGGGCCGCGGTCGGAAGCTTGATCGCATCGGCATAGCCGGTGATCGAGCCGCCGATGATCGTCTGGCGATAGTTCTGCTTTTCAATACCGATGGCGCCCACGTACTGCGCCATTGCCGGCGTAATGGTGCCGTAGCCACCGAACACGTTGACGGGCACGCAGGAGCCGCCAGACCGACAGACCGGCTTGCCGTCCGGACCAGCAACGGCGTTCAGGGCGTTCCCGAAGTTGGTGACGTTGGTGTATCCGGCGGCGACCTCCGTGCGATCGGACTGACCATGCTGCAGGAAAACGTCCCAGTCCCAGGACTCGAACACTTCACCCCGGAAGCCGAGATTAAACTGGAAGGCGTTGTTCAGATAGGTGGTCGAGCGCTCACCAAGCTCGCCGGTGCGCCGGCGGATCACCAGGCTGAGATCGTCGGCGGAGTCCACAACACCGTTGGCGTTGAGATCACGCCAGCTGGTGGCGGGCAGACTGCCGGCAAGGCGGGCGGTATTCGCCTGGGTTAGCAGGGTATTCCGGGCCGAGGCGGACAAGAAGGGGTTGGACACCGGCACGAAGAACGAGTTGCCGAAGATGCCCGACGGCGCGATCTGCTGACGGACTTCCGTTCTTGAATAGAGCAGGTTCGCATAGGCCTCGACGTTGTCCATCACATCGTAGGTGGCGAAGGCCGAACCGCCCCAGCGCTCCTGCGGGGTCTGATAGTAGTTGAACGGGTTGAAATTGAAGACGGAGCAGTTGTCGCCGAGGGAGCCGTCCTCACGGAACTGACCGGCTGTGGTGCCCACGCCCGTGATCTGGGTGCGAGTCGGGACCGTGGTGGTCGAACCGCCCGACGCCACCGAACCCGGACCGCCGCAGCCAGCAGGCGGAGCAGGCGGGGTCGAGGCGCCCAGGTTGCCACCGGTAGCCGTCACGATCCCGAGCAGGCCGAGGGGACGGGCGGCGAAAAGCACGCCTTCCCGCTTGGAATAGTTCAGGCTGACGACAGCGTTGCCGCGACCGTCGCTGCTGTTTGCGCCCACAGTGAAAGCGGTCGAGATCACCTCGCCGTCGCCATCGCCCGTCAGCGAGTAGTTCGAGTCGGCCTCAAAGCCTTCAAAGTCAGTCTTGGTGATGAAGTTCACCGCGCCGGAGATGGCGTCCGATCCGTAAACGGCGGAGGCGCCGCCGGTGATGACGTCGACACGCTCCAGCAGGGCGGTCGGCACCCGCGACAGGTCGACTTCCCCATCGATGTTGTAGGGGGTCATCCGCTTTCCGTTCAGCAGCACCAGGTTGCGCTGGGCGCCCAATCCACGGAGGTTGAGGGTGGTGACGCCCTCGGTCCCGTTGTTCACCGCATCACCATCTTCAGGCACCACGCCGGGCAGGAGGCGGAGGATCTTTTCCGCTTCCGGGGTCTGCTGCTGGCGGATCTGATCGGCGCCCACGGTCACGATCGGGCTGGCGGACTGGATGCCGGGCGTCTGGATCCGTGAACCGGTGACCACGACTTCCGAGACAGAGGCGGAGCCTCCCTGTGCGTAGGCTTGGGTGGCCAGCAGGGCCGCGCCGCAGATCATCGAGGTCGCCAGCAGGCGCTCGCGCATGGACTTCATCTTCAAGGTTTATCCTCCAACAGGTCCACCGGAGCGGCTCGGACCGGGAATGGGCTCAATCGTCTCGTGGGCCAGAAAAATCTTCACCCAGATGTCACACACCTTTCACGGTGCGAGGAGTCTGGTCAACGCGCTCTTCACCCTGATCGGCGTTCAACGATCAGCGTGTCGCAAAATCGCCACAGTCTGATCGCCATGGACAGATTGGGATGGTTGACGCAGAGGCTCTGCCAAAGTTGGCTGGCGGCGACGCTGAATTGAGGAGACCTCGACGTGCTGCGAGCTTTCGGATTGGCTTTCCTGGTGGGTGTTGTCTGCAGCTCGGCGGCGGCGGCCTCGCCAACCGGCGCTCTCGAGGCCCTGCTCGATTGTCGGGCGCTGAAGGGGGATGCAGAGCGGCTGGCCTGTTTCGATCGCGCATCTGCGGCTCTGGCCCAGGCTGAGGCTGGCGGCGCCGTGGTGGTCATGGACAGGGCGAAGGTGGAGGCGGTCCGCCGCCAGGCCTTCGGGTTCTCCATCCCCTCCATCGCAGATCTGATGCCAAGGGTCCGCACAGGCGCAGGATCGGCGGCGGCGGCGGAGCCCGAACCGAGCCTCAGGCAGATTGAGGCGTTCGTCGCCTCAGCCCGGCTGGGCCGGGACGGCAAATGGGTCCTGACCCTGGATAATGGCGCGGTCTGGCGGCAGACGGACACCGAGAGCCTGCGCCGCGAGCCCCGGCCCGGCTCCCGCGTGGTGATCAAGGCCGCCGCCCTCGGCAGCTATCTGATGAGCGTCGACGGCCAGCGCTCAGTCCGCGCCAGGCGCGAGGAATAGGCGCGAGGCATAGGCCCCCTCAGCGGTCCTTGGGGTCCAGGGCGTCCCGCAGGCCATCGCCGATGAAGTTGAAGGCGGCCAGGGTCGCCGCCATGGCCAGGGCCGGGAAGACCAGCAGCCACCAGGCCATCTCCATGTCCTGGGCGCCCGCCGAGATCAGCGTGCCGAGCGAGGCCATGGGCGGCTGGACGCCCAGCCCCAGGAAGGACAGGAAGCTCTCGGCCAGGATCACCGCCGGTATGGTCAGGGTGACATAGACCGCCACCGGCCCCAGGAGGTTGGGGATGATGTGCCGGGCGACGATGGCCATCCGGCCGAGGCCGGCGGCCCTCGCCGCCTCGATGAACTCTTTCTGCTTCAGCGACAGGGTCTGGCCGCGGACGATCCGGCTCATGGTCAGCCACTCGACGGCACCGATGGCCACGAAGATCAGAAGGATGTTCGACCCGAAGGCGACCATCAGCAGGATGACGAAGAAAATGAAAGGCAGGGCGTAGAGGACGTCGACAATGCGCATCATGGCCTCGTCCACGGCCCCGCCAATATAGCCCGCGGTCGCCCCCCAGGCGACGCCGATGACCAGGGAGACCAGGGTGGCGACCAGGCCGATGGCGAGGGAGACGCGCAGTCCCATGGCGAGGCGCGCCAGCAGGTCCCGGCCCAAGGCGTCGGTCCCCAGAAGATGGCCATCGGTCAGGGGCGGGACCCAGACATGGTCCTTGTTCACCTGGTCGTAGGGCCAGGGGCTCAGGAGCGGACCGAACAGGGCGAAGAGGGTCAGGAGGACAAGGACCCCCAGGCTGAGGGTGGCGGCGCGGTTGGCCCGAAGCCGCGCAAAGGCGTCGTCGGTCAGGCTGCGGCCGCGCGCAGCGGGCGTCGGATGGGTGGCGAGGTCGGTCATGACAGGCGCACCCGGGGATCGACCACGGCCAGCATCAGGTCGCCCAGCAGGTTCAGGAGAAGGACGAGGACCGCATAGACCACGATCATGCCCATCACCACGGTGTAGTCCCGCTGCAGGGCGCTGATGACGAAGAACTTCCCCAGGCCCGGCAGGTTGAAGATCTTCTCCACCACCAGGGAGCCGGTCAGCAGGCCGGCGGCGGCGGGCCCCAGATAGCTGACCAGGGGGGTCAGGGCCGGGCGCAGGGCGTGGCGCAGGACGACGGCGGCCTCCGGCAGGCCCCGGGCCCGGGCGGTGCGGACATGGCCGGCGGCCAGGGCCTCGATCATCCCGGCCCGGGTCAGGCGCGACAGGATGGCCGCCTGGGGCAGGGCCAGGACGATGACCGGCAGGATCATGTTGGGCAGGGCCCCGCCGTTCCAGCCGCCGTTGGGAAGCCACTGCAGGGTCGACCCGAACAGCAGGATCAGCAGGGGCGCCGTGACGAAGGTCGGTACGCAGACCCCGAGTATGGCCAGGCCCATGGCGCCGACGTCCAGGATCCCGTTGCGGCGCAGGGCCGCCAGGACGCCCAGCGAGACCCCCACCGCTAGGGCGAGGATCATGGAGGCCAGTCCCAGTTTCAGGCTGACGGGGGCGTTCTGCTTCAGGATATCGGCCACGGTCTTGTCGGGGTATTTCAGCGATGGACCGAAATCCCCGCGCACGACGCCGCCGAGATAGGCGAGGTACTGCTCCGGAAGAGGCCGGTCGAGGCCGTAGCGGGCCTTGAGGTTCTGCTCCACCGCCGGCGGCAGGCGCCGCTCGGAGTCGAACGGCCCGCCCGGGGCCGCGCGCATCATGAAGAAGGCCAGGGTGATCACCACCAGCAAGGTGGGCCCCGCCACGAGAAGACGTCGACCGATGAAGCGCAACATGGGGGAGCCGTGACGAGGTCTTTTTGCGGGCCTGACGATTGCGAAACTTCCATCCCCCCCCGATGATGTCAACGCACTCGCCCGCAATCCGAGGGGCGGGGAGCCAGGAGGATGGGTCCATGTCCGAGTTTCACCGCGTCACCGAGCGCCTTTCCGTCGCGCCCCAGCTCGCGCCGGAGGACATGGCCGCCGCCGCACAGCAGGGCTTCGTGCGGGTGGTCTGCAACCGGCCGGACAGCGAAGGTCCCGGCCAGCCCTCGGGCGGAGCGATAAAGGCGGCCGCCCAGGCGGCGGGCCTGGAGTTCCTGCACATCCCCTTCGCCGGCATGCCGGACGCCGCGACGGCCGACGCCGTCTTCGCCGCCGTGTCTGAGGCGCCCGGCCCGGTGCTGGCCTATTGCCGCTCGGGCACCCGGTCCGTCACCGCCTGGGCCCTGGGGTCCCTGAGGGCCGGCGACCATGACCGGGAGGCCCTGGTCGCCCTGGCCGCCGGCGCGGGCTACGACCTCTCCGCCGTCCTGCCCCGGCCGATGTGAGCGGCCCCATGATCCCCTTCGTCAAGGACATCACCTTCGAGTACGGCGCCTGCGATCAGGTCTCGCCCCTGATCCGCCGCGTGGTGGCGAACAATCCCGGCCCCTTCACCTTCCTGGGCACGGGCACCTACATCATCGGCAGGGGACAGGTGGCGGTCATCGACCCCGGCCCGGACCTGGACGACCACCTCGAGGCCATTCTGGCGGCCACCGCCGGGGAGACCATCACCGACATCCTGATCACCCACCACCACTCGGACCATTCCCCCCTCGCCGGCCCCCTGAAGGCCCGGACAGGCGCCCGCATACACGGCTGCCCCCCGTCCCGGATCGGCGCCGCGGACGGGATCGTGGTGGAGGCGGACGAGGACGAGAGCTTCCGGCCGGAGATCGTGATCCGGGGCGGTGAGATCATCCGCGGACCGGGCTGGACGCTGGAGGCTGTGGCCACGCCCGGCCACACCCTGAACCACATCTGCTTCGCTCTGCGCGAGGAGAACGCTTTGTTCTCAGGCGATCACATCATGGGCTGGTCGACGACGGTGATCTCGCCGCCCGGCGGCGACATGACCGCCTACATGGACAGCCTGCAGAAGGTGGCGGACCGGAAGTTTGACACCCTGTGGCCGACACATGGCCCGCCCATCACAGAGGTCGCGCCCTTCATCGCCGCCTATGCGGCGCACCGACGCGGTCGTGAGGCCCAGTTCCTGGCCTGCGTGGACAAGGGGGTCGGCCGGATCGCCGACATGGTGCCGGAGCTCTACGCGGCGGTGGACAAGCGCCTGCACCCGGCCGCGGCCAACTCCCTGCTCGGCCACGCCATCGACCTGGTGCGCCGGGGCGTCCTGGCCTGCGATGGCGAACCCGGACCCGGCGCGACCTACCGGCGTTCCTGACGCTCAGGCCTTGGGCGGCGTGTCCTTGCGACCCAGCATGATGCGGGTCGAGACACTGCCCAGCGCCAGGATGAAGACGCCGAAGGCGCAAAGGGCGGTCAGCAGATAGGCCTGCTCGGCGAGGGAAAGATGGGGCATGTGAACCTCCTGATGAGGCCCCCATCCTCCACGCTGCGGCGGGCGCCGCCTTGATCGAGGTCAAGACCGCGCCGCCGGCGCACCGGGTCAGCCTGCCGTCGGCAGGACGTAGTCGACCATGCGCTGGCGCAGGATCTTCTTGTCGATCTTGCCCGTGGCGCCCAGGGGGATGTCATCCACGAAGACGACGTCGTCGGGCGTCCACCACTTGGCGATCTTGCCGTCCAGGAACTTCAGGAACTCCTCCTTGGTCCCGGCCTCGCCCGGGCGAAGCTTGACCAGCAGAAGGGGGCGCTCATCCCACTTGGGATGGGCCACGCCGATCACCGCCGCCAGCTCCGCCTTGGGATGTCCGGCCGCAATGTTCTCGATCTCGATGGAGCTGATCCACTCGCCGCCGGACTTGATGACATCCTTGGCCCGGTCGGTGATCTGCATGTAGCCGTACTCGTCGATCGTCGCGACGTCGCCGGTGTCGAAGAAGCCCTCGGAGTCCAGGATCTCGCCGCCGTCGGCCTTGAAGTACTGGCCCACCACGAAGGGGCCCTTGACCTTCAGGCGGCCGAAGGTCTCGCCATCGTGGGGCAGCAGCTTCTCCTCGTCGTCCACAAGCTTGAGGTCGATGCCGAGGGGTGGCCGTCCCTGCTTCAGCTTGAAGCTGAGTTGGGTCTCCTCATCCATCTCGGCGACCTTGTGTGAGGGGCTGGCGATCGTGCCCAGGGGCGAGGTCTCCGTCATCCCCCAGGCGTGGGTGACGTCGACGCCGTATTCGTCCCGGAAGCCGCGGACGATGGCTTCCGGCACGGCCGATCCACCGATCGCCACACGCTTCATTGCCGTCAGCTTGCCTCCCGTTTGACGCAGGTGGGCCAGGAGCATCTGCCAGACAGTGGGAACAGCGGCGGAGAAGGTGACGCCTTCCGCCTCGATGAGCTCATGCACGGAAGCGCCGTCCAGCCTCGGGCCGGGCATCACCAGCTTGGCGCCCACTGCAGGTGCGGAGAAGGCGATTCCCCAGGCGTTGGCGTGGAACATCGGCACGATGGGGAGGATGGTGTCCCTGCCACCGATCCCGAGGACGTCAGCGCTCGCTGTCACCAGGGTGTGCAGGAAGTTCGAGCGGTGGGTGTAGAGGACGCCCTTCGGGTTGCCCGTCGTGCCGGAGGTGTAGCAAAGCCCCGCCGGGGTGTTCTCGTCGAACCCGCCCCAGGCGCAGTCTTCCGACTGGCCCGCGATGAGGGTTTCGTAGGCCAGGGCGCCCGGCAGCTGGTCGGTCATGTGCGCGTCGTCAGTCAGCACGATGAAGTGCTTCACCGTCGGGATCTGGTCGCGGATCTGGGCGAGGATCGGCAGGAAGGTCAGGTCGGTGAAGATGACCCGGTCTTCGGCGTGGTTGATGATGTAGACGAGCTGCTCGGAGAAGAGCCGGGGGTTCAGGGTGTGGCAGACCGCGCCGATCCCCATGATGCCGTACCAGGCTTCCAGGTGGCGGGCCGTATTCCAGGCGAGGGTGGCGACCCGGTCGCCGGGCTGGATGCCCAGGGCCTTCAGGGCGTTCGAGCAGCGCTTCGCCCGCGCATGGACCTCGGCGTAAGTAGTGCGGACGATGGGCCCTTCGACCGAGCGGGAGACGATCTCGCGGTCCCCGTGCCAGGCCTTGGCATGATCCAGAATCCGGTCAACGGTCAGCGGCCAGTCCTGCATTCTGCCGAGCATCGGGAAACCCTCCAGGTCTTGTGTTCAGAGCGCACTTGGGCGCGTTGCGCGGAAGGTAGGGACTCGACCCGCCGGAGGCAACGCCGGAGCGGGTCAGGCGCCTTCGGTCTCAGACATCAGTCTCCGGCTGGCCGCCAGGACGCTCTCTACGGAGAGGTCCATCATGTGGCAGATGGATTGGGAGAGGTCCGGATCGAGGGTCCGGATCTGGTCCAGGGTCCGCGCGCCCCGCAGCACCCGGCCGTGATCGCCCCAGGGGGCGTAGAGCTGCTCGTCCGACGGCCCGAAGAGCCCAAGGGTGGGGGCGCCCGCTGCGGCGGCGAGATGCATGAGGCCGGAGTCATTGCCGATGAAGAGCCGGGCCGAGCCCAGGGCGGCGTGCAGGGTCACGAGGTCCACCTTGCCCACCAGGTCGATGAACCGGTCCCGGGGGGTTACCGCCCTGAGGGCCGGCAGGACGGCGGTGTCCTTGGGTCCGCCCGCCACCAGCAGTCGCCCGCCGGCCAGGGGCCCGCCCGGCCCCAGCAAGTGGATGGCGACCTGGGCGAAACGCTCGACAGGCCAGGTCTTGCCGACCCAGTTGGCGGCTGGACCAAGGGCCAGGATAGGCCCTTCGCCCGCTACCAGGGCGGCGGCCTGCCGGGCGGCGACCTCCCCGACGAAGATGTGGGGCGCCGGGGGATCGTCCTGGAGGCCCAGGACCCGGGCCGCCTCGATGACCTTGTGCACGGGCGGACCTGGCGAGCGCCGGTAGACCGCGCGGCGCCGGCGTCTCAGGAAGCCGCTGATCGCCGATCCGCGCAGGTCGACCACCAGGCCCCATTTTTGACGGCGGACCCGGTTCCAGAGGGCGAACCAGTGGCCGCCGCTCCGGGACTTCTCGAAGGGGATGATGGCCTCCAGCCCGGGCACGTCCTCGAACAGGGGCGCGGCAGCCGGGCCGGCGACGATGGTGAAGCGCGCGCCCGGCACTTCCTCCGACAGCCGGCGGATGAGGCCGGACGACAGCACCGCATCACCGATCCGCGTGGCGGTGATGAAGAGAATCGGGAAGGGGGCTTCCGGCATTGCGGATACATAATCGGAGCCTAGGTTAGGCTCCAGCCGCCGGAAGGTTCACCGCATGACAATCTGCGTCCCCCTGACAGACCGCGCCCTCGTCGAGGTCTCCGGCGAGGACCGGGTCTCCTTCCTCCAGGGCCTTCTGAGCCAGTCGCTTGAGGCCCTGTCCCCAGGGGAGGCCCGATACGGCGCCCTGCTGACGCCCCAGGGGCGGCTGCTCTTCGATCTCTTCGTGGTGGGGCGTCCGGAGGCGATCTGGCTGGATGTGGCGGCGGCGCGCCGGGACGACCTCCTCACCCGCCTGAAGATCTACCGGTTGAGGGCCAGGGTCGACATCCGCCCCCTGGAGGCCGGGGTCTGGACCGGCTGGCCCGAGCCTCCTGGACCGGGCTGGGTTCCCGACCCCCGCTGGGAGGGACTGGCCTGGCGCGCCTGGGGACCTGCGGCCCCTCCGGCCGCGACCGGGAGCCTGGAGGACTGGCGCGCACGGCGGCTCGCCTTCGGGGTCGGCGACGCCGAGGACTTCGACTTTGACCGGGACTATCCCGTGGAGCTGAACTTCGACCGGCTCGGCGGCATCGATTTCGCCAAGGGCTGTTTCGTCGGGCAGGAGACCACCTCCCGCATGAAGCGGCGTGGACAGGTCAAGACCCGCTTGGTCCCGATCCGCTTTGAAGGGCCTCCGCCGGTCCGGGGTTCCGAGGTCCTGAAGGGCGAGCTGAGGGCGGGGGAGGTCCGGTCCGGCGTCGACGGCCTGGCCCTGGCGCTCCTGCGGCTGGACCGGATCGATGGCGCCCTTTCGGTGGAGGGACGGTCTGTGTCGGTCGAGGCGCCCTTGCCGGAATGACGCGCGGCCTGCGAAGGTCGATCCCATGTCTGACAGCCTGATTCGATGTAACTGGCGCGGCATGGCGGGTGACCCGCTGTACGAAGCCTATCATGACCAGGAATGGGGCGTGCCCGAGCGGGACCCCGTCGCCCTCTGGGAAAAGCTGGTGCTGGACGGCTTCCAGGCCGGGCTGGCCTGGATCACCATATTGCGCAAGCGCGAGGCTTTCCGCGCCGCCTTCGCCGGGTTCAATCCCGAGGCCGTCGCGCGGTTCGGCGAGGCGGACCGGGCCCGCCTGCTTGCCGACGCGGGCATCGTCCGCTCCGCCGCCAAGATCGACGCCGCCATCTCCGGCGCCCGGATCTTCCTCGACATGCGCGACGCCGGGGAGGACTTCTCCACCTTCCTCTGGAGCTTCACGGACGGACGCCCCATCCAGACCTTCCGGGAAGGCCTCGCCGACGTGCCCGCCGAGACCCCCCTCAGCCGTGAGATCGCGGCGGCCCTGAAGGCGCGGGGGTTCCGGTTCGCCGGGCCCGTCATCGTCTACGCCTTCATGCAGGCGGTGGGGATGGTGAACGACCACCTGGTGTCCTGCCACCGTCACGATAGCGTCCTGGAGATGGGGGGGTGACCCGCCCCGGGACCGGCCCGGACTACGCCCTGGAGGCCGCCTCCCCGGCGCCGGTCTGCGGCGTCGACGAAGCCGGTCGCGGGCCCTGGGCCGGCCCGGTCAGCGCCGCGGCCGTGATCCTTGACCCGGACCGGATTCCGGTGGGCCTGGACGACTCCAAGGCGCTTACCGAGCGCCGGAGGGAGGCTCTTGAGGCTGAGGTGAAGGCGGCCGCCATCGCCTGGGGGGTCGGCTTCGCCAGCGTCGAGGAGATCGACGCGATGAACATTCTGAAGGCGACGGGCCTCGCCATGCGCCGGGCGGTCGAGGCCCTGTCCCCGGCGCCCGCCTTCATCCTCGTGGACGGATCCTACCGGTTCGACCTGCCCGCCCCGGTCCGGCCTGTGGTCAAGGGCGACAGTCTCTCCGTCTCCATCGCAGCGGCTTCCATCCTGGCCAAGACCGCCCGGGACCGCGTGATGCTGGAGCTGGACAGGGACTGGCCGGACTACGGCTTCGCCGCCCACAAGGGCTATCATTCCAGCGTTCATGTGGAGGCCCTGCGCCGCTTCGGGCCCTGCCCCGCCCACCGCCGGTCCTTCGCGCCGATCCGGGCCCTGCTGGAAGCCGCCGATTAACCTTCAGTTCACCATGTTTCGAAACGGAGCCTAAACCACGCACGGCGAGGATTCCCTTTCCGGATTCCGCAGGTTAAGGACTGGGCGTGACCCCCGACACCATCCTCCAGGGCGACTGTATCGAGGTTCTGAAGAGCCTGCCCGACCGCTCGGTGGACCTGGTCTTCGCCGATCCGCCCTATAATCTGCAGCTTGGCGGCGACCTGCTCCGCCCGGACAATTCCCGGGTCGACGCCGTCGATGACGCTTGGGACCAGTTCGAGAGTTTCGCCGCCTACGACGCCTTCACCCGCGCCTGGCTGACGGAGTGCCGGCGCGTCCTCAAGGACGGCGGCGCCATCTGGGTGATCGGCAGCTATCACAACATCTTCCGGGTCGGGACGATCCTCCAGGATCTGGGCTTCTGGATCCTCAACGACGTGGTCTGGCGCAAGACCAACCCCATGCCGAACTTCAAGGGCGCGCGCTTCACCAACGCCCACGAAACCCTGATCTGGGCGGCGAAGGGCCGGGGCGCCAAGCGCTACACCTTCAACTACGACGCCATGAAGATGGCGAACGACGAGCTGCAGATGCGCTCGGACTGGACCTTCCCCCTCTGCACCGGCGAGGAGCGGCTCAAGGACGAGACCGGCGCCAAGGCCCACCCGACCCAGAAACCCGAGGCCCTGCTGCATCGCGTCCTGCTGGCCTCCACCAAGCCCGGGGACCTGGTTCTCGACCCCTTCTTCGGCACGGGCACCACAGGCGCTGCAGCCCGTCGCCTCGGACGCCGCTATCTGGGCATTGAGCGCGAGACCGAATACATCGACCTGGCCCGCCAGCGCATCGCCCGCGTCCAGCCGGTGGCGCCGGAGGACCTTCAGGTCACCGGCTCCAAGCGCGCCGAGCCCCGGGTGCCCTTCGGCCAGATCCTCGAGGCGGGCCTGCTGCGTCCCGGCGACGTCCTCTACTGCCCGCGCGGCGAGCGCGCCGCCCGCGTCAGGGCCGATGGCTCCCTGGCCACCGGCGACCTGACGGGCTCGATCCACAAGGTCGGCGCCATGGTGCAGTCGGCGCCGGCCTGCAATGGCTGGACCTACTGGCACTTCCGCACCGACAAGGGCCTGACCCCCATAGACGTCCTGCGCGCCCAGGTCCGCAGCCGCTTGCCGGGCTGACCTCAGCCGGCGTTTTCGCTTTGCGACCGCCGGCTCCGGGCTAAGCTGGCCCGATGAACCCGCGCATCCTGGTCCTGACCCTGTCCACCTTCGCGTTCGGGTCGACCGCCTTTATCTTTGCGGGCGTCCTGGAGACCATGGCGCAGGACCTGGGGGTGGCGACCGCGGTGGCCGGCCAGCTGCAGACCTCCTACGTTCTGGTCTCCGCCCTCCTTGGGCCGCCCCTGGCCTGGCTGCTGGGCAAGGCGGACCGCAAGGTGGTGCTGGCTGCGGCCCTCGGCTTCGGCGCCCTGGCCAACCTGGCCTGTGCGATGGCGCCGGGCTTCCAGTCCCTCCTGGCGCTCAGGACCCTGGTCGGGCTGGCGGCCGCCATCGCCGGGCCCACGGCGAGTGTCGCCGCCGCCGCCCTCGTGCCCCCCGAACGCCGGGGATCCGCCGTGGCCATGGTGATGGGCGGCATGACCATGGCCTTCGTCATCGGGATTCCCCTTGGCAGCTTCGTGGGCGCGCACTTCGGCTGGAGGTCCACCTTCGTCCTCGCCGGGGCCCTGACCGCTATCGCCTTCGCCGGGGTCATCACCCTGATGCCCTCCGTCCGGCCGCCGCCGCCCTCAGCGGGCGGGCGGATCGCCCTGGCGCCCCTGCTGCCGCTCTACGCCGGCGGCTTCCTGTGCTTTGCGGCCAACATGACGGTGAACCTGTTCATCGCCCCGGTGGTCCGCGTCGGCGCCGGGGTCACAGGCGCCGGGGTCGGCGTGTTCCAGATGGTGATCGGGCTGGGCTCCATCGTCGGCCTCTCCCTCGGCGGGAGGGCGGGAGACCGGGGCGAGGGCCGGGAATGGCTGATCATCTGCTTCCTGGGCCAGCTGCTGGCCATGAGCCTGCACGTCGCCGCCACGAGCCATCTGACGCCTCCCGGCCTTCCCAGCCAGCTGATGGTGGCCATGGCCATCTTCATCGCCTCGACCTCTCTGTTCTCGCTGATGCCGGTGCTGTCGTCGCGGATCATCCAGACGAGCCAGGGCGCGCCCCTCGCCATGGCGGTCAACGGCTCCGTCAACTCCCTGGGACAGGCGCTGGGATCGGCGGTGGGCGGTTTCGCCCTCGCCACCGTGGGCGTACCAGGCATTCCCCTGTCGGCCATCGGCATCTCGGTCGCGGGGCTGGTCATGACCACCCTGCTCATTCCACGGCAGACATCCCCAGCGCCCGCCGGGCCGCCTTGAGGAAGACGCTGGGCAGGTCGCCCAGGGCGGCTTCCGCCAGCCACTCCGAGCCAGGGGCGTCGCCCTCCGCCGTCAGCACCCGCAGGGTCAGCCGGAAGTGGGTGAAGACGTGATCCACCGAACCGGCCTCCCGCCAGTCCAGATCCGCAGGGGCGGAGGTCGTGATCTCTTCAGCCCCGGGGCCCCCCGCCGTCCAGGCTGTGCCCGGCAAGCCCAACATGCCGCCCAGCAGGCCGCGGGGCGGTCGCCGGACGACGGCGATACATCCCCCCTGGCGCAGGACGAAGGCGACTCCGGCGCGGTCGGGGCGGGCGCCTCGCGTCGTCTTTCGCGGCCAGCCCTCCGGGGCGCCCGAGGCCCGTGCGGCGCAGGTGTCAGCGGCCGGGCAGAGATCGCATCGCGGCGAACGCGGTCGGCAGATCGTCGCGCCAAGGTCCATCAAGGCCTGCGCCCAGTCGCCGGGGGCGGCGCCATCCACGAGGCCTGCGGCGAGGTCCCGCAGCTGGGCGCGCGCCGCCGGCAGGGGCGTCTCCACCGCGAACAACCGGGACATGACCCGCTCGACATTGCCGTCCACCACGTTCGCAGGACGGTCGAAGGCGATCGCGGCCACGGCCGCAGCCGTGTAGGGACCCACCCCGGGCAGGCTGAGCAGGGCCGCTTCCGTATCGGGGAAACGACCGGCGAACCGGTCCCGGACGGCCCGGGCGCACGCCAGCAGGTTCCGCGCCCGGGCGTAGTAGCCCAGGCCCGCCCAGGCGGCCATGACCTCGGCGTCCTCCGCATCCGCGAGGGCCGTGACGGTGGGCCATCGCCGCAGGAAGGCCTCGTAGTAGGGGGCCGCATGGACCACCGTGGTCTGCTGGAGCATCACCTCGGAGAGCCAGACCCGGTAGGGGTCCGGGGCGACCGCGCCGTCGCCCGGCGGTCGCCGCCAGGGCAGGGTCCGGGCGTTGGCGCGGTACCAATCGCGGATGCGCGCCTGAAGACGGTCTGGAGTCATGGAGCCAGACTACGAGGTTTCCTTGCGAGGCGGAAAGCGCCGGCTGCGCCCGACCGGGACTCGCTCCGCCCGCGCCTCCCGCTGTAGACTGGGCGCATGCCGAGCCGGAGACTGCCCACCCTCGCCGAAGCTGCGGAGATCCTCGCCCGCCGCCGGACCCGGCCTGCACAGAGGGCGGCGCCCCCTGCAGGGCGAAGCCTGACGCCCCTCCTCAAGGCGCTGGACGAGCGGTTCGGGCAAGGTCCCGGGGCCCTGCAGGCCCGGTGGCCGGAGATTGTCGGGGCCGACCTCGCCCGCCGGACCGAGCCCGTGAAGCTGTCCTCACCCCGGGGCGGGACGCCCGGCGTCCTCGAAATCCGCGTCGCCGGTCCGTCCGCGACCCTGATCCAGCACCGCAGCGCCGAGATCCTGGAGCGGGTCAATCTGTTCCTCGGGGCGGGATCGGCGGGACGGCTTCGGGTCGTCCAGGGGCCCCTGCGGCTGCGCCCGGTCCAGGCGCCCGCCCAGCTGGCCGGCCGACGTCGTCCACCGCCCCTGGACGCGGCCGTTGAGGCGGAGCTTGCTCGGGAGGCGGAAACGGCGAGGACTGATCGCCTGCGGCGCGCGCTGGTCAGTCTCGGGCGATCCGTCCACAGAAACCCGCCCGGCAGTCCGTGACAGGCCCTTGGCCCACCGTCCCTAATGACCGAGAATCGCGTTTTACTCCGGCTTTAACTGTTTCCTGGAGGCGTCATGTCCCGCTTCAAGCCCCTCGCCCTGGTCGCCCTGGCCGGCGCCCTCCTGCTCGCGGCCTGCAGCCGCGGCCCCGCGCCGTCGGCGGAGGACATGACCTTGGGTGACCCCAAGGCACCGGTGAAGATGGTGGAGTACGCCTCGGCCAGCTGCGTCCATTGCGCCACCTTCAACAACGAGGTCTTCCCCGCTTTCAAGGCGAATTACATCGACACCGGCAAGGTGCATTACACCCTGAAGGAGTTCCTCACCCCGCCGAATGAGCTGGCGGCGGCGAGCTTCCTCACGGCGCGTTGTGCGGGCAAGGACAAGTACTTCACCGTCCTGGATGCTGTTTTCCGAAGCCAGCAGGAGATCTTCCAGACCGGCGACATGCGCGGCGTTTTGCTCAGGATCGCCCAGTCGGCGGGCCTGACCGAGGCCCAGTTCAATGCCTGCATCACCGATGAGGCCGCCCTCAAGTCCCTGAACGAGCGGGTCGAGCGGGCGGTGAAGCAGGACCGAGTCGCCAGTACGCCGGCCTTCTTCATCAATGGCAAGGCCGTCGCCTCCGGCGAGATCAGCCTGGCGGCCCTCGAGAAGGCCGTCGCCGAAGCCTCGAAGTAGGGGGGACAGGCAGGTCAGGTGCAGTTCCAGCGGCTCAGGCTCTCCGGCTTCAAGTCCTTCGTGGATGCGACGGAACTGCGAATCGAGCCCGGAATCACGGGCATTGTCGGTCCGAACGGCTGTGGGAAGTCCAACCTTCTGGAAGCCCTGCGCTGGGTGATGGGCGCCAATTCCGCCAAGGCCATGCGGGCCGGCGGCATGGACGACGTGATCTTCGCCGGGTCCGGCGGCCGGACCTCCCGCAACCACGCCGAGGTCGTCCTGACCATCGACAACGCCGAGCGGCGGGCGCCGGCGGCCTACAATGACAGCCCTGTCCTGGAGGTGGTCCGCCGGATCGACAGGGGCGAGGGCTCCACATACCGCGTCAACGGCCGCGAGGTCCGGGCCCGGGACGTGCAGCTCCTGTTCGCGGACGCCTCGACGGGGTCCAACTCCCCGGCCCTGGTGCGCCAGGGCCAGATCTCGGAACTGATCGCGGCCAAGCCGCAGAACCGCCGGATGATCCTGGAGGAAGCCGCCGGAGTTTCGGGCCTTCACTCGCGCCGGCATGAGGCGGAGCTCCGCCTCAGGGCCGCAGAGACCAACCTGTCCCGCCTGGACGACATCGCCCGGGAGCTGGACTCCGCCCTGAACCGTCTGCGGCGGGAGGCCAGGAACGCCGAGCGCTATCGCCGGCTTTCCGGCGAGATCCGCACCCTCCAGTCCGCTGTCCTGCATGCGCGCTGGAGCGAGGCGGGAGAGGCCGTGCGCCGCCTGTCCGCCGAGGCCGAAGAGGCGGTCCGGGGGGTTGAGGACACGGCTCGGACGGCGGCGGCGGCCAGCGCCCGCTCGGCCCGGGCCGAGGCCGCCATGCCCGCCCTGCGGGAGGCCGAGACCGTGGCGGCGGCTGTCCTGAACAAGCTGGCCATCGACCGCGACCGGCTGGAGCGCGAGGCCGAGGCCCTGGCCGAGGAGGTCCGCCGGCTCGAGGCCGACATCACCCGTATCGACGCTGACCGGGCCCGCGAGACCCAGATCACAGCCGACGCCGAGGAGGCTCTGGCCCGCCTGGCCGCCGAGATCAGCCGCCTGGAGGCGGAGGTCGCCGCCGCCCCCTCCCGGGGCCCCGAACTGGAGTCCGCCCTGCGTCTGGCGGAGGTCGAGCGCGACCGGGTCCAGGCCGAGGTCGAGGCCCTGGCCGCACAGGTCGCCGCCGAGGCCGCACAGCGCCGTGCAGCTGAGACGCGCGCGGAGGAGGCCCGCAGCCGGGCGTCCCGGACCCGCCGGGCCCTGGAGCAGGCCATGCGCGAGCGCGAGGCCCTGAGCGGCGCCGAAGGCCCGGAGGCGAAGGCCGCCGCCGAAGCGCTGACCTCGGCGGAAGCCGAGCTTTCCGCG
>VYLA01000041.1_pt1 | contig 59657 bp, 45 predicted proteins | sample 5114381 | NCBI WGS metagenome assembly VYLA01 (sample SAMN12291789, study PRJNA351875) | freshwater metagenome | isolation source: freshwater lake | place: USA: Michigan, Gull Lake | collected 2011-08-08 | reverse complement strand
CTTCACCTGGGACTGCGACGCCCAGCTCTATCGCCGCCGGGCCATCTGGCATGCGGCCCAGTTCGGCGATGCCGCCTTCCACCGCAAGAAGCTCGCCCGCCTCCTCTTCTGACCTACCGGAACCTCCATGACCGACGCCGCGTCCCCGCCCGCCACCCGGGCTGAAGCCCTCGCCATCCTCACGGCGCCCGGCCAGCCCTATGAACTGGCGACCCAGGAGATCGGCGGCTATCCGCGGAAGGTCTTCGCCGCGGCCCCGCCCACCCTGCGGGAGATGTTCGCGGCGGCGGTCTCGGACGCCACCTTCCTGGTCTATGGCGAGGAGCGCCTGACCTTCGCCCAGGTGGCCCGGGACGCCGCAGCCCTGGCCTCCGTCCTGGTCACCCGGTTCGGGGTGGGCAAGGGCGACCGTATCGCCTTCTCCATGCGCAACTTCCCCGAGTGGGTCATCTCCTACCAGGCGGCCACCTCCATCGGCGCCGTGGCCGTGGCCATGAACGCCCTGTGGCAGTCAGACGAGCTGGAATACGGCCTGAAGGATTGCGGGGCCAAGGTCTTCATCGCCGACCAGGAGCGGCTGGATCGCCTGGCCGGCTGCTCGCCAGACCTCAAGGTCCCGGTGATCGCTGTCCGCGCCGACCGGCCGGGCGATGCGGCGCGCTACGAGGACCTGATGGCCGAGGCTGCCGGCGCCAGCCTGCCCGCCGTCGACATCGCCCCCGACGACGACGCCACCATCTTCTACACCTCGGGCTCGACCGGCCATCCCAAGGGGGTGGTGTCCTCCCACCGGAACATCCTCTCGGCCCTGTTCTCCTGGGAGCTGGACCTGCGCACGGGCGCCCTGCTCACCGGCATCGAGCCGGCGCCGCCCGCCCGCCAGCCGGTCGCCCTCCTGGGCGTGCCCCTGTTCCACGTCACCGGCGCCAACGCCATCTTCCTGCAGTGCTACCGGGCCCAGAGGGCCATGGTCTGCATGTACAAGTGGGACGCCGAGCTGGCGGCCGAGATCATCGAACGCGAGAAGGTGACCAGCTTCACCGCCCCCGCGGCCATGACCGGCGACCTGGTCCGCGAGGCCAAGCGGACCTCCAGGGACCTCTCAAGCCTGCTCACCGTCGGCGGGGGCGGGGCGCCCCGGGCGCCCGAGCAGGTCGCCCAGATCGGCTCGTCCTTCGCCCAGGCCATGCCCAACACCGGCTGGGGCATGACCGAGACCAACGCCATCGGCACCGGCATCGGCGGTGAGGAATACCTCAACCGCCCGGCGAGCTCGGGCCGCTGCTCTGCGGTGCTGGAGCTGAAGATCCTGGATGAGCAGGGCCGCGCCCTGCCGGCGGGCGAACGGGGCGAGCTCCTCATCCGCGGGACCAGCCTCTTCCGGGGCTACTGGAACCGGCCGGAGCTGAACGCAGAGATCTTCGAGGACGGCTGGTTCCGGACCGGCGACGTCGCCTACCTGGACGATGAGGGCTATCTCTTCATCGTCGACCGCATCAAGGACCTCATTATCCGCGGCGGCGAGAACATCGGCTGCGGCCAGGTGGAGGCGGCCCTGCTTAAGCACCCGCACATCCATGAGGCGGCGGTCTACGCCGTGCCGGACGAGCGGCTGGGCGAGGAGGTGGGCGCCACCGTCCATGGTGATCCGGGCCTCGACCCCGACCAGATCCGCGACTTCCTCAAGGACCAGCTCGCCCGGTTCGAGATCCCCCGCTACATCGACATCTCGCCGGAACCCCTGCCGCGCATCGCCTCGGGCAAGATCCTTAAGCGCGGCCTGCGCGATGAGGCCGCCCGCCGTCTCGCCGCCGCCCAGACGCCCTGACTCCTCTCCCCAGAGGTGGTGGCGGTCAGCGCGCCGGAGGTGGCAAGGGCGGCTCTGGGGGAGCAATGGCTCCGTAATTCCTCCCCCCAGGGGGAGGTGGACCGCGAAGCGGGCCGGAGGGGGTCAGCTGAGGGGCCGTTGACCCCCTCACCGACCTTCGGTCGGAGCTCCCCCTTGGGGGAGCAATGGGCTCTTGAATTCCTTCCCCCAGGGGGAGGTGGACCGGGGCAGGGCCCCGGGCCGGAGGGGGTCATGGGCGTCGCCGTCGGGCGCTACCACGCCTCCGCGAGCAGAGCCCGGGACTGCAGCCGGATCTGGGCGATGCGAGGTTCCAGCCATTCGCCAGGGTCGATCTCCGGGCGTTCGTGCAGCCAGCCCAGCTGCACCAGGCTGCGCACCAGCAGGAAGAGGGGCAGCTGCGCCGCCTCGGTCTCCGGCAGGTCGCGCACCTGCCGGTATCCGGCCAGAAAGGCGTCCCTGACCTCTGCGAAATCCGGTGAAGCCTGTTGGTGCGTGAGGGCCACGGCGATGTCGTACATGCGCCAGCCGAAGGCCGCGTCGTCGAAGTCGATGATGGCGAGGTCATCGCCCCGAACCAGCAAGTTCCCGGGGTGCAGGTCGGCGTGGATCATCCCGAAGACAGCCGGATCCTGGGGCAGGGCGGACAGTCGCCCGTACACGATCTTTCGCGCTGCGAGGACAAGCTCACGGTCCTCCGCAGTGAGAGTCGCATGGTCCCAGAAGGGGCCCCAGCGGGGTGCCGGACCCATCAGGCCGTCGGCGTCCAGGCGTGTGCGGGCGAAGCCGGGGGGCGGGGTCCAGGCCTCGGACTGCAGGTGGGTGTGCGCGACCAGGGCGCCGAGGCGGTGGAACCAGACTGTGCGCTCCCCCGCCCGGTCCGGCGAGGCCAGGAAGTCGTCCAGCACCTCGCCTTCGATCCAGCGGGTCACCCCGACTAGCCGCACCTCTCCGGTCCCGGCGACCGCCTGCGGAACGAAGGCCCGACCCTCCCGGGCGGCCAGGGGCTCGGGGGCGGCGAGGCCCGCCGCGCGCAGGGCCGAGGTCCAGATCCGCTCCGCCTCCAGCTCCGTCTCCGAATGGTAACCGGGCCGGTGCAGGCGCAGGACCCAGTCCTCGCCGGTGCGGCCATCCGTCAGGCGGAAGGTGACGTTCTCGGAGACCGAAACCAGGGACACCTGGGGGTCGTCCACCGGAAAGGCCTTCGCCGCCTCCCGGGCGGCGGGACCAAAGAGCCGTTCGGCCTCATCCTGCTCCATGGAGGGCGTCCAGCGTGGCGTCAAAGGCGGGGAGGAAGGCCTCTGCGTCGGCCTGGCTGAAGACCAGGGGCGGGCGGATCTTGACCACGTTGTTGAAGGCCCCGGCGTTCGAGGTCAGGAAGCCTCGGTCCTTGAGCCCATTGCAGACGGCCCGGGCTGCGGCGAGGTCCGGGGCGCCGTCGGGCCCGACCATCTCCACCCCCAGGAAGAGGCCGCAACCCCGGGCGTCGGCCACGCCCGGCCAACGCCCCACACGGGCCTTCAGCTCCGCCTTCAGGAAGCCGCCGACCCGCCCGGCGTTGGCCAGCAGTCCCTGGGACTCGATCTCGTCCAGCACGGCGTGGCCCGCCGCCGCCTGCAGGGGGCTGGAGGCGAAGGTGTTGAAGTACCGGGTACGGCTGCGGAAGGTCTCGACCAGGGCGCGGGAGGCGGAGGTGGCGGCCAGGGGCACGCCATTGCCCATGGGCTTGCCGGTCACCACGATGTCCGGCGTGAAGCCAGTGACTTCGCAACCCCACCACCGGCCCGTGCGGCCATAGCCGGACTGGACCTCGTCGGCGATGATGAGGCCCCCCCGGGCGCGGACCCGGGCGGCGGCCTTTTCCATGAACCCCTGCGGGAGGTCGGGCAGGCCTTCATTGGCCAGGATGGAACAGACGATCAGGGCCGCGATCCCGTCGCCGGAGGTCTCCAGGGCGTCCATGGCCCGGTCGAGCCCCGCCAGGTAGGCCTCTGTCAGGGCCTCGCCGGACAGGCCGGGCTCGGGCGTCCGGAAGGTCTGGGGGAAGGGGAAGCTGCGGAAACCGGGCGAGCGGTCCGACCCCGCCGGCAGGCCGCTCATGGCGCCCACCAGCTCGGTATTGCCGTGGTAGGTGGCGTCCGTGCAGAGGATGCCCCGGCGCCCCGTGGCTATGCGGGCCATGCGCAGGGCGATCTCGTTGGCCTCGGTCCCCGAACAGGAGAAGATGACGCTCTCGATCCCCTCGCCCAGCTTGCCGGCGAGGCGCTCGGCGAGGCGGATGATGTCCTCATGCAGATAGCGGGAGTGGACGTTCAGGGTCGCCTGCTGCCGTCCGATGGCCTCGGCCACCCGGGGGTTGCCGTGCCCCACGCAGGGCACGTTGTTGTACATGTCCACATACCTCCGGCCCTCGGCGTCGAAGAGCCAGGCGCCTTCGCCCCGGACAATGTTCAGGGGTGTCTCATAGAACAGGGCCGCCCCGGCGCCGAAGGCCTGGTTGCGCCGCTCCAGAAGCCCGTCAGACAACCGCGGGGCCCCCGTTGGCGATGGACCAGGCCCGGGCGGCGTACCGCTGGATCGAGGGATAGGCCTCGACATACCGGTCCGACGAGGCGTTGCCGTCCAGGCCGCGCTTGTAGACCCCCTGGTTGATGGCCGCGATGCGGAACAGGGTGAAGGCCAGGTGGAAGCTCCAGTCCTTCAGGGCCGGTCGGCGCGAGGCCTCGGCGTAGATCTCGAACATCTCGGCCTGGGACGGGATGCCCAGGTCGGTGATCGCCTTCTGGGTTGTCTCGCCCATCATGAAGAGGGTGGTGTAGGCGACATCGGAATAGGGATCGCCCAGGGTCGACAGCTCCCAATCCAGCACGGCCGCCAGCTTCGGCTCGGTGGGGTGCAGCATGCAGTTGCGGATCGAGAAGTCGCCGTGGACGATCCGGGTCTCGCTCTCCGCCGGCATGTGCGCCGGCAGCCACTCCATCAGCCGCTCCATGTCGGGATGGTCGTCAGTCTGGGCGGCCTTGTACTGGCGCACCCAGCGGCTGATCTGGCGCTCGTAGTAGTTGCCTGGTCGTCCGTAGTCGGACAGTCCGACCGCAGCGGGCTCGATGGCGTGTAGTTTCGCCAGCACCTTCAGGTAGTCGGTGAAGACCGCCCGGCGCTCGGCGGGGGTCATGCCCGGCAGGGAGGGGTCGAGGAAGATCCGGCCCTTGACCCAGTCCATGACGAAGAACTCGGAGCCGATGACCGACGCATCCTCGCAGTGCAGACGCACGGTGGGCACCGGCACCCCTGAGCCGCCAAGGGCCTTGAGCACGGTGAATTCGCGCCCGACCTGGTGGGCGGAAGGCAGGAGGTCGCCGGGCGGCTTCTTGCGCACCACCCAGCGGCGGTCCGGCGAGGCAATCAGGAAGGTGGGGTTGGAGTGTCCGCCCTCGAACTGGCGGACGGTCAGTGGTCTGCGAAAGCCCTCAAGCCGCCCGTCCAGCCAGGCCTCCAGTCGGGCCTCGTCGAAGCGATGCGCGGCCCGCACCTCAGTGATCTCGGCCTCGCCTTCGGACATCCGAACCTCCTGTGGGAGCCGGACGGCGGCCGGGGCCGCCGTCCGCGCCTGGCCTCAGTTCCGCCAGACGACGCCCGAGGTCTGATCCTCACCGCCGCCCTCGTACTGGCGGATCTCGTTGCGGCCGACCACCAGGTGATGGACCTCGTCCGGGCCATCGGCGATTCGCAGGGTGCGCTGGCCGGTGTACATCCGGGACAGGGGGGTCCACTGCGAGACGCCGGTGGCGCCGTGCATCTGGATGGCCTGGTCGATGATCTGGCAGACCCGCTCGGGCACCATGGCCTTGACCATGTGCACCCAGACGCGGGCTTCGCGGTTGCCCAGGATGTCCATGGCCTTCGCGGCCTTCAGGACCATCAGGCGCATGGCCTCGATGTCGATCCGGGCGCGGGAGATGATCTCCACGTTGCCGCCCAGCCAGGCGATCTTGCGGCCGAAGGCTTCACGCGACAGGCCCCGGCGGACCATCAGGTCCAGGGCCCGCTCGGCCTGGCCGATGGAGCGCATGCAGTGGTGGATCCGGCCCGGGCCGAGGCGCAGCTGGCTGATCTCGAAGCCACGGCCCTCGCCCAGCAGCATGTTGGATTCCGGCACCCGCACATTGGTGAAGCGGATGTGCATGTGGCCGTGCGGCGCGTCATCTTCGCCGAAGACGTGCATCGGGCCGAGGATCTCCACGCCCGCCGTGTCGATGGGCACCAGGATCTGCGACTGCTGGCGGCTGGGGGGCGCGTCGGGGCTGGTCTTGACCATGGTGATCATGATCTTGCAGCGCGGGTCGCCGGCGCCGGAGATGTAGTACTTCTCGCCGTTGATCACCCACTCGCCGTTCTCGAGCACGGCGCTCATGCCGACATTCTTGGCGTCGGAGGAGGCCCGATCCGGTTCGGTCATGGCGAAGGCCGAGCGGATCTCGCCGTTCAGCAGGGGCTTCAGCCAGCGCTCCTTCTGCTCGGGCGTGCCGACGCGCTCCAGCACCTCCATGTTGCCGGTGTCCGGGGCCGAGCAGTTCATCACTTCCGAGGCGAGCGGCACCTTGCCCAGCTCGACGGCGATGTAGGCGTAGTCCAGGTTGGACAGGCCCTCGCCGGTCTCGGCGTCGGGCAGGAAGAAGTTCCAGAGACCTTCCTTCTTGGCCTGGTTCTTGGCTTCCTCAAGCAGTTCCAGCTGGCCCGGGGCGTAGCCCCAGCGGTCCGCCCGGCCCTCGCCCAGCTTGTGGAACTTCTCCGACATGGGGGCGACGGTCTCGTGCACGAAGCGCTTCACATGTTCATAGAGCGGCGTCGCCTTCTCGCTCATCCGCAGGTCGTTCAGGTCGTCCTTGGGATCGAAGCCGAAAGCGGCCTTGACCGGGGTGATCGTGTTCATGCTTTCTGTCCTCTCTGTCTGGCCTGTCATCGCATCCGTCGCCGCAGCCTGCAGCGCTAATCTGAGCGATCAGTATGGCAGCCGGCCCTCATTCGCCAATCGTTTTTGAGGGGTGACGCCGGGTCACCGACCATCTTCCTTCACGGGGAAGGGGTGGGCGGCCTCCTCGGCGTCGGCCGCCAGGGCGCGCAGGGTGGCGGCGTGGGATTCCCGGCTGATCCGATAGCCCGAAAGCAGGGCGAAGCCGACCAGGTAGAGCATGATGATCACCGGGGCGTAGACGGCGCCCATTCGGTGGATGACCTCGGCCGGCATGTCGGCGGGCGCCACCCCCGGCTTCAGGCCGATGGCGTCGATCAGCAGGGCGGCGGCCAGGATGCCAAAGCCCGAGACGGACTTTCCCACGAAGGCCGAGGCGGCGAAGAACAGGCCCTCAGACCGGCGTCCGGTCTTGAGCTCCGCCTCCTCCACGACGTCGGCGATCATGGATGAGCCCATGGTCGAGGCGATGATCCCGCAGGTCACCCCGACGATGGAGGTGGTGAAAAGGATGCCGAAGAGCGCCGGATCGTCATTGGCCGGGAACAGGCCGGCGAGGCGAAGCAGGACCGGGCCGATCCCGATCAGCAGGGACAGGAGCGCCAGCAGCATGGCGGTGTGCTTCTTGCCGAACCGGCGGGACAGCAGGGGCGCGGTGGGCAGGGCCATGAAGGCGGAGGCGAAGACCCCAAGGGTGATGACCGAGATCTGGGCGGCGCTGAAGCCCCAGAAGAAGGTGTTGAAATAGCCATTCATGGAGGCGGCCAGCCCGCCGGCCAGGGCGGTGGCGATGCTGGAGGCTAGCAGGAAAAGGAAGGAGCGGTTGTTCAGCGTCTCGCGTACTTCGGTGAGGGTCTGGCCAAGGGTCTTCTTCCGCTTCTCGGGCGGCGCGCGCAGGGTGGGGATGTGGCGGTGCGTGCCCGCTGCGGAGACCAGGATGGCGACCAGCATGACGAGGGAGGCGATCAGGCCGTACTTGGCGTAGCCCTCGGGGTTGAGCTGGCCGACGGCATGGGTGGCGTCCGGCTTGAGGAGTACCCCGAAGGCCAGGGCCTGGATGGAGAGGCCGCCGATCCAGGCGAAGAAGAAGCGGTAGCTGAGCAGCACCGAGCGATCATCGTAGCCAGAGGTGAATTCCGCCGCCAGGGCCGAGGACGGCACCTCGTAGAAGGCGATGAAGGCGCGGATCACCACCGCCAGGACGGTCAGGTAGACGAACAGTTCCTGGGCCGACAGGTCCGGCGGATTCCAGAGGGCGGCGTAGGACACCGCCACAGGCAGGGCGGCGGCGTACATGAAGGGATGCCGGCGGCCCCAGGCGGACCGGAAGTTATCCGACAGGTGGCCGATCATCGGATCGATGATGGCGTCGAAGAGAAGGGCGGTGAGCAGGGCCAGGGCCACGAGGCTGGCGGGCACGCCGAGCACCTGATTGTAGAACAGCATCAGCATGAAGCTGAAGCCATTGTCCTTCACCCCGAAGGCTACGGAGCCGAGTCCGTAGAAGAAGCGCGTCGAGCGGTCGAGCCGCCCTTCCGCCGCCGGCGGCGCCGCTGAAACCATCATGTCCTCCGCCGGGAGCCCCGACCCCTGAGCATAGGGTCAGGCCGCCCGCCGGGCGTCAACAGCCGACCCCGCCCCGCCCTTGTTCCCCGCCCTTGTCCCCCGTCCAGCCCGCCACTAGCCTATCGGTCGCTCAAAGCATGAGGGAACGAACATGGCCGAGGCGCCTGCCGACTATCCGCTGTCCGGGCTGAAGGTGCTGGACTTCTCCCGGGTGCTGGCCGGGCCCTTCGCCGGGCGGCTCCTTTCGGACCTGGGCGCCGACGTGGTCAAGGTGGAGCCCCCCGAGGGCGATGTGACCCGCAACTGGGGCCGGGTGAAGGGGGGCGTGCCGGGCTTCTTCCACCAGCAGAATGCGGGAAAGCGCAATATCTGCATCGACCTTCGCGCCCCGGGCGCCCGGGAACTGGTGCTGGACCTGGTCCGCCAGGCGGATGTCCTGATCGAGAACTATCGCCCGGACGTGATGGGCCGGCTGGGCCTGGGCTACGACGTCCTGTCGGAGGCCAATCCCCGCCTGATCATGCTGTCCATCTCCGGCTTCGGCGCTGGCGGGCCGGAGTCGCGCCGCCCCGCCTACGCCCCCATCGTCCATGCCGAGATGGGGCTGATCGCCCGCCAGGCCCGCCGCAACGCCGTCCGCCGGACCGACCTGCCCCTGTCGGTGGCCGACACCAACGCCTCCCTGCACGGCCTGATCGGTCTCCTGTCGGCGGTGATCCTGCGGCAGCGGACGGGCCGGGGCCAGCACATCGACATCGCCATGGTCGACGCCACCCTCGTGACCGACGACCAGTTCCACTACGAGGCCGAGGACTCCGAGGACACCATGGACCTGCCCCCGGACATCTGGGAGACGGGCGCGGGGCCTATCCTGGTCTCGGCGGACTTCCGCTACCTCTTCCGGCAGCTGACGACCAAGCTGGGTCTCAAGGATCCCGGCGAGGGGGTGGCCGACCTCGACCGCAAGATCGCCCTGCGCCGCGCAGCGGTGGGTGAGCTGATGATGGGCCTGACCGACTGGGAGAAGGTCACTGCCGCCATGGCCGCCATGAACATCGCCTGGGGCGAGGTGCGCGACGGCGCCCGCCTGCGCGAGCAGCCGACCCTGGCCCACCGGGGCTCTATCGTCGACCTTGATGACCGCGACGGCGGGACCCGGCCCATTCCCCAGTCCCCCTACCGGTTCTCGGCGGCCAGGAGTGGAGTGCGTGGGGTCGCCCCCCATCGGGGTGAGCACAACGCCGAGGTTCTGGCTGAGTGGCTGGGCCTGGACGGCGCCCGGACGCGGGCCCTGAGGGAGGTCGGGGTCCTGTCGGCGGACGCCGACCGGGTTCCCTGAACCCTCCGACGCGCTGCGTCCCCCCGGGTCGAGCGCCAATTGCTCCCCCGAGGGGGAGCTCCGACCGGAGGTCGGTGAAGGGGCCTGCAGAGCCGCCGTTGACCCCCTTTACCCCGAGGCGGGCCCTGTTCGCCTCGCCCGGGATGGACTAGCCTTTCGCCATGGCCGAGTTCTTTGACAGCCTGACGCAAGACCATGTGGCGATGATCGACCGCCAGCCGGTCTTCTTTGTCGCCACCGCCGCTGCGGACGGGCGGATCAACCTGTCGCCCAAAGGCCTGGCCGGGACCTTCCAGGTCCTCTCCCCCTCCCGCGTCGCCTATCTGGACCTGGCCGGGTCGGGCAATGAGACCCACGCCCACCTGGCGGCGGACGGGCGCATCACCCTGATGATGTGCAACTTCGAGGCGCCGGCCCTGATCCTGCGGATCTATGGCCGCGGCCGGCCGGTCCTGCCCGCCGATCCGGAGTGGGAGGGCCTGGCCGCTCGCTTCACCCTGCAGCCCGGCGTGCGCCAGATCTTCGACATCACCGTGGAGGGCGTTCAGACCAGCTGCGGCTGGGGCGTGCCGGTCATGAGCCTGGACCATCACCGAGAGACCCTGCCCCGCTATCACGCGGCCCAGGATCCGGAGGCCTGGGTGAAGAAACAGGCCGGGCGGACCCGCAGCCTGGACGGGCTTCCCACCCGGGCCACCGACCGCTACATCGCCGGTCCGACCGAGTAAGGACCCGCCTCATGACCCCCCTCGCCGACCTGTGCGACGCCCATGAGGACGTGATCGAGGTCTGCCACGTCCCCTTCCGCGACTTTGGCGGCCGCACGGCCTTTTCCGGCCCGATCCGCACCGTGCGCTGTTTTGAGGACAACGCCCTGGTCAAGCAGGCCTTATCCGAGCCCGGCGAGGGTGCGGTGCTGGTGGTGGACGGCGGCGGCTCCCTGCGCCGGTCCCTGCTGGGCGACAACCTGGCGACGGACGCGGTGCGCAACGGTTGGGCCGGGGTGGTGGTGTTCGGCGCCGTGCGCGACACGGCCGAGCTGGCCGGCATGGACCTCGGGATCAAGGCCCTGGGAACCTGCCCCATGCGCACGGTCAAGCGCGGCGAGGGCCTGCGCGACGCCCACGTCGCCTTTGGCGGCGTGGTCTTCGTGCCTGGCGATATCCTCCATGCCGACGCCGACGGCCTGGCCGTACTCCCGGTGGACGAGGAAGACGGCTAGCAAGGACCTGACGGCCATTGCCGACTTGCCTCGGGCAGAGCAGGTTGACGCTGCCTTCGGCTCGCCCGGTGGATAGAGCATGACACCTGCCCCCCGGGTGAACGCCCGAAAGCAGACGATCCGAGAGTCTGCTTTGGGTGGAGAGCCGTCTTTGGCTCTCATCTCGAGAATAGACTTTGTGCGTAGTCTCTGGAAGCTTCGTACCGCAGCACGCCAGCCAGTCTTGGCTTCGCGCTTGCCCCCGCGTCGCTGGGGTGATGGACGCCGTCGTTGACCAGCACTTCCGGGAGATCAAACGGACTGACTCCCTCAATGCAAGCGACGTTGACCCCGAATTGACGAGGATTGGAACGCCTCTGGTGATGGGTGTAGATGCCGCAGGTCAAGCAGAAGTAGTGCTTAGCCGTCTTGGTGTTGAACTGATATTCAGCCAGCGAGTCTTCGCCCGAGAGGATGCGCACGCCGTCAAGCTCTGCCGAAACAGCGACAGCCCCGCGCATCCGGCAAAATGAACAGTCGCATCGCCGCGCTGTCTTTAACCCATCGGTCAACGCGACCTCGAACCGGACGCTTCGGCAGTGGCAAGCCGCCTGAAGAATCATGGCATCCGAAATCGGTGTCCTTTTCCCAGAAGCCCGCCAACATCTACCCGCCTTATGTCGGCCGAAAAGCCGACCTCCGCAATGTCTGACATGGGTCGAACCGCGACATTGGCACTAAGCCTGAAACCGAACATCGACCCTAAGGCCCAAAAGTTGCCCTTCTGAACCGCGATTATGTGTGGTGAGCGGAGAGCCGATAGGTCGATGGACTTCTTCAGCCGGGTAGAACGACGCTTGAGCTCGCCCGATTGGCTAGAGCCCACTCGGCCTCTTCGGGCCATGACCACTTCGGTCCAGACCATTTCGACTTGAGCATTTGCATAGGCACCAGAGACTGGCCGTCTAGGTCGGCAAAACAGGCAACATCTATCATCCGCGCTGCCAACTTCACGGTAAGCAAGCCTTCGCCGCCCGGCACGATCCACGGTTCCAGATAGTCCTGCCGAGCCCGGAACCAGCCATCGGTGGACTGGACAGTCTCGTCATTGATCACCATCCGCTCCTGCGTCCAGCCGATCCAGGCAAATGCGTTGTCGATGTAAACTACGTTGTTTCCAATCTGATAGACCCACCGCTGTCCATGCATCTTCATACGCCAACCCACTTCAACTCAACTGCGCTCTCGTCCCTCAGGAACACCGACACCACCCGGTGCCCGGATAGCGCAACGCTGGCGCAATGCTGGCCGACTGCCAAATCAAATTTCTTCGCCCGGTCTTTAAGATGAAGGCCGTCGCTTCCAGCAAGTCATGCGTAGGCAGATTTTGGTAAGTTTCACATGGCAAAACGGGTAGATGGTGGCCCTAATGCAGGAACCAGAAAGCGGACCTTCGCCAGGCTGTCCGCAACCTGCCCACACGAGAGACTCTATCTACTGGAGGCCTGAGGCGGTCGACCAGGCTGGCGGTTGCCGTCCGGACGGAGAGGCCATGCGCGCCCAGAATTGCGTGCCAATACCTCCACTTCAGTTTCTCTAACTGCACAGTGGGTGGAACATCGCCCGCGAACTTCCATCAGCCCGCCCCCGGCACCGGCAAGGCTTGCCTCCGCCCGGCGCCGTCGCTAGGTTCCGCGCCTCGCACTCACCGGCCCCTTCTCGGGCGCCGGCCCTCGTCGGAGAGGTGGCTGAGTGGTCGAAAGCACCGCACTCGAAATGCGGCGTACCTTTACCGGTACCGTGGGTTCGAATCCCACCCTCTCCGCCATCGCAACGACCTTTGCGCACAGCTTTCTCCGTTGTTCGAAGTGCTGGCCATGGTCCAGGGAAAACCGCGCTAGGCCGCCAGCGCCTTGCGCCAGTCACGGAAAAACATCCATGCGCAAAGCATGCCAGCGGGGCCTGAGGCCAGCACGGCGCAGAGGACCAGCCATTGCGGAAGGAAGCCGAACTGCTCACCCAGCCCGATTAAGGCGTAGGCGGGGGCGCCGATGAGCATGATCAAGGTGTAGCCCGAAGGCCGGCCGACCTGGACCAGCAGGGCCTTTTCCACCGGACTCTCGGCAAATCGGGTGAAAAGGCGGGTCACGAAGATCTGCAAGGCGAGATAGGCGGCGCCGGCATAGAGCCATGGCCAGACCTCCGCTCGACCCGTCAGGCCAGAGGCGACGGCCAGGAACATTGGCGCCACGGCGCCGCTGAGCGTCTCTGCATAGGAAGGCAGTCCCCGCCGCGAGATGGCGAGGTGTCCGTAGATGAGCCAGGCGGACAGCACGCTGGAAACAACCCCGCCAATCTGGCCCCAGGTCATCAGGCTGGCGCTGTCCAGAGGCCACAGGGTCATCCGGTCACGCGCCTGATCGACCATTTCCTGAAGCGCCAGGCCGATGGTGATGCTGATCAAGGTGATGAAGACATCCGAGACCTTTTCGCGGACCCACCCCTCGGTGATCGAGCCGTCTCCGCGGGAGAGCGTCGGCCTTTCCGCCGGCGCGCGGGGACCCTCACGCAGCGCCCGGCGCCAGTCGCGGAAGTAAAGCACTGGCAAGAGCATCGCCGCAGGGACTGTGGCGCAGGCCATTGCGGCCGCGCCCCATGGCCCGACCAGCCCGCTTTTGACCAGTGCGGCTGCTGCAAAGGCGCTGGGCGCGCCCACGGCGAGGACGAGCAGAAAGCCTCCGGGGCGAAGCATGCGTCGAAAGGCGCGGCCCTCAATTGGACGAGCCGAATTCAGGACGCTGGCCGTGGAGGCGACCGTCGCCACCGTCAGAAATATGCCCGCTAGCAGGAACCACGCCGTCGGATCGGCGGCGCCGACAAAACTGTTGGCGACCAGAAGGACCAATGGACCAACAAAGGCGGCCAGGGATTCGCTGAAGCGGGGTGTCTGGCGTTGGGCGATGGCGAGGTGGGCATAGACAGCCCAGGTGCCGAGTGCAGAGCCGGCCATCCCGACGATCTGAGCCGAGGTCATGACCGCCCGCGCGTCGATCGGCCAGAATCGCAGGTCATTGCGGACCAATTGCAACAGGTCTGCGAGTACGATCCCGACCAGGATGCTGAGGAAGGTAATGTAAAGGTCCGGCGCCCGATGGGCGACGTGCGCGGCCAACCCGTCATCGTCTTCGCGCAGCAGCGCGCTTGATGTCTCTGGCTTCGTAGTCAAGCTCACCCCCGGGACTCCCGTCGAAAGACTGCTATATCGACCGCCCGTCGTCGAGGCTGATCAGGGCGCCAGGCTTCATCCACACGTCCCGATCAACGGAGTTTGACCGCGGCACCCCTTCCGGGCGCCGACCCTCGACGGAGAGGTGGCTGAGGGGTCGAAAGCCCCGCACTCGAAATGCGGCGTACCTTTACGGGTACCGTGGGTTCGAATCCCACCCTCTCCGCCATGACGTCGTCCCCTACATTGACCCAAGCATCCATCGCCATGGAGAAGCCCAAGGTTCAATGGTTTAGGCTGCGACGGCGGGGCCGAATGGACGACTGGACCTGTCAACGACACAAAGCCTGGACCCGGGGCTCGGTCTTACGGGTGCGACCACCCCGGAACAGATGTCGGACAGCGGGCTGATCTGACGACGCTCACGACGCCACGGCTCAGTGAGCGACCGCATCTCTCATATCGCGTCGCTCAACTGTAACCTTAGTCCCAGGTCAGGGTCGAACCACTCACTCGTGCTCGCCGTCGGGTCGGCGCCCGGCGCCCTTGAAAAGGGAGGGCTTTAGCTTCGCAGCCGTATAGGTAGCGACAGTAATGCCTGCCGCGCCGATCAACACCGTATGGCCGATAACATTGGCAATAGCTGTCGTATAACTTCCAATCGCGATTGAGAAGCTCACCGCCCACATGAAACCCAAGGCTTGAAGAATATAATGTCTGAGAGCTACGTCTTGGATGTGCCGGAGAGGACTCTTGTTATGATCAAAGATGAAATTCCATCCGTCTACTAACAATTTCATCATGGCAATGCCTTCATGAACAGAGTCATTTGAAATCTATTAATACAGCATTTACGATACGTAAGATAGTGAATTCGAGCGAACTTTGTGCGACAAAGGATCACGAAACCCCATCGGGTCGCTGAGCCGCGTCGGTTTTGTCGGCGACCGTTTGCCTGGTGGTTTGGACCAAGATGCGGTCTGGCCAATCCCACCCGGCCAAAGCGTCCCCAACCGAACCGAGCCTTCACTGCATCCAAAGCCGTCATCGGTTTCTCGGATCGGACCCGGTCCATCCCAGGCAGGAGACTGCGCAGAGCTGTCCGAGGTCAGTTTGATCTCAAACGGCTGATCCTCAATCCTCTCTGCCGATGGGGGCGTCCGCTTGCGGGCGCTCACCTGGCAGCACTCGTCAAACCTGCTTTAGGCTCCGGTCCTGACCACCCGATCCGGTAAGGTTCCCAATGGCTTGACCTTGCCCCCGATCTTGGACCAGGTAGGCTTCGGTCTCCCGAGCTCAGCGGATCGGCAGCCCCGGCCCTTTCGAGGGCTCTTCTCAGGAGGAGCGGTCAGCTACGCCGGCTGAGGGCGTCGACAGGGGCGATCGAACCTACCGCCCGTTGAAGTTTCCTGGCCTGCGCTCTGCCACGGCGCGGACGCCCTCGGCGAAGTCCTCGGTGGCGCGCAGGATGGTCTGCTGGCCGTGTTCGTGGTCGGTCTGGGCCCGGACGGCGGCGGCAAGGCCGGCGCGCAGGGTCTTGCGGGTGGCGACCACCGCCAGGGGGGCGTTCTCGGCGATCTCGGCGGCCAGGGCCTTGGCGGCCTCCAGCAGCTGGGCCTGCGGGACCACCTCGTCCACCAGGCCCCAGGCCAGGGCCTCTTCGGGCTTCACCCGGCGGCCGGTCAGGAACATCAGGGCGGCCTTCTGCTCGCCGATCAGGCGGGGCAGGGTGTGGGTCAGGCCGAAGCCGGGATGGAAGCCCAGCTTGACGAAGTTGGCGGCGAAGCGGGCCTCGGGCGAGGCGACGCGGAAGTCCGCCACCAGGGCCAGGCCCAGGCCAGCGCCCACCGCCGCGCCCTGGACGGCGGCGACGATCGGGGTCTCCACCGAGAAGAGGCGCACGGCCTGGGTGTAGAGGTCGTTGATCCCGTTCATGCCCGAGCCGCCGATCCCGTCGGGGGCCACGAGGTCGGCACCGGCGCAGAAGGCCTTGCCCGCCGAGGCCAGGACCACTGCCCGGACCTCGCCGTCGGCGTCGATCTTTTCGAGCAGGTCGGCCAGGTCCCGCATCAGGGGCACGGAGACGTGGTTGTTCGGCGGCCGGTCGATGGTGACCACGGCGATCTGGCCGGTCTTCTCGACGGTGATTTCGGGGCGCTCGGTCGTGGTGGTCATCTCTTCACTCCCAGGAGGTTGCGGGCGACCACCATGCGGTGGACTTCGGAAGGCCCGTCGTAGATTCGCATGTTGCGGATGCTGGCCGCCATCAGGTGCAGGGGCAGTTCCTTGGTCATGCCCATGGCGCCGAAGCACTGCATGACATTGTCCAGGACCTCCCAGGCCATCTCGGTGGCGAAGACCTTGATCATCGAGATCTCGTTCTTCACGTCCTGACCCTGATCCAGCTTCCAGGCGCAGTGATAGGTCATCAGGCGGGCGGCGTGGATCCTGGTCGCGGCGTCCGCGGCCCACCACTGGACGGCCTGGCGCTGGGACAGGGGCTGGCCGAAGGTCACCCGCTGGGGGGCGTACTCGATCATCATGTCCAGGGCCCGCTGGGCGAGGCCGATGCACCAGGCGGCCATCTCGATGCGGCGGGTGCCGAGGCGCACCTGCATGGGAGCGAAGCCCTGCCCCTCCTCGCCCAACAGCTTCCAGCCCGGTACGCGGACGTCGTCGAGGGCGATCTCGTAGGTGAAGGCGCCGGCGAGCATGGGAATGCGGCGCAGAATGTTGAAGCCGGGGGTGTCGCGGTCGACCAGGAAGGCGCTCATGCCGCCGCGCGACCCCTTCTCCTTGTCGGTGACGGCCATGACGATGGTGAAATCGGCCTGCTCGGCCCGGCTGGTCCAGATCTTCCGGCCGTTGAGGATCCAGTCCTCGCCGTCGCGGACGGCCCGGGTGATCATGCCCGCCGGATCGGCGCCGGCGCCCGGCTCGGAGATGCCGATGGCGCTGATGGTCTTTCCGGCCGCGTAGGGGGCCAGGTAGGCCTCGCGCTGGCGCTCGGTCACCGTGGCCATCAGCATGCGCAGGTTCGGCGAGTCCGGCGGCAGGGTGTAGGGCGTGATGGTCGAGCCCATGGCCTCATTGACGCCGACCAGGGCCACCTGGGGCAGGTCGAAGCCGCCGACATCCTCAGGCGCGTCCAGGCCCCAGAGACCCAGCTTCTGCGAGACCTCGTCGATGCGGGCGCGCTCCTCGGGCGAGAGCCAGATCCCCTGCCCGGCCGCGTCCCGCGCCAGCACGGCCCCCTCGAGGGGGATGAGCTCCTCGCGTACGAAGCGCTCGGCGAGGTCCCTGAGCATCCGGTGCTCATCGGAAAGCTGAAAGTCCATGCGACGGCCTCCTCGCGGCTTGCGCCCTCCGCTGGGGGGATCATAACGACGGAAACGGCCAAGGGGAGACACGACGTGGCGGAAACCCGGGAACTTGCGACAAAGGCGACGGGCCCCCTGGCGGGCGTGCGCATCCTGGACCTGACCAGCGTGGTCTTCGGCTCCTACGCCACCCAGATCCTGGGCGACCAGGGCGCCGAGGTGATCAAGATCGAAGACCCCGGCTCGGGGCGGGGCGACGGGGGCGACATCATGCGCTGGGCCGGCCATGTGCCGCAGGGCGCGCCCCGGGACCTGGGCCCCATCTTCCTGACCCTCAACCGCAACAAGCGCTCGGTGGTGGTGGACATGAAGGACCCGGCGAGCCGACCCCTGATGGAGGCCCTGATCGCCTCCTGCGAGGTCTTCGCCACCTCCATCCGCTACGAGGGCCTGAGGCGGCTGGGCCTGGCCTATGAGGACGTCCGCGCCCTGCGGCCCGACGTGGTCTATGTGCACGCGGCGGGCTACGGCTCGGAGGGGCCCTATGCCGGCGAGCCGGCCTATGACGACCTGATCCAGTCGGCCTCGGGCCTGGCGGATCTCCTGCCCCGCACGGACGGCAACCCGACGCCGCGCATCCTGCCCACCCTGGTGGCCGACAAGGTCTCGGGCCTGTTCATGAGCCAGGCCATCACCGCCGGCCTCCTGCACCGCGAGCGCACCGGCGAGGGCCAGTTCATCGAGGTGCCCATGCTGGAATGCATGACCAGCTTCACCCTGGTCGAACACCTCTACGACCACGCCTTCGACCCGCCCATCGGCCAGTGGGCCTACCAGCGCGTGGCCAATCCGAACCGCCGCCCCTACGAGACCAAGGACGGGTACATCGGCCTGTTGCCCTACACCGACAAGCAGTGGGACCAGTTCTTCGCCGCCGCCGGCATGGCCGAGAGCTTCGGCAAGGACCCGCGCTTCTCCGACTACGCCACCCGCGGCAAGCACATCCAGGAGCTCTATGGCCTGGTGGGCGAGGTGACGAAGACCAAGACCACCCAGGAATGGCTGGACCTCCTGAAGCCCCTGTCCATCCCGGTGGTGCGCACCGCCCGCCTGGACGACCTGCCCGACGACCCGCACCTGTCCGCCGTGGGCTTCTTCGAGCGCCACGAGCACCCGCACGCCGGGCCCTATCTCGCCATGAAGCCGCCTGTGAAATTCACCGGCTCGCCCAGCAATATCCGCCGGCACCCGCCCCGCCTGGGCGAGCATACCGACGAGGTCTGGGCGGAGCTGGGCCTCAAACGGAACTGACCATGTCCGCGGGCGGGACTGCACGCTTTGCGATCGACGCGGCCCTGGTCGTCCGGCTGGTCGCGGCGCAGTTTCCGCATTGGGCGCACCTGACCGTCACGCCTGTCGCCATGGGAGGCCAGGACAATGTGACCTTTCATCTCGGGAAAGAGCTGAGCCTGCGACTGCCCCGGGATGAGGCCCACGCGCATCAGGTCGAGAAGGAGGCGCTTTGGCTCCCGAAGCTCGCGCCGCATCTGCCGCTGGCCATCCAGACACCCCTCGCCCTCGGCGCGCCGGGTGACGACTTTCCCTGGGCCTGGTCCGTCAATCAATGGCTGCCGGGAGAGAGCGCCAACTGCGCGGCCATCCGTGACCCCGTGACCTTCGCCCGCGACCTGGCGGGCTTTCTGAAGGCGCTTCAGCAACTGGACGCCTCCGGCGGACCCGCAGCGGGCGCCCACAACTTTTTCCGGGGCGGCCCCCTGTCCACCTACACGCGGCAGGTCAGCTGGGCCCTGCGCAAGCTGGGGTCAGGGGTGGATCAGGTCGGGGCGGCAGCCCTCTGGGAGAGCGCCCTGGCGACCCGATGGACCGGCGCGCCGGTCTGGATCCATGGAGATGTCTCTCCCGGAAATCTTCTGGTGAGCGAGGGCCGCCTCAGCGCCGTGATCGATTTCGGCATCATGGGAGTCGGCGATCCCGCCTGTGATCTGGTCATCGCATGGACCTTCCTTGAGGGCGAGGCTCGTGCGGCCTTTGTTGACGCCATGGCGATGGATCGGGATATATGGACCCGGGCGCGCGGCTGGGCCCTGTGGAAGGCGTTGATCACTCTGGCGGGTAATGTTGGCGAGAACAGGCTGGCCATGCAGGTGATTGAGGCCGTCGTGGGAAAGGACGCCTGATGCGCATCTCCATCATGGGGGTTTCCGGGGCGGGAAAGTCGACCCTGGCGGCGGGTCTGGCGGCGCGGTTCGGCCTGGAGCGGGTGGAGCTGGACGCCCTGAACTGGCTGCCGGGCTGGCGCGACCTGCACGGTGAGGACCCGCAGGCCTTCGTCGACCGGGTCGAGGCCGCCACCCGGGGCGAGCGGTGGGTCACCGACGGCAACTACACCGTCTGCCAGGACCTCATCTGGAGCCGGGCCACCGACGTCATCTGGCTGGACTATCCCCTCTCGGTCAGCATGCCGCGCCTGTTGAGGCGCACCCTGAACCGGGCGGTCACCGGGCGCGAGCTGTGGGAAGGCACGGGCAATCGGGAGCACTTCACCCGCTGGTTCGATAAGGATCATCCGGTCTGGTACACCCTGCGCCACCGCACCCGGGCGAACGCCAAGCGCGCGGAGCGTTTCGCGGACCCGAAATGGGCGGGCCTGCGCCTTCACCGGGTGAGGTCGCCCCGGGAGGCCGAAGCCCTCGCGGACCGGCTGGCCGCTCTATAGGCCGAAGCGGCCAAGGCATGAAAAAGCCCGGCGACCCTGAGGGACCGCCGGGCGATCTCAGCTGGGCCGGAGCCCAGGCAATTTACTTCTTGGCGTTGTCCTTGACGTCTTCCGCGGTCTTGGAGACGGCGGAACCCGCAGCCTGGACGTCCTTGCCGACGCCAGAGAAGGTGTTGCAGCCAGCGATGGCGAGGGTCGCCGCGGCGGCCGCGAGGATGAGAACCTTACGCATTTTTAAACATCCTTTGGATGAGCCTGAAAGCGAGTCCGCAATCTAAGCTATCATTTCGGTCAACGAAAGGTCGAACCTGCGACTAGGCCGAACCTGCAACTAGACTGGGCGGAAGACCGGCGCCGGGGGGCCGCCCTCGGTGGGCTGGAAGCCCACCTTGACCCTCTGGCCGATCCTCAAGGTGTCCGGGTCACAGTCCACGAAGTTGGTCAGCACCGCCGGGCCCTCGTCGAGGGTGATGTAGCCGATCACATAGGGACCCGTGGGCGAGCGCCGCATGATGGAGAAGGTGTAGATCTCACCCTCGCAGGGGCTTTCTTCCCAGGTGATCCAGGATGATGCTGGCCCCGGGAAAGGCCCGGGCGAGGTCAGTCAGTTCGGGGATCTGGGGATGGAAGAGCCAGGCGTCGAAGGTCAGGCCCCGCACCGCCAGCTTCGCAAAGCCCTGCCGGAAGGTCGGGTTGAGGTAGAGGTGCGGCGGCGGGTGATGGTGCGACGGGCGGATGGCGTCCGAGGCGTCCCAGGCCGCGGCGTGGCGGATCCCGCGGAACAGGCCCTCGCCCGCCTCGATATGGGCGTCCAGCAGGGCGTCGAGGTCGTCGGGCGCCAGAAGGTCGGCCGAGCCGACGATGGCGGCGATGCGCGCGCCCTTTCCGTCGCGGGAGTCCCGGGCGATCCGGGCGACGAAGGCGCTCTCGCCCGACCGGCGCAGGGCCTCAGGGCCGTTCGTCAAGTAGCCCGTCCTGCACTCGACGAAGACTGTGGCCTCGACGCGGTGGCCGTCGCCGGTGTCGGCCCTCAGCTCATCCAGCAGGTAGGCGGGCCCGGCCCCCGCCGGCCAGAGGTGGTGGTGCGGGTCGAGGATCCGGCGATCTGGGTCCAGTATCGGCTCTGGCGCGGCTGCCGTCGCGGATGGCTTGTCCATGAGGCGGGCCTCCCCTAATCGCTTGGGGACGGCGGCTTGCCTGCCGTCCGGCCCGCCGCCAGACTGGACCCGGCGGGCCAGAGGCTCAAGGTTTGGCGCACATGGCCCGACCGCGACGGGAGGAGACCGATGGACCTGTCCTACAGCCCCGAATACGAGGCCTTTCGCGCCGAGGTGCGCGGCTTTCTCGAAACCCACCGCAGTCAGGCGCCGGGCCAGGGCGGCAATGGCCTGACCTGGCAGAAGCTACTGATCGAGAACGGCTACGCCGCGCGCACCATCCCCCGCGAATTCGGCGGCTACGGCGGCGAGCCGGACATCCTGAAGTCGCGGATCATCGCCGAGGAGTTCGCCCGCGCCCAGCTGTCGCCGGGCCTGGGCGGCCAGGGCATCTCCATGCTGGTCCCGACCCTCCTGGAAGTGGGCTCGGAGGACCAGAAGCGCCAGTTCATCGGCCCGACCCTGCGCGGCGAGATGCTGTGGTGCCAGGGCTATTCCGAGCCCAATGCCGGCTCCGACCTCGCCGCCCTGGCCACCAAGGGGGTGCTGGAGGGCGACCACTGGGTGATCAATGGCCAGAAGATCTGGACCTCCACGGCCCACCTGGCCGACTGGATCTTCTGCCTGGTCCGAACCGAGCCTGACGCCCCCAAGCATGAGGGCATCAGCTTCCTGCTGTTCGACATGAAGACCCCGGGCATCGAGATCCGCCCCCTGGTGGACATGACCGGGGCGGCCAACTTCAACGAGGTCTTCTTCACCGACGTCCGCGTCCCGGCCCACCAGATCGTCGGGCGGCGGGGGGAGGGGTGGAAGGTGGCCAACGCCATCCTGCGGCACGAGCGGGGCTCCCTGGCCGACCCCAACATCATGCAGAGCCGGCTCAACGCCCTGATCGACCTGATGAAGGCCGAGACCCTCGACGGAAGCCGGGTGATCGACAACCCCATCTACCGGGACCGTCTGATGGCGATCCAGGGCCGGGTCCAGGCCCTGCGCTGCAACGACCTGCGCCTGCTCTCGGCGGCGGTGAACCGGCAGAGCGCGCCCCTGGCCGGGATGGTGGTCAAGCTGCAGGGCACCGAGCTGCGCCACGAGCTGGAGGGCTTCGCCATCGACGTCATGGGCGAGTTGGGCCTGCTCTACGGCGACACGCCCCGCCTGCGCGGCGGCGGCTCCTGGCAGAGGGACTACATGTACTTCCTGGGCCTGATCATCGGCGGGGGCACCTCGCAGATCCAGAAGAACATCATCGCCGAGCGCGGGCTGGACATGCCCCGCGAGCCCAAGCTGGCCAAGGCCTGAGGAGAGACGCGCCATGGAATTCGGACTCTCTGAAGAACAGGTCATGCTGCAGGACGCCCTGGCCCGGTTCCTGACCGGGACCGGCGGGCTGGAGCGCACCCGCGCCTTCGCCGCCGGCAAGGACCGCCGCGCCCCCGACGTGCTGCAGGGCCTGGCCGAGCTGGGCGTCACCGGCCTCATCATCCCCGAGGTCCACGGCGGGGTGGGGCTGTCCCTCCTGGACGCCGCCCTGGCCGCCGAGCAGCTGGGCCGGTTCGTCGCCCCGGCGCCCTTCGCCGCCACCGCCGTCATGGCGCCCCTCGCCCTGCTGAAGGCCGGGGACGCCGGCCAGCAGGCGACCTGGCTGCCCAAACTCGCCTCCGGCGCGACGGTGGCGGGGGTGGCCCTCTCCGAAATCACCGGCGCCCGGGACGGGGCGGGCGTCGAGGCCCGTGACGGCAAGCTGCATGGCCGGGCCCAGTTCGTCGTCGACTACGAGGCCGACCTCTATATCGTGGCGGACCGCGCGCGGGGCCTGCACCTGGTGGCCGCAGACGCCCCGGGCCTGACCCGCACGGACTTCCGAACCATCGACGCGACCCGCCCGACGGGGGAGCTTGTCCTCGACGGCGTCCCTGCCGAGCCCCTGAAGGCCGGCGACGGCCCGGCCGCCGTGCGCGCCATGATCGACGCCGGCCGGGTCATGCTGGCCGCCGATACCCTGGGCGCGGCCCAGGAGATGCTCGACCAGGCCGTGGCCTACGCCAAGGGTCGGGTGCAGTTCGGCCGGTCCATCGCCACCTTCCAGGCGGTCAAGCACATGTGCGCCGAGATGGCGGCGTCGCTGGAGCCCTGCCGGTCCCTGGTCTGGTACGCCGGCCACGCCCTCGACCACCTGCCGGAGGAGGCCCCGGTCATGGCCTGCCACGCCAAGGCTCACCTGTCGGAGGTGGGAACCTTCGTCGCCCGCACGGCGACCGAGGTGCACGGCGGCATGGGCTTCACCGACCTTGTCGGCCTGCACTACTGGTTCAAGCGCATCGGCTTCAACCGGCAGGTGCTGGGCGGCCCCCAGGCCGTCCGCGCCGAGGCGGCGGCCCTTCAGGGACTGGCGGCCTGAGGCCCGGCGGGCGGCGGCTCATTCGTCGCCGCCGTCGCCCTCCTTGCCCTTCATCTCGGCTAGGGTGCGCAGGTTCGCCTCGTGGCCGTCCCGGGTGATGGTGTAGGTCATCATCACCGCCAGCATGGTCAGCCAGAGGGCCAGGATGGCGGGAACGTAGAAGAGGCCCAGGCGGAACAGGGTCTCATCGGACACTTGGCTGGGGTCGGCCCCGGCCTGGAGGCCCGCCACGGTCAGAACGAAGGTGGCGGCGGTGAGCCCGAGGCCCCCCACCACCTTCCGGATGAAGGCCGAGGCGGCGAAGAAGATGCCCTCCGAGCGCCTCCCCGTCTTGATCTCGGCCTGCTCGACCAGGTCCGCCATCATCGAGGCGGAGAGGATCTGGAAGCAGATGATCAGGCCCACGTCGATCATGGTGGTGAAGAAGACGAACCAGAAGACCATGGGGCTGGAGTTGTCCGGCAGGATGCCCATCAGGCGCAGGACGATGGGCATGGGCGAGCCGAGGAAGGCGATGAGGCCGATGATGATCGCGCCCCTCTTCTTGCCGATGGTCCGGCTGACAATGGGCGCCAGGAACGCGCCGATGATGGCCGAGACGAAGACCCCGCTGGTGATCAGGCCCGACTGCTCGGTGCTGAAGTCCCAGAAGTAGGTGTAGAAATAGAAGGCGAGGGCAGCGGAAAGCCCGCCGGCGATCGAGCCGAAGATGGCCGCGATGAACAGGGCCAGGAAGGACCGGTTCGACAGGGTCTCGAAGATCTCCTTGAAGATGATGAGCGGGCCCAGGCGCCGCTTCGGCGGGGCCGGCTTCAGGTGCAGGATCCGGCTGTGGGTGCCGAGGGCTGAGGCCAGGACGGAGATCAGCAAGAGGCCCGAGGCGATCATGCCATAGGTCCGGTAGGCCTCAGGATTGAACTGGCCGTTGGGGATGGCCGCCGTCGCGAACAGAGGGAACAGGATGATGAAGTTGAACACCGACATGGCGTTGCCGCCGGTCCAGCCGAAATAGGAGCGGTAGGCCTGAAGGGAGCTGCGCTCGTCGTAGTCATCGGTGAGTTCGGGCGCCAGGGCCGTACTGGGAATCTCGTAGATGGAGATCAGCATGCGGACCACGATGGACAGGCCCAGCAGGTAGAGGAAGAGGTGGAAGTCCTCCCAGCCTTGGGGTGGGCTCCAGAGCAGGAAGTAGGTCGCCGCGATGGGTATGGCGGCGGCGTACATGAACGGGTGCCGCCGACCCCACTTCGAGCGCAGGTTGTCGGACCAGTAGCCGAGGATGGGGTCGAAGACGGCGTCGACCAGCAGCGAGATGGTGAGGGCCAGTCCCACCAGGCGGGCGTCCAGGCCCATCACCTGGCTGTAGAAGATCAGCAGGAAGTAGCTGAAGCCGTTGTCCTTGACCCCGAAGGCCACCGCCCCGAAGCCGTAGGAGACTTTGGTCCAGAGGGACGGCTTGGTCGTTTCGATCCTGGGGCCGGGCGCGCCGCCGGCGGTGGAGTCCACGCTCATCTGCTTCCCCCCGTCGGGCCGTCCCGAACGCCGTCTGCGAACCTTCGCAGCAGCGCCGTCAGCCTGCGGACAACAGACTCAAACCCAGCCCCCCGCACCCGTCAAGTCAATGCGTTGACGGGCGCACGCTGCTGACCGCTGGGTGAAATCAGATCGCGGCGGCCAGCCGGCTGGCCTGGTTGATGGCCCGCTTGGCGTCCAGCTCGGCGGCGACGTCCGAGCCCCCCACCAGGGTGGAGGCCACGCCCAGAGCGGCCAGCTCGTCGTGCAGGGCCCGCAGGGGGTCCTGGCCGGAGCAGATGATGACGGTGTCGGCCTCGATGAGGCGGGGCTCGGTCCCGATCAGGACGTGCAGGCCCGCATCGTCGATCTTCTCGTAGGTGACGCCGCCGATCATCTGGACGCCGCGCTTCTGCAGGGTGGCCTTGTGGGTCCAGCCCGTGGTCTTGCCCAGGGACCGGCCCAGGGACTCGGCCTTGCGCTGCAGGAGGGTGACCGTGCGGTCGGCCTTCTCCACGTGGGGGACCACGCCGGTGACGCCGCCCCGGGGATGGTTCTTGAAGTCGATGCCCCACTCTGCGGCGAAGACGTCCACGTCCATGGAGGCCGAGACCCCGGCGTGGCTGACCAACTCGGCCACGTCGAAGCCGATGCCGCCGGCGCCGATCAGGGCGACCTTCTTGCCGACCTTCGCCTTGCCGTTGATGACGTCGACATAGCTGGCGACCATGGGGTGGTCGATCCCTGCGATGTCAGGGGTGCGCGGGGTGATGCCGGTGGCGATGACGATCTCGTCGAAGCCGCCGTTGACCAGGCTGCGGGCGTCGGCCCGGGTGTTCAGCCTCAGGTCGATCTTCAGCACCTCGATCATCCGGGCGTAGTAGCGGAGGGTCTCGGAGAACTCCTCCTTGCCCGGGACCTTCTTCGCCAGGTTGAACTGGCCGCCGATCTCGGCAGAGGCCTCGAACAGGGTGACCCTGTGGCCCCGCTCAGCCGCGACGGTGGCGTAGGCCAGGCCCGCCGGGCCGGCTCCCACCACGGCGACGGACTTGGGCGCGGTGGTCTTTTCATAGACCAGCTCGGTCTCGTAGCAGGCCCGGGGATTGACCAGGCAGCTGGTCATCCGGCCGGTGAAGGTGTGGTCCAGGCAGGCCTGGTTGCAGGCGATGCAGGTGTTGATCTCGTCCTCGCGGCCTTCGGCGGCCTTCTTCACCAGGTCCGGGTCGGCCAGCATGGGCCGAGCCATGGAGACCAGATCGCCATCGCCCCGGGCCAGGACCTCCTCGACAACCGAGGGCATGTTGATCCGGTTGGAGGTGATGACCGGCACGTTCACCGCCTTGCGCAGGCGTCCCGTGACACTGGTGAAGGCGGCGCGGGGCACCATGGTGGCGATGGTCGGGACCGGGGCCTCGTGCCAGCAGAAGTGGGTCGAGATGATGGTCGCGCCGGCCGCCTCGATGGCCTTGGCCAGGGTCACCACCTCGTCCCAGGACATGCCGCCCTCCAGCATGTCCATGGCGGCGATGCGGAAGATGACGATGAAGTCGGGCCCCACGGCCTCGCGCACCCGGCGCACCACCTCCACGGGGAAGCGCATGCGGTTCTCGAAGGGCCCGCCCCATTCGTCGGTCCGGCGGTTGGTCTTCTCCACCAGGAAGGTCGACAGAAGATAGCCGGCCGAGCCGATGATCTCGACGCCGTCATAGCCGGCCTGCCGGGCCAGGGCGGCGCAGCGGGCGAAGTCGGACAGCTGCTGCTCGATGCCGTCGGCGTCCAGCTCGTTGGGCGTGAAGGCGCCGATCCGCGAGCGCACCGCCGAGGCGGCGACGGCCTCCGGGGTCCGGGCGAGGGGGCCGCTGTGCAGGATCTGCAGGCAGATCTTCACGTCCGGGTCGGCGGCGTGGACGGCCTCGGTGACCTCCCGGTGGGCCTCCGCCTCCTCAGGGGTGGACAGGCGGGCACCGGGACCCGCGCCGGCGTTGGGCGAGATGCCGCCGGTGATGATCATGCCGACCCCGCCCCGGGCGCGCTCGGCGAAGTAGGCGGCCATGCGCGACAGCCCGCCGGAGGCCTCTTCCAGGCCCGTATGCATGGAGCCCATCAGCACCCGGTTCTTCAGCTGGGTGAAGCCGAGATCGAGGGGCGAGAACATCAGCGGATAGCGGCTGGCGGACATGGGTTTCCTCTCCGGACGGTCACCGGGCTCTTCGGCTCGGCGGTTCGATCTACCATCCGGGAGGGACCGCCCTCCTGTCAAACATGACCCGGCGTCACAGGGCCGTCAGAGCCCCACGACACCTCCATTGGTGCGTGTCACCGCGACCACGCCTGAGCGCGGACGACCGCTCCGGACGCCGGACTGGCTCTGGGGCCAGTTGCTGTCCGGTGCATTGGGTGCGCCGTCTTCGCCAGGGTGCTGGATGCCGACGAAGAGGGTCCGTCCGTCGGGCGTGCTGTCCACGCCTGTGATCTCGCAGCCGACCGGGCCGGTCAGGAAGCGCTTGAGCGTGGCGGGCGTGGCGTTGGCGCCGGCGATGGTCGATTGGGTTGCCGTCGCCCCCGAGTTGCTGGTGTTGGTGATGGTCAGCGCCCTGCCGTCACCCACGACGCCGGGAAGCGCCGCCAGCATCTGGTTGTTGGTCCGGTCCGTGAAGGCGCCGTCATCGGTCTGAATCCACAGGAGGGGGCGGATCTGCCCACCAGGGTTCTGCGCCCGGGAGAACCAAAGTCCATCAGGGCTGGAGAAGTCGTTGGTGGCGTCCAGTCCCGAGAGGTTGACGTTCGGACCGGCGTCAATGGAGTCGGCGCCGAAGAGGTAGATGTCCCAGCCAAAAGTGGTCGCCGCATTGTTGTCGCCCGTCTCGCGGAAACGGATGATGTGCCCGTTGGGGTTGCCGGAACTGGAACTGGTGCCACGCGGAGCCACATAGTGGCGCGGGTTGGCGGCGTTGGTGCCGTTCAGCGGCCGAAGCGTGGCGTTGTTGTTGGTAAGGGTCAGGTACACCTCGCCATTGACGGGATTGACGGCGGTCCACTCGGGGCGATCCATCGGCGTCGCCCCGACGGCGTCAGCCGCCAGGCGGGTGTTGATCAGGATGTCGGCCTGGTCGGCGAAGACGTAGGCGGGAGCGGATCCTACGGCCGGCCGCGCCGGAACCTGGCCGAAGACCAGCGGAAGCCATGTCCCGGTCCCATCCGCGTTGAAGCGGGCCACATAGAGCGTACCGGAGTCGAGGTACTTGTCCCCCATGGCCAAACGGTCGGTCGCCTGAGCGTCACTTGCCTGCCAGACTGCGTTCGACACGAACTTGTAGAGGTACTCCGATCGGGCGTCGTCGCCCATGTAGACCACCACCTTCTGACCCGGGATCACCCGGCCCTTCCAGGCGCCCTCATGGTTGAACCGGCCAAGGGCCGTGCGCTTGCGCGGGGTCGCCGCAGGATTGTAGGGGTCCATTTCCACGACCCATCCAAACTGGTTGGGCTCGTTGCGATAGTCGGCAGTGGCGCTGGCCCCCTTGGCCCGTGCGTCCCAGCGGACGAACATCGGGCCCGTGGGCTGGGCCGACGACCAGCCATAATTGCCCGTCGTGCTTGTCACGCCATACCGGCGCAGCGCCGTCAGCTCGCGGGCGCTGCGGGCGGCGCTGTCTGAGCCCGCCCCCGAGTCGTCCCGCCTGAAATAGCCGCTCCAGTTTTCCTCGCAGGTCAGCAGGGTACCCCAGGATGTGTACCCATTGGCGCAGTTATTGATCGTTCCGCGGCCTTCGACACCCGATGGGGAGAAGACCGTGACCATCATCGCCGACCCCCGCGCGGGCCCATTTAACGTCATCGGCGTATTGGGCGTAACCATACGGTTGAAGGGGCTATCCTTCACATAGGACCAGGTGCGATTGCCGGTGGTGTCCCGCACCTCGACGAAGCTCACGCCGTGGGCTTCGATTTCCTTCTGCGCTTCCGCCGCCGGGCGGGCACCGTTACCATCGACGGTCGGGCCGTTGGGATGCAGGTACTGGACGCTCAGGTTCTCGTGGTTCTGAGCCAGGACGCCTCGGACGGAGCTGTTGTCGTCACGCATACCGCTCGGGCTCAGCCCGAAGTAGTAAAGGGCGTCGCCATGGTCGCCGATGCGTTGCGCGTAATTCGTGTCGGTCCCGTCGTTCTTGAAGGCAGGGACGGATGCGGCGATGGGGTCTCCGAGGGCGGTCACCACAGTGACGGCGTAGCCCGCAGGGACCGTGACAACATCATCGAGGTTCTTTGGCACTGCGGCGAAGGTCAATTGCGCCGGATTAACTGTGACGCTGACTTCGTCCGAGGCCACCGATGTGGTTCCGCTCTCGAATCGGAAGATCAGGGTCGTTGGCGTGGCGACGGCAGGGGCGATGAAGGTCGCGCGACCGTTTCCTGCCTGAACCAGGTCAACCCTGGGCCCTGCAACCTGCGTGAACTGGCTGAATGGTGCGGGTCCAGCAGGATCAGATCCAGAAACGCTACCCTGGAGAGTAACGAAATTGCCTGTCGTCGTTGCAGCGTCCTGTCCCGCATTCACGGTGATCGCAGCACCTGAAACACCGCCGCCGCCGTTAGAGCATGCGGCGAGAACGCTCGTCCCCAGGAACGCGACTGCACTGGCGCGCAAGCCGCCGAAAAGGGCGGCCCGACGGGAGTACCGAACCTCAACGATCTGGCTGAGCGAAAGATTACCCGTCCGGTTGGTGTCGACATCGCCGTCGGAGTAAAACGTGTCTCGCTGAACCATTGGAAGCCCCCTAAAATGTTGCTCCCTGACCGTGACCCCTCATCATGACCGGATAAGAACAGGCCGATGACGGTTTTCTGTCCCCGTGCAGTCACCCCTGGGTCAGGAAGCCCCCCCGTCCGGTCTCAGGCGTACTCGAACCAGGCGTGGGAGACGACCGTGCGCTCGCCGACCCGGGCCTCGAACATGACCCGGCGTCACGAGGCCTGCGGATCATTTCGTCGGGGCGTGTCCGGACACGTCCACGTATACGCCGTCGACCAGACGGGGCGTCGCGCGCCCGGCGCCCATCTCCAGGGCGATGTCGAGGTCGGCTTCGAATCCGCGGTGGATCAGTTCCTGTCCCGAACGGCAGTCCCGGATCAGGCCGGCAAGCCCGGGTCCCGCTTCACGATAGGCGGCGCAGGCCAGGCGGGCCTCGGCGTCTCGTGGGCCTTCAAGGGCCTGGATGACGGCGCCGGCGCCCAGCCAGTCCTCCACAGCCGGGCGCAGTCCCCCGTCCGGCCATAGCTCGCCGGCCGGGATCACGGCGATCACCCCCTCGCCCGCCGCCGCCGCTGCGGCCTGGGCCACCTGGGAGGCGTTGCGGAAGCAGGCGCAGAAGGTGGCCGCCGGTCCCGTGGCCAGGGAGAGCCGCGATCCGTTCGGCGAGGGCAGGAGAAGCCGGGAATCTGGTGACAGGGTTTTGAGGCTCGCGGGCGAGAGGCTGGGCCAGCCGGCCAGGGTCCGGTCCCGGGAGGCGGCGATCGCCCCGCGCCGGGCGGCTTCGGCCGCCGCCGCCTCTGGCTCGCCATGGGGGAAGGGAATAACGCTGGCGCCCTGGTCCAGGGCCACTGACGTCGAGGTCGAGAAGGACAGGACATCGACGATGACGAACACCGCCGCCTGGCCGGCCCAGGCCCGGATCCCGGCCAATCCCCATTCGCAGACCACCTGAGGCATGCGTCAGGCTAACGGGTCGCTCCAGGGCCGGCAACCCGCCCCGCCGTTCAGGCGTACTCGAACCAGGCGTGGGAGACGACGGTGCGCTCGCCGACCCGGGCTTCGAAGATGACGCGGCCGGGGCCGTCCTTCCAGGCCAGGACCTTCAGGTCGTCGCCGGGTAGGACCGGCGAGGAGAAGCGGACCTTGATCTTGCGGAACCGGGCCGGGTCGCCGTCGCAGAGGGCGCTGAGCAGCAGGTGGGCGCAGTGGCCGAAGGTGCACAGGCCGTGCAGGATCGGCGCCTCGAAGCCGCCGAACCGGGCCGCCTCGGGGTCGATGTGCAGGGGGTTGTAGTCGCCGGACAGGCGATAGATGTCGGCCTGGTTCTCGGGGATGTGCGCCCCGGTCTCGACGTCGGGCGCCCGGTCGGGGACCGTCACGGGGGCGGAGAAGGTCGTCCCGGCGCCTTCGAAGGGCTCGATGTCGCCCAGCCGCTCGACGCCCCGGCGGAAGGAGCCCGAGACCATCTTCACGCAGACCTCGCCCTCGGCGTTTCGCACCTCGCTCTCGTACTCGACGAAGCCGGCGCCCTTGCCGCGCGGATGCACGCCGATCAGGCGCGAGACCACGCTGACCTCGCCCCCGAGGGGCAGGGGGCGAACCACCTCCAGATAGCGCTCGGCGTCGATGGTCAGGGGGCCAGGCGAGGGCGGGATGGCGGCGCGGTCCACCACCGCCCCGGCGCCGCCCCAGCGGATGGGAAAGGTCGGGAAGACGGCGAAGTCCTTGTGGCCCTCGAAGATGAACCTCAGGTCCCGGCTGTTGATTCCGACGGCGTAGAGCAGAATGTCCCGGCGGTCGTAGGCGATGCGGACCGGCTCGCCCCAGGCGGCGGGGCCGCCGCCCGGCAGGGCGGTCTTGGCGTTGTAGACGGCCACGGGCGTCTCCCTAAAGGTGGGGGAAGGCCAGGGGGTCCTGGCGCTCGAAGGCTTCGGCGGCGGCCAGGACCAGGTCGTCGCGGGAGTGGGCGGCGGCGATCTGCAGGCCGAAGGGCGTGCCGAGGCTCGAGATCCCGCAGGGAACCGAGACCGCCGGATGGCGCGTCAGGTTGAAGATGGCGGTGTTGGTCCAGTACGGGTTGGGCCGTCCGTCCGGTCCGTCGGGCACGTTCCGTCCCACCTGCGGGGGCAGGGTCGACATGGTGGGCGAGAGGACAAGGTCGTACTCGGCGAAGACCTGGTTCCAGGCGTGGGCCATCTCGCGGCGGCGGACCTGGGACTCCATGATGGTCTTCACGTCCAGCTTGGCGCCGATCTTGGCCTGTTCGTAGAGGGCCGGGTCGAACTCGCCATGCCGCGCCTCAGGGTAGAGATGCAACAGGCGCTGGAGGGCGGCGAACCAGTGGGCGACGAAGATCCGCCCGGTCTCGCCATTTTCGGTGGGCGGGGTGATGGGAACCACCTCGCAGCCCAGGGCGCGGAAGCGGTCGGCCGCCTTCAGGATCGCCGCCTCGACCTCGGGATCGAGGTGGAAGTCTCCGAACTTCAGGACCAGGCCCACCTTCAGCCCCCTCAGGCTGCGGTCCAGGCCGGCGACGAAGTCGACGTCCGTGGGCGGCAGGGCCAGGGGGTCGCGCACGTCGGCGCCTTTGAGCACGTTGAGCATGAGGGCCGCGTCGCGGGTGGTGCGGGTCATGGGGCCGGTATTGGCCAGGTCCCCGTGCATGGAGGCGGGCCAGGCGGGGATGCGGCCGTAGGTGGCCTTCAGCCCCACCAGTCCCGTGCAGGCCGCCGGGATCCGCACCGAGCCGCCGCCGTCCGTGCCGATGGACAGGGGCCCGATCCCCGCCGCCACCGCGGCCCCGGCGCCGCCGGAGGACCCGCCCGGCGTCCGCTCGGTGTTCCAGGGGTTGCGGGTGATCCCGTTGAGCGGCGAGTCCGTCACCCCCTTGAACCCGTATTCCGGGCTGGAGTTGGAGGCGAAGATCACGGTCCCGGCCTCCCGCAGGCGGGAGACGGTGGTGGCGTCCTCCGTCTGCGGGGTCTTGTCGGTCAGCTGGCTGGCCATGGTCAGGGGCCAGCCCTTCACCTTGATCAGCTCCTTGATCGAGACCGGGACCCCGTCGAGGGGCGACAGGGGCTCGCCCTTGGCCCAGCGGGCCTCGGACGCCCTGGCCTGGACCCGGGCGCCGTCGGCGTCGATCAGGGGCAGGGCGTTGAGCACCGGATTGAGCCGGGCCGCCTTGTCCAGGACCGCTTCCAGGACCTCGACGGGCGAGGCCTTGCGGGCGGCGTAGAGGCCCGAAAGCTCGGCGGCGGAGGCGCGGGTGAGGTCCTGGGTCATGGCGGGGGTCTCCTGGATTCCGGGTCAGGTCAGGCGAAGCGGGCGAGGCGACCGCGGATGATCTCCTCGGCCTCGGCGACGATGCCCTCGATCAGCTCCTTGCAGGTGGGCACGTCGTGGATCAGGCCCACCACCATGCCGCAGGACCAGGCGCCGGCGTCCATGTCGCCATCCTGCATGATCCGCGGATAGACCCCGCCCACCTCGTGGATGATGTCCTCGAACTTCAGGTTCGGACCCAGGGCCTTTTCCTTCTCCAGCAGGCGCTGAACGGCGGCGTTGTTCAGCACGCGCTCGGTGTTGCGCAGGGGGCGCATGACCAGGCGGGTGTCCAGCTCGGAGGCGTCCACTATGGCCTGCTTGACGTTGTCGTGGACCGGGGCCTCCTTCGTGGCGATGAACCGGGTGCCCATGTTGATGCCCTCGGCGCCGAGGGCCAGGGCCGCCGCCAGCTGCTTGCCGTTGGCCACGCCGCCGGAGGCGACGAAGGGGATCTTCAGCTCCTCGGCCGCCCGGGGCAGGAGGATGAAGTTGGGCACGTCATCCTCGCCGGGATGGCCGCCGCACTCGAAGCCGTCGACGCTGATGGCGTCGCAGCCCACGGCCTCGGCCTTCAGGGAGTGGCGGACCGAGGTGCACTTGTGGATCACCTTGACCCCCGCCGCCTTCAGGTCGGCCATGTACTTCTGGGGGTTGTTGCCGGCGGTCTCGACGATCTTCACATCGTTTTCGATGATCGCCCGGATGTAGCCCGGATAGTCCGGCGGGTTGATCGAGGGCAGGAAGGTCAGGTTCACGCCGAAGGGCTTGTCGGTCATTTCCCGGCAGCGGCGGATTTCCTTGCCCAGGTCGTCCGGCGTGCGCTGGGTCAGGCCGGTGATGATGCCCAGCCCCCCGGCGTTGGAGACGGCGGCGGCCATCTCGGCGAGGCCCACGAAGTGCATGCCCCCCTGGACGATGGGGTGCTCGATGCCAAACAGTTCAGTAATGCGGGTCTTCACGGGAGGGTCTCCGGGGTTTTGAACGATACGTATGGAAACTGTGCGGCGCCGGGACCGGCAGGGCAAGGGTGCAGGCGCCGGCCTCAGGTCGGGAGCGCCACGGCCTCCTCGCTGCGGGCGTGGGCCTTGAGGGTTTCGGTCCAGATTTCGTGGAACAGGGGGCTGTCCTTCAAGAGGGCGCGAAGGTCGCCCCGCGCCGCGATCCGCCCGCCCTCGATCACCAGGATCTGGTCGGCCCGGCGATAGGCCTCCAGCCGGTGCGAGACGGCCAGGCAGGTGGGGCGGTCGCCTTCCTGCTCGAACAGCCGGGTCCAGAAGGCGTGCTCGGTGCGCACGTCCAGGGCGCTGGAGGCGTCGTCGAAGACCAGCAGGTCCGGGCGGCGGGCGAACATGCGCGCCGCCGCCGACCGCTGCACCTGGCCCCCCGAGAGGGTCACGCCCCGGGTGCCGACCCGGGTGTTCAGGCCCTCGGCCAGGCGCGCCACGTCCTCCTCCATCACCGCCAGGTGGACGGCCCGGTCAAGGTCGGAGGCGGACAGGTCCAGCCCCATGGCGATGTTGTCGCCCAGGGTCTCGGTGAAGAGGCGCGGGGTCTGGCCGGTGTAGGCGCAGCGGGGCGGGGTGAGGAAGCTGGCGGGGTCGTCGACGCGTTCTCCATTCCAGTAGACCTCGCCGGCCTGCGCGGGCAGGAGCCCCAGCAGGCCCCTCAGGAGGGTCGTCTTGCCTGACCCCACCCGTCCCGTGACGATGGTCACCGTGCCGCGCTCGAGGGTGAAGCTGATGTCCTCCACCCCGTTGCCGTCGCCGCCGTGCCGGCAGGTGAGGCCGCGCACCTCCAGGGTGCGCAGGGGGTCGTGGCGGCCGGTCGGCTCCGGGCCATGGGGCTGGGCCTCGGTGATCCGCTCGCGCGGGGCGTCGCCCAGCAGGGTCTCGAGCCGCATGAGGGCGACATCGGCGGTGCGCTTGCGCGCCAGCAGCCGGCCCAGCCAGCGGGGCGCCGAGGTCGCCGCGCCGACATAGGCGGCGAAGAGGGTGAAGTCGCCCACCGAGAACTCCCCCGCCTTCATGGCGCCCGCCGCCAGCAGCAGGATCAGGCCCAGGGCCAGGCTGGAGGTCCCGGCGCCGAAGGTGTCCAGGAGGGTGACGTAGATGCGGTGACGCACGGCCGTCGTCCGCCGGGTCTCGTTGAGGTCTGACAGCCGGCCCAGGACCCGGTCCTCGGCGCCCGCCACCCGGACGGCCTGGACAGCGGTGAAGGTCTCGCCCACGAAGGAGGTGACGCGCGCCTCCGCCTCCCGGGCCACCCGGGAATAGCGATGGATGCCGGCGGTGATCTTCTGGGTGATGAAGACCATCAGGATCATCGGAGCGATGATGGCCAGGGTCACCGGGGTGTTGATCCGCCACATGATGATGAGGGCGAGGACCGCAAAGACCGCCTGGCCGAAGGTCTCGGCCCAGCCCTCCATGAAGGCGATGACCTCAGCGACGTCGTCCCGGAAGCGGCTCAGCGCCTCGCCCGAGGTGCCGGGCGACACCCGCGGGCCCCGGGCGAACATGATCCAGCCCATCATGTTGGTCCGGATCATCAGCCGGGAGGCCGAGGTGAAGGTCACGAAGGCCCAGGGCGTGAAGTACGATACGAACAGGGGCGACAGCTGGGTGGCGAACCAGAACCCCACCAGGGTCCAGACGTTGAACCCGGCCTGGGCGTGGCCCGACAGGTTGTCGAAGATCTCCCGCTGGACGAGGCCGGACAGGAGGGGCAGGGCGTAGAAGGCGGCGTAGAGCGCCATGCTGACGCCGAAGAGCCAGGGCCGGGCCGCAGCGATCCGTACGGCCTGGCGGAAGGCGGTCTGGTCCGGCGCCGGCAGGGGCGGCGGGATGTCCCCGGTCTCGGGGTCGGTCCGGGCGCTGTCGACCTCGCTCACCCCATGACCTCCGCCAGGCCGGTGCGCAGCAGGCGAGCGTAGGCCGACTCCGGGTCCGCCTCCAGCTCCGTCCTCCGGCCGGTCTCCACAAGGCGGCCCTGGTCGAGGATGGCGATCCGGTCGGCCCTCTGCACGGTGGAAAGCTTGTGGGCGATGATGATGGCGGTCCGCCGCCGCCCGGTCCCGTCCGCGCCGAGGAGGCGGTCCAGGGCGCGCTCGATCATCTGGTCCGTGGCCGGATCAAGGCGCGACGAGGCCTCGTCCAGCACCACCAGGCCGGGGTCCTTCAGGAAGACCCGGGCGAAGGCCAGCAGCTGGGCCTCGCCCGCCGACAGCCCGCCCCCGGCCCGAAGCACGGTGGCCAGGCCCGCAGGCTGGCGCGACAGCCAATCGCCAAGGCCCAGGTCTTCCAGGACCTCGGTGATGCGGGCATCGGGGATGGCGGGATCGAAGAGGCTGGCATTGTCCCGGATGCTGGCGTCGAAGAGCTGGACCTCCTGGGTGACCAGGCCAATCCGCCCGCGCAGCTCGGACAAACGCGCTGTCCTGATATCCGTCCCGTCCAGGGTGACGGCCCCGCCCTGCGGGTCGTAGAGCCGGAAGAGGAGGCGGGTCAGGGTGGTCTTGCCGCTGCCGGTCCGGCCCAGCAGGCCCATCACCTCGCCGGCGGGGACCTGCAGGTCCAGGCCGCGGATCACCGGGGTGTCCGCCCGGTAGGCGAAGGTCAGCGCCTCGAAGCCAACGGCGGGCGCGTCTGTGCGCCGCCCCTCCCAGCCTACCCCCGGCCCGTCGGTCAGTTCCGCCTGGATGGCGCGCAGGTCGCCAATCCGCTTCAGGCTGGCTGAGGCTTGCTGGAACTGCTGCAGCTGCTGGCCGATCAGCATGATCGGCAGGGACATCATCCCGGCGTACTGCATGAACATGAAGACGGTGCCGATCGTGGCCTCGCCGCGCTGGAACAGCCAGACGCCGAGGGCGAGGGCCAGGCCGAAGCCGATGGAGAAAAGGGCGCTGGCGGTCAGGAAGATCCAGTGGCCGCGGCGGGCGGCGTCGACATTGGCGAACAGAAGCTCTGCATTGACCTCGCCCATGCGCCGCATGACGTGGGGCCCCCCGCCATTGGCCCGGACGTCGTCCAGGCCCGCCAGCCGCTCTTCCAGGAAGCCCGAGAAGGCCGACCAGGCCTCCCGGAGGCGCTCCCAGCGCCCGCCGGCGATCTGGCGGATGGCGTGGAGGACCAGGCCCGCCACGACCGCGAAGCCGGTCAGCAGGGCCCCGATCCGCCAGTCCTGCAGGTAGAGGACCACCAGTATGCCCGCCAGCAGCAGGGCGCCGCCGATGATCTGCAGGATGAACTGGGAGAAGAAGGCCGCCAGGGCGGCGACGTCGCCGTCCACCCGCTCGATCAGCTCGCCCGGCGACTTGGCCGTATGGAAGGCCATATCGAGGTCGAGGGCGTGGGTCGCCAGGTCCTGGCGCATACGGTTCGTGGCCGACCAGCCCAGTTGCTCGCTGAAATAGGTGGAGCCGATCTGCAGGACCTGGGCGAGGACGGTGACGGCGATGAACAGGCCGGCCAGCATCCAGAGGTGCTCCAGAGACGCGTCCGGGCCGCCCTGCGCGGCCGTGTCGATGAAGGCCCGAATGATCTGGGGCGAGGCCAGCTGGACCGCTGTTCCGGCCACCAGGAAGAGGGCGAGGGCCGCCAGCCGGCGCCCCTCGGGCCGCAGGTAGACGGCGAGCACGGCCGCGCCGTCCGCCGACTTGACGGCCTCACGCCCCACCTGAACGCCCTCGCCGACTGGAACCCGCAGGTCTCAACGCCCTGTGAACCTCGCCGGTCGCTTCTCGAGGAAGTGGGCGACGCCCTCCTTGAAGTCCTCGGACTTCAGGCTGAGGGCCATGTCGGCGTTGGCGTCGACAATGGCTTCGGAGAGGGACTGGAAGGGGCTGTTCCACAGCTCGCGCTTCATGACGGCGAGGGAGCGGGGCGAGACCTCGCTGGCCAGCATCCGGGCGTAGGCCATGACCTCATCCCGGAAGGTGGCGGCCGGGAAGACCCGGTTGACCAGGCCGATCCGGAGGGCCTCGGCGGCGTCGACCCGGCGGGCCGAGTAGAGCAGGTCTGCGGCGTTGGCCATGCCGACGATCCGCGGCAGGAGCCAGGACATCCCGTGCTCGGCGATCAGGCCGCGGCGCGAGAAGGCGGTGGTGAAGACGCTCGCCTCCGAGGCGAACCGGATGTCGGTGTAGAGGGCCATCACCATGCCCAGGCCGGCGCAGGCGCCGTTGATCGCCCCCAGGATCGGCTTCGGGACGGCCGGGAAATAGGGATATTGCAGGCGGAAGTCCGGGCGCGAGGCCGGGTCGAAGGCGTCGGGCGCCCCGCCGCCGGTTCCCCCCGCCGAGACGGCGCCCTGCAGGACGTCCATGTCCGCGCCGGCGCAGAAGCCGCGCCCGGCGCCGGTCAGGACAATGACCTTTACCTCCGCCTCGTCCGCCGCCATGCGCATGGCCTGGCGGAGCTCGGCCTCCATCACGCCCCGCCAGGCGTTCAGCCGGTCGGGGCGGTTGAGGGTGACCGTCGCCACCCCCGCCTCCACCTCGTAGAGGATGTCTTCAAAGGCCATGCGGGCCAGCCCGGGGCCCTGCGGCCCCGCTCCCTCAGGCGTCCTGGCGGCGGTAGATCGAGCGCTTGGGTTGGGCCGTCACGCGGTGGATCATGGGCTCGAAGGCCGACAGGGGCATGGAGTCATAGGCCGGGTCGAAGCTGTTCTGGTCGTAGAGATGGCAGAACTGGGCCGTATACTCGAACCAGGGATGGCCCCGGAACTCGTCGCGCATGTCGCGGTCCAGGCCCAGGTGATGGAAGAAGTAGTAGCCCTGGAAGATCCCGTGCTTGTCCATCATCCAGTAGTTCTGCTCGGAGATGTAGGGCTTCAGGATCATGGCCCCCAGCTCAGCGTGGTTGGAGGGCGCCAGAATGTCGCCCACGTCGTGCAGCAGGGCGCAGACCACGTACTCTTCGTCCCGGCCGTCGCGGTGAGCGCGGGTGGCGGTCTGCAGGGAGTGCTCCAGGCGGGTCACGGCGAAGCCGCCGCTGTCCTCGCCCAGCATGTTCAGGTGGGCGATCAGCCGGTTCGGGAACTCGCGGTGGAAGGGGGCGCCGGCCCGGCCGATGGCGGCCCAGTCCTCGGCGGTGCTCTCGGTCATGGCGTGGAAATTCGCCTTCATCTGCATCTCACCGTCCGCCATGTCGGCCTCCCTGCCCTGGCTGCCGGAGCTGGGTCCGGCCTTTTTTGATGGGCAGGTATCCTGAGGCCGCCCCGGGGAGGTGTCAACGCGCGCTCCCGTCTGCAGTCCGCCCAAAGACAACGCCGCCCCCCGTTTCCGGGAGGCGGCGCGCCTGAAGCCTCGGCTGAGGGGATCAGTAGGTATAGCGCAGGGTCAACCCATACGTCCGCGGCTGGCCCAGGAAGGCGTCGAATGACCCCGGCTGGAACGGCGCGTCAAAGGCGACCTGGTAGTAGACTTCATTCAGGAGGTTCTGCGCCCAGGCCTCCACGGACCAGCGCTTGTCCTGGGACGCGAGGCCGAGGCGGGCGTTCACGGTGGTGAATCCCGGCTGGTTCTTGATCGGCGCCAGGTCAGACCCCGTATTGTACGACGAGACGCTCTTAGCGTTGAGCGCTGCCTTGCCGACCAGGTCATCCGTCAGGTTACGCTCATAGCTCAGGGCCAGCGAACCCGACCATAGCGGCGCCAGGGACAAGCGGCTGCCGGGCAACCTGGCCCCGAGAGCCGCGGGAGTGGACTTCGCATAGGCCGTATCGGCGTAGGTCACCCCACCGTTCAGCGTCAGGCCGTCGACCGGTGTGAACCACAGGAAGTCCACGTCTGCGCCCTGGGAGACAACTTCCGGCACCGAGGTGACGGTGAACACCAACCCGTTGAAGGCGTTCAGCTGGAAGTCCTGGTAGTCCTGGTAGAACAGGGTGGCGTTCAGCAGCAGCGAGCGGTCGAACAGGGTGTTCTTGAAGCCGATCTCGTAGGAATCGACCAGTTCGCGACCGAAGCGCGTGTCGAGAACCGGAGCGGTCGCCTGCCCCGCGACGGTCTGAACCGTCGTCGCGATCCGGTCCAGGTTGAAACCGCCCGCCTTGTAGCCGCGTGCATAGGAGGCGTACGCCATGACCTGTTCGTTCAGGCGGTAGGCGGCCTTTACGGTGCCCGTGAACTCCTGCTCGTCCAGGGACTGGGCGTTCGTGCCGATCTGACCAAAGCGCGGACTGTTCGCCGCGGCGCAGATCAGCTGGTATCCGGCGCCGAGCAGTCCGCCGGGACGGATCAGAGAGCCGTTGGCCGGGATCGGCCCGCCGAGGGCCTGGGCCCGGGCCAGCGCAGTTGCGCAGCCGATTCCACCATCCGAGTTGCTCCAGACGCTGCGGAGGGACTTGTCCTCCCAGGTGTAGCGGGCGCCGACCGTCAGCTCGAGGGCCTCAGTCACCTGGAAGCTGTTGTTGGTGAACAGCGCGAAGCCTTCCTGCTCCTGGGCGTAGGTGTCATTCTGGCCCTGACCGGGGCGGAACACCTGGCCCGTGGCCGGTTGGCCTGTAAACAGCGGCAGCTGCCCGCCGAGCAATCCGCTGAGGAAGGGCTCAAACTGGGCGCCGTAGGTGATCGTCCGCACGCGAGAGTCCAGGTCCTCTCGGGAATAGAAGGCGCCGACCAGCCAGTTGACAGTTTCGGTCCCACCCGCGAGGCGGACTTCCTGGGTAAAGGTCGTGAAGCCCAGGGAGGCGGGGTTCGGACCTTCCAAGCCGGCCGTGTAAAGGATGTCAGCGCCCGTCCAGTCAACGTCGCCCCCGCCCTTCTGGCTCCATTCGCGATAGGCGGTGATGGAGGTCACCTTCGCGCCATCAAACCAGGGGGTGGTCCAGTCGGCCTGGACCGAGACGCCCTTGTCAGTGATCTCCTTGAGGTAGCTGCGGTTGCCGTAGTCGCGGAAGCCGCCGATATCGACCGGGTCGGACAGGCCTGCGCCGGCCGGGGCCAGGGCGGTCACCAAGGCTGCAGTGCTGCCATTGAAGATCTGGACTGCACCGCAGCAGCGCTCGTCGCGCTTGGTGTAGTCGATCGCGACATTGATATCGAGATCGGCCGAGGGCGTGAACAGAACCTGTAGCCGGCTGGTGTAGAAGTCCTGGTTGTTGTTATTGGGCTGGTTAAGGCTGTTGTAGTACCCATCACGAGCCCGCGCGGCGACAAACAGGCGGGCGGCGACCGCGTCTTCGACCAGGGGACCGTTCAGCGACAGCGATGCGCCGAAGCCGTCGAGGTTGGATGCGGTCGCTTCGGCTGACGCCCCCAGTTTGAACGTCGGCCGCTTGGTGATGACATTGATCACGCCCGCGGTGGTGTTCTTGCCGAACAGGGTCCCTTGTGGGCCCTTCAGAACCTCAATGCGGTCCGGCTCGCCCAGGTCTGTAAAGGCGACACCGTTGCGGGGCCGGTAGACGCCATCGATCACCACGCCGACGGACGACTCCAGACCGGCGTTGTCGCCGACCGTGCCAATGCCGCGGATCCGGGCCGTGGTGATGGCGGCGCTCGACGTCGAGGTCACAATCAGGCCAGGCGTGGCGATGGTGAGATCCTTGATGTCGCGGATGCCCGCGTCCTGAATCTGTTGCGCGCTGACCGAGGTGACGACGATCGGCACGTCCTGAAGGCTCTGTTCGCGGAGCTGAGCGGTGACCACCACTTCGTCGACATAGGCGGGGGTGGCGTCCTGCGCCTGTGCGGCGCCCGCGACCATCAGTCCAGATGCGACTGCGACAGCCGAAGCCCCGGCAAGATAAAGCCTCTTCATGGTGGTCCAACTCCTTCCGCCGGCGGCCTGATTGCCTGAACGTCCCGGCGATAATGGCCGGGAGATAGCCCCGGGGCGTAGGGATCGCTATAGCAATTTTGTCACAAATCAGGACGTTGAGCGGCACACAGTCCAGGAACTCGGACCTGCGCGCCTGCGACGCACCCGGTGAGGTCGTCTGCCGACCAAACAGGCGCCCGACGGGCGGGGGGCTTACCAAATCAAACGCCGCCCCCCGTTTCCGGGAGGCGGCGCGCCTGAAGCCTCGGCTGAGGGGATCAGAACTTCTTGGAAACGCCGACCTTGAAGGTGCGGCCGAAGGCGCGACCGGTGTAAGGGTCGAAGTTCGTCTCGAAGCGGGCGAACGGGGCGCCCTCGTCGAACAGGTCTATGACCGAGGCCGTGATGACCAGTTCATCGTCGCCCTTCCAGCGATAGTGAACGTCCTGCTGCAGGCTCGAGTCGATGGTCCGACCCCGATCCAGCGCGGGCGCCGCCAGGAAGATGTTCCCGGCCACTGCCGACGGCAGATCACCCCGCTCGTCGCTATAGTCCGTCGTGTACCGGGCAACCCAACGCAGGTTATGCGGGCCGCGGGCGTAGTCGACGAAGGCGTTGGCCTTCCATTGCGGCATCGGCCGAACATAGCCGGCCGTCCGGTTGAAGCGTCCGACTGCGTCGAATGGCGCGGCGATCTGCACGCCATCGATCACGAGCGCATTCACCTGGTACTCCAGCACATAGCTCAGGTCGCCGCCGAAGGTGACAGCAGCGCCCCCGAGCACATCCGAAAGGGAGTACTCTGCGGAGGCGTCGATACCGCTGGTGTTCACGTCGGGGCCGTTGGCGATGTTGACGCGAATACGTTCAAAGGTCGCAGCCGTCGGCGGATTGGCCGAGAAGGTCACCCGGTTCGCGAACGGAGACCCGGTCGGATTGGCGAGCACATTGGCCAGCAACGGACCGAAGGGCTCAACAATGATCGGATCCCTGAAGTCGAAGCGCCAGAAATCGATCGAACCCTTGAAGTCACCCCGGTTGAAAACAGCGCCGACGTTGAAGGTCGTGGCCGTTTCCGGATCCAGAGCCGAATTGCCGAAGGTGTCGATCGCCTTGAACGCACCGGCCTGCGCCACGAAGGCCAGCGACGTGAACTGGCCGCTGAGCTGGTTCAGGGAGGGTCCACGGAACGTCGTGCCGGCCGACCCCCGCAGCACCAGGTCCTCAGTGACTTCATAGCGCAGCGAGAGCTTCGGGTTGGTTGTCGCCCCGATGCTTCCGCCATAGTCCTCATGGCGAATGGCCAATTGGGCCTCGAACTGCTCCGAGAACGGAAGGTTCAGCTCGGTGAAGAGAGCCCACACATTGCGATCAACATCGGCCGGAGTCGTGGGAGCGAGGAAACCGAACACGCCGGTCTTGGAGGTGCAGGTGGTCTGGCCGGGAATGGCGCACGGATTCTTTGTGAAGTCGGCATTGTCATTCGGATCCAGGGAGTAAGCGTCGATCCGGTACTGCATGCCCACCGCAAACGCCACATTCCCGCCGCCGAGTTGGAAGCCGGTTTCGCCGTTCACGACCGCATCAAAGACTGTGACCGTGGTGGTGGCCTCTGTGGCGGAGGCGCCGACAAGCCAGTTGGCGAGCGCCGGTGAGTTCTCGACTGACGCGACGAAGTTGGGGTTCGGGCTCGATGAGAAGGCGCCCTGCTTGATGGCGGTCGAGAAGGGGTTATAGAACAGGCAGCCATTCGCCCCGGGGGTCGTTCCCGTGCAGTTCGGGCCCCCCAGTCCGCCAAGAGCGCGGTTGAAGCGATCGACGAAGGTATCGTTAGTCGAGCGTAATCCGACGTCCTCCATGTAGGTCAGGGCGACATCCCATCCCCAGCCGTTTTCGAACTCGCCCTTGAGGCCGCCAGACAGGCGGTAGGCCTCGTAGGAACGGCTTCCGACCTGCGCGCCGCCGCCGTTGCCGGGGAAGCCGCCCCAGCCGAACGAGCGCCCCGTCCAGAGAACCGCCGGCGCCGTCGCGAGCCAGGGGTTCGCGGTGGCGAGCGAGGGGAACTGGGCAAGGAGGGACTGGAAGCCCGGGTGCGATGTCGGCACAGCGATCACCGGCCGCTGGGGCGGATAGGAGGGCGAGGTCTTCCACTTCGGCACGTCGGTGTTCGCGTACAGGAACTCGACATGGGCTTCCACGCCGTTGTCGAACCGGTGGTTCAGTTCGGAGAAGATCTGGTACCGGGTCTCCTCCTCGACGAGGTTGTCAAACGGAATGAAGCGGAACTGGCAGGCGCCGTTGGCGATCGTGCCGCCCACATTGGTGCAGCCAGGATCGATGACGTTAAGGGTTCCCGGAGCTGACGCACCAACCGGTAGAGCGTTCAAGATCCGCCCGGGATTACCAATTCCGGAATAGCCGGACTGAGGATTCTCGGCGAACGACACCCTCGCGACGTCAACGTCGTTGAAGCTCGTCTCGGACCGGAAATTATATCCGACAGTTGTCACCCAGCTGGTGTTATCGCCCTGCCAGCCATAGGCCAGTGAGGCGTTCCACTCACCGTCGGAACCGTCGAACATCGAGTAGTCGGCGCTGGCGACAAAGCCGGAAAGCCGGCGGTTGGTGATGAAGTTCACGACGCCGGCAATGGCGTCAGACCCGTAAAGAGCGGCCGCGCCGTCCTTCAGGATCTCGATCCGCCCGATCGCAGCGGCGGGAATCAGATTGGTGTCCACGAAGGTCTGTGCGCTTTCAGCGATGCCGTAGGGCGCCGAAACCATGCGTCGGCCGTTCAACAGCACCAGGGTGCGCGCCGGGCCGAGGCCGCGAAGGTTCACATTGCTCAGGCCTTCGAGGCCGTTGGACGAGAACTGGTTGGTCTCACCGTCGGTTCCGCTCGACACGCCGAGGTTCTTGATCAGGTCCTTGATGGTCGGAGAGCCGCTCTTCTGGAGATCTGCGGCGGTCAGAACATCGACGGGCAGGGCCGCATCCTCTGGCGTGCCGCGGATGAAGGAGCCGGTGACGACGACTTCCTCAACCGTCGAAGGCTGAGCGCCCTGCGCCTGAGCGGCGCCCGCCGCCATCAAGCCAGCGGCGACTGCGACCGCTGACGCGCCACAAAAGAAACGTCCTCTCATAGGGCTTCCTCTCCCTGCGCCTGCGGCTTGATTGCCTGAAACAACGGCGCCCATTGCGACTAAATTGCACGCCCCGTTGGAATTCCGCTATTACATTTTTGCAACTATTCGGGACGTTCAGCGTCCAATCGTCCAATCAAGCCTTCAGCGCCCGCCGCCGGCGTCCCGGACCTGAAGCCCTGGAGTCCTGTTCCAGATCATGCACCGATAAGTGGGAACCGGTTATCGGATCGAATCAGGATCCAGGCATCAGATGCAGAAAGCGCCGCCCCCGTCTCCGGGGGCGGCGCGCCATTTGTCCGGGTTGGCCGGGTCAGAACTTCTTGCTGAAGCCGACCTCGAAGGTCCGGCCCAGGGGGTTCCCTTGCGTGTAATCGTAGTTGTACTGGCTCGGCGCGTAGGGCGGATCCGAGTCGAGGATGTTCTGCAGGCTCGCCGTCACGGTCGTGCCCCAGGGCGCGTCCCAGCGGACCACCATGTCGTGCTGCCAGAAGTCGTCGGACTTGCCGACCGGCTTCAAGTCGCGGCCGGCGCAGGACGAGGTCGTGCAGCCGGTGGTGGTGGTGGCCGAGGCGTTGGGCGTGGTGATGAACAGGGGCGAGCCGAAGGCCGGCGAGGTGCCCTCCGCGTACCGCAGCTGCCAGCGCACCGAGACCGGTCCGTTGACATAGGCGACGTAGGCGTTCCCCTTGATCCTCGGGTAGGAGAAGAAGTCGTTCACGAGGTCGCTGAGGCCAGCCCGGTCCTCGCCGGGAGCGATCTCGATGGTGCTGTCCTTCAACTTCACCGCCCCCCGCTTGTACTCAAGCAGGTAGGTGGCCTCGACGCCGGTCGACCAGGCGCCGTCGAACCAGCCGTCCCAGTCATACTGGGCGCGCATTTCCAGGCCGGAGGTCTCCGTCCCCGGGCCGTTGACCACGAAGCTCTTCAGCCGCGCGACATTTCCCGCGCCGCAGGCCCCGGCGAAGGTGAAGCGGGACTGCAGGGCGGCGAAGGCGGGATTGCCGCAGTTCACGTTCGAACCCCCGGGGAACATGGTGGCGTAGAGACGCCCGCCGCTCTCCTCGGTCAGCTCTTCCCTGAACTGGAAGTTGAAGTAGTCGAGCGTCGCGACCAGTCCGCCCAGCTCCAGTATGCCGCCGACGTTGAAGGTGTCGGCCTCTTCGGGCTTCAGCTCCGGGTTGCCGCAGCTCTGGAAGGCGCGGTAGCCGCCGCCCAGCACCCGCACCCCATTGTTGCACTGGGTCCGCAGCAGGCCGGGCCCCGGGGCGCGGAAGGTGGTGGAGACCGACCCGCGAAGGGCCAGCCAGTCCAGGGCCTGCCACTTGGCGGAAAGCTTCGGGTTGGTCGTGGAGCCGACATTGCCCTGATAAGCCTCATGGCGGATGGCCAGGTTGAGGTTCAGCGTATCGGTCACCGGCGCCTGGAACTCGGCGAAGATCGCCTGGACGTTGGCGTCGTCGTCCCGGTTGGTGTTCGAGCCGAAGAACTGCAGCGGCCCCGTCTCATCCGCACAGGCCGGCCGGTCGGGGCAGGGGTTCTCGTCGGAGTTGAAGAAGGCGCCGTAGTTACGGACCTCCTGGGTGTAGCGGTACTGGACGCCCGCCGCCCAGTCGATGCTGCCGCCGGGCAGCTCAATGCCCGAGGACCCCGAGAAGACGGCGTCCAGGACCAGGAGCCGGTTGGTCAGGACGTTGTTGTAGGGGCCGTAGAGCCAGCCGACCACGTTCGGATTGTTGGCGACCGAGGCGTTATAGAACGGGTTGGCGGCGCCATTTACGGCGCTGCGGGCCACGCCGTTTGTGAAGGGGTTGAAGTAGAAGCAGCCCAGGGCGGCGTTGCCGGCGTTGGTGGTGAAGTTGTTGGTCTCCGCCGCTGTGCACTGGTCGTTGTCATTCACCCGGCTGCCGAAGCCCCTTAGGCCCAGCTGGAGGCGCTCCACCAGGATGTCACTAATGTAGGAGCTGTTCTTCTGCTCCATGAAGGTGACGGCGGTGTCGTACTTGATGGAGTCGAAGAGGGTACCCTTCAGGCCTCCGGAGATTCGGAAGGCGTCGTTCACGATCGACTGGTGGTCGGCGCCGTCCGAGAAGAGCGGGTGGCCTGCGAAGGCCACGGCGCGCCAGCCCAGCTGGGAGATGTCCAGGCCTCGGCTGATCCCAAGGCCCGGATAGGCGGGGTTGGTCGAGTTGGCGCCGGCGCTGATGGCCGCGCACTGGGCGGCGGTGAGCGGCGCCCGGCATTCGCTGAGCAGGGCCAGGAGGCCGGGATGGTTGGCCGGCACGTTGAACGGCACGGACAGGTTCGGGCCAATGGGCGTGGCCGGGGAGTAGGAGGTCCCACCGACGTTGACCGGCGAGGGGTACTGGGCCGTCAGGTTCGCAGGCGAAATCCGCTGCATCGGCGTGTCGTTCTTGGTCCAAGCCACCTCGCCGTGGAAGGACATGGTGTCCGACAGTTCGAAGTTGACCTCGCCATAGAGCTGATAGTGGTCCTCCTCGTTCACCAGGTCGTTGAAGTTGGCGAACTGGAAGCGGCAGGTGGACCCCGCCGTGGCCGGATTCTGGTCGCTGACCGGGACGGCGACGGTGGCCGTGGCGCCCTGGCCAAGGGTTCCGTTGAGCGGGTTCGGATAGGTGATGTTGTTGGTCAGGGTTCCGCCCAGCTCCGCGCACCCATTGTCGCGGAAGGTGGTCCCCGCCACGCCGGCCACGCCGAAGAAGCCGGGGTTGGAGGCGCCGGTGAAGCCGCCGGCGCCGGCATAGCCGGCGAAGTCAAAGGACCTGAGGGCCCAGTCGCGCTCCTTGATGTCGAGGCGCGAGCGATGACGGTAGCCGGCGGTGAGGAGGACGTTGCCGTTGTCGAACCGCTTCCCCCACGCGACGTTGGTGTTGTAGTCGCCGTCCGAGCCACTGATCAGGGCGTACTCGCCATCGACCTCAAGACCGTCGAGGTCGCGGCGGGTGATGAAGTTGACCACCCCGCCGATGGCGTCCGAGCCATAGGTCGCCGCCGCGCCGTCCTTCAGGATCTCGATCCGCCCGACGGCGGCGGTGGGAACGAAGTTGAGGTTGGCGCCCCCGCCCTGGAAGGCCGCCGCCGGACTGTCCGCCAGCCGCCGGCCGTTCATCAGGGTCAGGGTCCGGGCGGCGCCGAAGCCGCGCAGGTTGATGGTCGCCGTGCCCGCCCCGCCGTTGTAGCGGTTCGATTCCCCGAGGGAGGACTGGGAGGCGGTGATCGTCTTGACCAGCTGGACGACGGTGGGGGCGCCCTGGGCCTTCAGGTCTTCCTGGGAAAGAACGTCCACCGGAAGGGCCGCGTCCTCCGGGGTGCCGCTGATGAAGGAGCCGGTGACCACCACCTCCTCGACTGTCGTTGCCTGCGTACTCTGCGCATGCGCGAAGTTCGCGCCCATAAGGCTGACGGCGACGGCGGCGGCGGACGCGCCGCAAAGATAGCGCCTCTTCATGATGGTTCCTCTCCCTTGGTCAGCGTCCGGATTTCTTGATCGACCGGCACCGTTGCGCTCACACTGCCTTGTCCCGCCGATCGTCGCGATCACGTTTTCGTGACAGTGTCGGGCGCCAGCGTCCAAGGCGTCCGTCACGCCAGCAGTTCCGGCGGATAACCGGCGTAGGAGTGTTTCAGCGTGGCGTGGTTCAGCAACATCTCAGCCACCTGCTCGGTCCCGGTGGAGTCGTAGATGCGGGTCCGCACCCAGTAGGACTCCGTGCGCTTGCTCTGGGCCAGGGCGGCGATCTCGCGGCGGATGACATAGTCCTCCCCGACGAAGAGGGGCCCCTTGATCAGCCGGATTTCCTGGTCGGCGAACAGGCCGACGGCGGGGCCCTTCACAGGGAAACGCGCCGAGTGCGAAGAGTATTCCGCCAGGACGCTGATCATCTCAAAGGGGATGATGGGCCGGCCCCAGGGCGAGGCCGCGGCGTCGGAGTACCAGGGCGAGGTCTCGGTGATGACCTTCAGCTTGTCGTTCAGGCTGAAGGGATAGAGGGCGCCCATGTGCTGGTCGGGGTCCATGCGCACCCGCTCCTCGACGGCGCCCTTCAGGCCTGCCTGCAGGTCCTCCAGGATCACCAGCCGGCCTGGCGGGCGCAGGGCGGCCATCCGGCCCTCCAGCAGGGTCTGGCCATGGTCGGGGCCCAGGCTGGCCGAGGCCTCCAGCACGGGCGTGCCGTCGGCCTTCTCGGCCCAGATCCGGGTGGAGGTCGCGCCCGGGGCGGGAACCTCGACGAAGGCCCGGACCTCCTCGCCCTCCACCACCATGTTCAGATAGTGCGACGAGATGCAGCCCCGCTCGAACCAGGCCTGTCCCCAGACCTGCTGCAGGAGGGGCGGGAAGAGACTGAAGTGGGTCGGCCCCTCGATGGGGCCCGCCCGGAAGCCCAGCTTCTCGGCCATGGCGTCGTCGTGGATGGAGGCGTGGCCGCCATACTCCTGATCGGCCAGCATCTGGCGGGGCGCACGCAGGGGTCCGCTCAGGACCATGGGAGTGTCAAAGCTCATGCCGGCGGGCCTCCTGTCCCGGATGGTTTCCGGCGGATTTCTGCATCCGGTATGCCCTACAGACCGGCCTGCAGCCCGGATTGTCCGCCCGGGTCCGATCCTATACGGCTTTCGCCACGCACCAACATCCCCGATCCGAAGGGACGGCGGGATGTCATTTCACCCGGGGGTATCCACCCTGGGCGCACTCCAGGGAGAGAGACATGACCACGGGTTTCGACGACATCTTTTCCATCCGGGGCAAGGTCGCCCTGGTCACCGGCGGCTCGCGCGGCATTGGCGAGATGATCGCCGCGGGCTTCCTGGCGGCGGGCGCCAAGGTCTACATCTCCTCGCGCAAGGCCGATGTCTGCGACGCCACGGCGGAGCGACTGGCTGCGACCTATGGCGGGACCTGCATCTCCCTGCCGGCCGACCTGTCCCAGATGAGCGGCATCGAGTCCCTCGCCGCCCGCCTGGCGGAGAAGGAGGACAAGCTCGACATCCTGGTGAACAACGCCGGCGCCGCCTGGGGCGCGCCCATCGAGTCCTTTCCCGAGGTGGGCTGGGACAAGGTGATGGACACCAACGTCAAGGGCGTCTTCTTCCTGACCCAGAAGCTCCTGCCCCTGCTGCGCAAGGCGGCCGCGGACGCCCCGGCCCGGGTGATCAACATCGGCTCCATCGACGGGCTGAAGTCGGCGGCCTTCGACACCTTCTCCTACGGCGCCTCCAAGGCCGCCGTGCACCACCTGACCCGCTTCCTGGCCGCGCACCTGACCAAGGAGAAGATCCTCTGCAACGCCATCGCGCCGGGTCCCTATCCGACCTGGATGCTGTCCACCGGCGTGGGCTTCGGCGGCGAGACCGAGAACGCCGACTGGGATCAGGTGGGCCGGGGCAACCCCTCGGGCCGGGTCGGGACGCCCCAGGACATTGCGGGCCTGGCCATCTTCCTGTCCTCGCGGGCGGGCGAGTATGTGGTCGGCCAGGTCATCGCCAGCGACGGCGGCGCCGTGGGGACGTCCTGAGTCCGTCCCCGCTGCGCTGCAGGCTCAGCGGCCGATGAAGACCGGCTCGCGCTTTTCCACGAAGGCGCGGGCCGCCTCCTTGTGGTCGGTGGTCTGGCCGCAGTGGACGTGGTGGGTGGCCTCCAGGTCCAGGCAATCGTCCACCTCGCCGGACATGGCCCGGTTGAGGTTTTCCTTCATGTAGCGGTAGGCCACGGTGGGTCCGCCGGCCAGGCGCAGGGCCACCTCGCGGGCCTTCGCCGCCAGCGCCTCTGGTTCCACCACCCAGTTGGCCAGGCCCAGGCGCAGGGCCTCCTGGGCGCTGACCCGCTCGGACAGGTAGTAGAGCTCCCGCGCCTTGGCCGAGCCCACCAGCTGGGTCAGGAAATAGGTGCCGCCGTAGTCGCCCGAGAAGCCGACCCGGGCGAAGGCCGTGGTCAGGATGGCGCTGGAGGCCATGATGCGCATGTCGCAGGCCAGGGCCAGGGACAGGCCCGCCCCGGCGGCGGGGCCGGGCAGGGCGGCCAGGGTGGGCTTGGGCATCTTGAACAGGCGACCCGCGGTGGCCCTCTGGTTCACCCTCTGGCGGTGGATGGCGGCGTCGATGGAGCTGCCGCCCCCGCCCTGGTTGGACTCATCCATGCCCTTCACGTCGCCCCCGGCGCAGAAGCCCTTGCCGGCCCCGGTCATCACGACGACCTTCACCTCGGGGTCCAGCTCGGCCTTGGCCAGCTGGTCGGCCAGGGCGGCGGTCATGGCCCCGCTCATGGCGTTGCGGGCCTCCGGCCGGTTGAGGGTCAGGGTCAGGACGCCGGTATCGAGGTCGGCGAGCAGGTCCTGGGTTCCGGTGTCGATGGCGGCCATGGGAAATCCTCTCAGTGAAAGATGGGTATCGGGCGGCGGTCCGCATGCGAAGGTCGATGCAGATACCCTGCGTTCAGTTTCAGACCCGCAGCGGGCTGGCGTCAACGCCGTATCCTCGTCAGACTGTCGGAAGCGTGATGCTTGACCCCCGCTGGAGGCGGTGAGACGCTTCATACCGCAGGATCAAAACAGACTTACGCAGGGGCAGCGCCTGCGACAGGGAGACCAGACATGGGCGACGTGGCCAGCGGGGGAAAGGTGCTCACGCGGGAAGAGGCGAGCTTTGATCCGGACGCCCTGCGTGACCGCTATCGGGCCGAGCGCGACAAGCGCATCCGCGCCGACGGGAATGAGCAGTATCTCCAGATCGCCGGCCGGTTCGCGGACTTCGGCGATGATCCCTACATCGAGGCCCCCATCCACCGCGCCCCCCTGACCGACGAGGTCGAGGTGGTGGTGATCGGCGGCGGTTTCGGCGGCCTCCTGGCCGGGGCCCGACTGCGCGAGGCGGGGGTGAAGTCCCTGCGCATGATCGAGGCGGCGGGCGACTTCGGCGGCACCTGGTACTGGAACCGGTATCCGGGCGCGGCCTGCGACATCGAGAGCCTGGTCTACCTGCCCCTCCTGGAGGAGACCGGCTTCATCCCCGAGATGCGCTACACCAAGGCGCCGGAGATCTTCGAGCACTCGCGTCGGATCGCCCGCCACTTCAACCTGTACGAGGACGCCTGCTTCCAGACCTCGGTGAAGGACCTGTCCTGGGACGAAGCGGCCCAGCGCTGGATCATCACCACCAACCAGGGCGACGCCATGCGGGCGCGGTTCGTGGTCATGTCCAACGGCCCCCTGAACAAGCCCAAGCTGCCCGGCATCCCCGGCATCGAGACCTTCAAGGGCCACGCCTTCCACACCAGCCGCTGGGACTATGAGTACACCGGCGGCTCGGTCCTGGGAGGCCTGGACCGGATCGGCGAAAAGCGGATCGGAATCATCGGCACCGGCGCCACCGCCGTGCAGTGCGTGCCCCACCTGGCCGAGGGCGCGGGCCAGCTCTACGTCTTCCAGCGTACGCCCTCGGCGGTGAACGTGCGCAATGACCAGCCCATCGACGCCGACTGGGTTCGCTCCCTGCCCCCCGGCTGGCAGAACCACCGGATGGACAACTTCAACCTCCTGCTCAGCGGCGGATACGCCGAGGAGGACCTGGTCAACGACGGCTGGACCGAGGCCTTCCGCGAGCTGGTCTTCATCGCCCGCAAGGAGGGCGCGGCGGGCCTGTCCCCCGAGAAGCTGGCCGAACTGATGGAGCTGGCCGACTTCGCCACCATGGAGCGCATCCGCGCCCGGGCCGAGGCGGTGGTCAAGGACCCAGCCACAGCCGAGGCCCTGAAGCCCTGGTACCGCCAGTTCTGCAAGCGGCCCTGCTTCCACGACGAATACCTGCAGGCCTTCAACCGGCCGTCCGTGAAGCTCGTCGACACCCAGGGCCAGGGCGTGGAGCGCATCACCGAGAACGCCGTGGTGGTGGACGGCGTCGCCTACGAGATCGACTGCCTGATCTTCTCCACGGGCTTCGAGGTCGGCACCAGCTTCAGCCGCCGCTATGGCTACGACATCCACGGCCGGGACGGCCTTCCCCTCAGCCAGGCCTGGGCGAACGGGGTGCGCAGCCTGCACGGCCTGATGGTCCGGGGCTTCCCCAACCTCTTCTTCCTGGGCTCGACCCAGGGCGGCTTCACGGCCAACTATCCGCACAACCTGCGCGAACAGGCGGCCCACGTCACCTACGTTATCGACCAGGTCAAGGCCCGCCAGGGCCGGGCGGCGGAGCCCTCCGAGAAGGCCGAGGCCGACTGGGTGGCGACCATCATCGACAAGGCCCGCAACAACCAGGCCTACCTGGAGGCCTGTACCCCCGGCTACTACAACAACGAGGGCAAGCCCTACCTGGCCAACGCCCAGAACACCACCTACGGGGGCGGGCCGATCGAGTACTTCCGCCTCCTCGCGGACTGGCGGGCCTCAGGGGACCTGCCGGGCCTTGAGGTGAGCTGAGCCGGCCATGGGCCAGCTTGCCCTCGGCCTGCGCGACGGGATCGCCGTCATCACCTTCAGCAATCCGCCGCTGCAGGTGATGACCCCGCCGACGATGAACGCGCTGAACCGGATGCTGCCGCAGCTGCGCTCTGACGAAGTGCGCGCCATCGTTTTTTACGGGCTCGGATGCGACCTGTTTCATCCGCGACGTCTCGGTGGACGCGCTGGACGAGAACACCCGGACCGAGCGCAGCGGCTGACATTCAACACGGCCCGGCGCAGACCGGGATCCAGAGGAGGACAGGCATGAAGGACTTCAGCGGCAAGATCGCAGTGGTGACCGGCGGCGGTAGCGGCATCGGCCGGGCCCTGGTGCAGGCCCTGACCTCGGAGGGCTGCAGCGTGGCCATGTGCGACATCCGCGAGGCGGACATGCTGGAGACCGTCCGCATCGCCGAGAAGACCGCCGTCCAGGGGGTGAAGATCACCACCTTCGTGGCCGACGTGGCCCAGGAGAAGGAGACCCTGGCCTTCCGCGACCACACGGGCGAGCAGCACGAGACCGACCACGTGCACCTGCTCTTCAACAACGCCGGCATCGGCGGGGGCGGCAGCTTCGTCAACTCCCCCCGTGACCAGTGGGAACGGACCTTCGCCGTCTGCTGGTACGGGGTCTACTACAACGCCCGGGCCTTCCTGCCGATGCTGCTGAAGGCGCCCGAGGCGCACATGATCAACGTCTCTTCGGTCAATGGCTTCTGGGCGTCCCTGGGGCCGCAGACCTCGCACACGGCCTACTCGGCGGCCAAGTTCGCCGTGAAGGGCTTCACCGAGGCTCTGGTAAACGACTTCCGCAACAACGCCCCCCACGTGAAGGCCAGCGTGGTCATGCCCGGCCACATCGGCACCAACATCGCCATCAACTCCATGGCCGAGTTTGCTCCGCCCGACGGCGCGACCGCCGAGGCCAAGGCCATGGGCGAGGCCTTTCGCGACAACGGCCTGCCCCCGCCCGAGGCGGCGAAGATCATCCTGGACGGGGTGCGGGAGGCGTGCTGGCGGATCCTGGTCGGCCCGGACGCCGTGGCCCTGGACAAGGCGGTCCGCACCCATCCGGAAGAGGCCTACGAGCACGGCATGGCCGACCTCGTGGCCCGCGCCATGGCGTCAGGCTGAGGGGGGCTGCGGCGTTACAGTCGCGCCCCTTGGGAGAAACTCGCGGGCGGTGGGCTCAGGGGTGGATGACGCCGCGCACCATGGCGTCGACGAAGAGGCGGGCGCCCGTCTCGGGATTCTCGCCGGGCTGCCACCAGGTCAGCTCGGAGGCCGCATTGATCCCGGCGGTCAGGATCTGGGCGGTGATGCTGGCGTCCAGCGGCCGGATGGAGCCGTCGGCGATGCCGTCGCACAGCATGGAGCCCAGGCGGATCGAGATCTGGCGCAGGCGGAACATCAGGTCGTCGCGGATCTCCTCGGGCACCGTGGACAGGGCGCTGGTCCTGAGCAGGGGCGCGGCGCCCACCTGCAGCTGAACCACCGCCTGGAGCAGGGAGTGCATGATCTCCAGTCCGTCGTCGCCGCCTGATTCCGCCGCATCGATGGCCCGCCAGAGGACGTCGAAGGTCCGCTGGAAGCAGGCCACCACCAGGTCATCCTTGGTGGCGTTGTAGTGGTAGAAGGCGCCCTTGGTGACGTTGAGCCTGGAGGAGATCCGGTCCACCGACGCGCCGTGGTAGCCCTCGTCGTTGATTAGTTGGGTGGCGGCCCGCAGGAAGTGCTCGGCCGAGCCCTCGTCAACCTCGTCACCGGAAGGCTGAAGGTCCAGGAACCGGACGCCGGGCACGTTGCCGCCCCGCGGGATTCCGTCCAGCAGGATGGAGGCGATGCGTTGGCCGATGCGCGGATAGTCCTCGACGCGCCAGGTGTAGATCCAGGCGCTGACGAAGGTCAGGGCGTTGATCAGCAGGTGGGCGCGGCCGTTCAGGTCGGCCCGGGTGCGGTTCTCCCGGCGATCGAGGAGTGAGCGGACCGTCCGGAACAGGGCGACGAAGGCCTGGTTGACGCTCTCGCTGTTCAGGGCGCGGACGTCGTTGAAGACGGCCAAAGGCTCGGCCTCGCCCAGCTCGATCCTCTGCTGGAGAAGGATGAACATATCGATGAAGACCTTGACGCGCTCGCGCTCCGTGGGGTGCTCCCGGGCGTACTCGGCCAGCTCCTGGATGCGGCCGATGCTGCGCTCGAAGGCGGCGGCGGCCAGGTCCTCCTTGTTGCGGAAATAGTAGATGACCCCGGTGGGCACGAGGTCGAGGCGGGCGGCGACGTCGCCCAGGGTCATGCCGCGCACGCCGTGGCGGTTCATCTCGCGGATGGCCGAGGCGATAATGGCGTCGCGGCGGGCCATGTAGCGCCGGCTGGGCGTCCGCGCCGCCGGAGCGCCCGGGGCGGTTTCGGCGGCGGTGTCGGGGGTGGACATGGGGCGGCTCCGCGCCGGGCGCCGGGAGGGCGCCGGGAGGCTTTACGTCGGGGATAGTGTGGCTTGTGAGGCCGGTCAATCAGGGCCAATCTTGGCGGGAAAATGCGCACAGACGCCGTCGGGGGGAAGTGACCATGCTGCTGCAGGGACTGAAGGTCGTCGAGCTCGCCACCTGGATCGCCGCGCCGGGATGCGCCGCCGTCATGGCCGACTGGGGCGCCGACGTGATCAAGGTGGAGTCCCTGGGCGGAGACGCCACCCGCACCTTTTTTCCGGAGAGCGCCGAGACCCCCGGCAATCCCATCTTCACGATGGAGAACCGCGGCAAGCGCGGGGTGGCCCTGGACATCGCCTCCCCCGAGGGTCGCGAGGCCATGCTGGGCATCCTTGGCGGGGCGGATGTCTTCATCACCAATGTCCGGCCCGGCGCCCTGAAGCGGGCCCGGCTCGACTACGAGACGCTGAAGGCGGCCTTCCCCCGGCTGATCTACGCCAGCGTCTCCGGGGTGGGCCTGGAGGGACCGGATGTGGACCTGCCAGCCTTTGACATCACAGTCTTCTGGACCAAGAGCGGCGTCGGGCGCTCGCACATCCCGCCGGACCAGGAGCCCTTCGCCTGCCGCCCCGGCTTTGGCGACCACACCACGGCCCTGGCCACCCTGTCCTCCGTCCTGGCCGCCCTGCATGAGCGCCACACGACGGGGCGGGGGCGGCTGGTGGAGTGCTCCCTCCTGCGCACGGCGGCCTACGCCCTGGGCTGGGACATGGCCACCCAGCTGCGTTTCGGCGAGGCGCCGACCACCCAGGCCCGGCACATGCGCCCGCATCCGATCTCCGGCGTCTATTTCCGCACCCTGGACGACCGGTGGATCACCTTCGTGCTCAAGGGACCTTCCTGCTATCCGACCCTGATGAAGGTGCTGGGCCACCCGGAGGTCATCGACGATCCCCGCTACGCCCTGCCGACGACGGACCTCGACATCGTCCGCGAGATCCGGGCCCGGGCGGATGCGGCCTTTGCGCGAATGACCCTGGCCGAGGCGGCGGTGATCCTCACCGAGGCCGACCTGGCCTGGGCGCCCCTGCAGAGCCTTTCGGAGGTGGTGGGCGACGAGCAGTTCATGGCCACGGGCTGTGCGGTGGAGGTGTCGGATGGCTGGGGCGGGCGCATGGCCTCGCCGGCGGCGCCGGGCCGCTTCCCCGAGGGGGCGCCTGAGGTGACCCGTGGGGCGCCCAGGCTGGGCGAGCACACCCAGGAGGTCCTGGCCGAGGCCGGGGTCGCGGAAGAGGTGATCCAAAAAGTCATGGCCCGGCTCGGGTGAGCGCGGGCCACGACAGGCGCTGAGGCGTCAGCCCCCACCCGCAGGCGGGGGCCTTGCCGATCAGTTGTAGACTTCGAACAGGCCGGCGCCGCCCTGGCCGCCGCCGATGCACATGGTCACCACGGCCCACTTGGCGTTGCGGCGCTGGCCTTCCTGCAGGACGTGGCCCGTCAGGCGGGCGCCGGTCATGCCGAAGGGGTGGCCGATAGCGATGGAGCCGCCGTTCACGTTGTACTTCTCGGGATCGATGCCGAGGTGGTCGCGGCAGTAGAGGCACTGGCTCGCGAAGGCCTCGTTCAGCTCCCACAGGTCGATGTCGTCGACCTTCAGGCCGTTCCGCTTCAGCAGCTTCGGAATGGCGAAGACCGGGCCGATGCCCATCTCGTCGGGCTCGCAGCCGGCGACGGCCCAGGAGACGAAGCGGCCGAGCGGCTTCAGGCCCCGGCGCTCGGCTTCCTTGCCTTCCATCAGGAGGACGGCGGCGGCGCCGTCGGACAGCTGGGAGGCGTTGCCGGCGGTGATGAACTTGCCCTCGCCCATAACAGGCTGGAGCTTGGCGAGGCCCTCGAGGTTGGTGTCGGGACGGTTGCACTCGTCACGGTTCACCACGTAGTCGACGATGGTCTCTTCCTTCGTCTCCTTGTTGACCTGCTTCATCTTGGTCTTCATCGGGACGATCTCGTCCGCGAAAAGGTTGGCCTGCTGAGCGGCGGCCATCCGCTGCTGGGAGCGCAGGGAGAACTCGTCCTGGGCCTCGCGGCTGACATTGTAGCGCTGGGCGACGATGTCGGCGGTGTCGATCATGGCCATGTAGATGGCCGGGGCGATCTGGGCGAGCTCCGGGTCCATGGCCTCAGGCGGGAAGCGCCCCCCGCTGATGGAGATGCTCTCCACCCCGCCGGCCACGACGCAATCAGCGCCGTCGCCACGGATGTGGTTGGCGGCCATGGCGATGGTCTGCAGACCCGACGAGCAGAAGCGGTTCACCGACACGCCGGCGGTGGTCACCGGCATGCCGGCGAGCAGGGCGGCCTGGCGGCCGATGTTCGGGGCGGCGTGCGCATTGTTGCCGAGGAAGCAGTCCTCGACGAAGTCCTTCTCGACGCCTGACTTCTCCACCGCGTGCTTGATCGCGTGGGCCGCCATGGACATCGGCGGCGTCATGTTGAACCCGCCCCGGCCGGACTTGGCCAGGCCCGTGCGGGCATAGGAAACGATTACGGCTTCACGCATATGAAGAACCTCCCTTTGTCTCTTCGGTTATGGCCGCGCAGGTCGGCCTTGGCAATGTGAATCCCCCGACGGAAACCTGTCCCGCCGGGGCTTTTCCGGGGTCACGGCCGGACGAGAAACTTCTCGCCCGTGGCCTTTCGGTTGCAGGCCCGGACGGCCTCGGGCGTCAGCAGGTCGGTGAGCGAGACCTCGGTGGTATAGCCCGAGGCGAAGGTGGTCTTCAGCCCCGCTACGACCCGGGCCCGCAGGCGGTCGGCGCCCGCCTTGCCGATCCGGATCAGGAAGGGCGTCAGGAGCCAGCCGCCCAGTCCCCAGGCCATGCCAAAGCCGCGGTTCAGCTCGGTGGGACCGGTGTCCAGGCCGCCATAGATGTAGACCTGCTTGTGGGTGGTGGAGCCATAGCGCGAGAAGCCGGCCGGGTTGCGGGCGTTGGCCGCGATCTCCATGCCGGTCAGGATCTGCCCGGCCAGCCTGCCGCCGCCGATGGCGTCAAAGCCCAGGGTGGCGCCGGTCTCGGTCAGGGCCGCCACCAGGCTCTCCATGAAGTCCGGCTGGGAGGAGTCGCACACGACCTTGGCGCCCTGGTCCTTGAGGATCTTCGCCTGGGCGGGGCTGCGCACGATGTTCACCAGGGGTACGCCGTCCTCCAGGCAGATGCGGTTCAGCATCTGGCCGAGGTTGGAGGCCGCCGCCGTATGGACGAGGCCGGAATGGCCTTCGAGCTTCATGGTCTCGACCATGCCCAGGGCCGTCAGCGGGTTGACGAAGCAGGAGGCGCCGTCCCGGGGATCGGTCCCCTCAGGCAGGAGCAGGGCGTCGGCGGCGCGCACGCAGCGGTACTCGGCGTACATCTCGCCGCCCAGTATGGCCACGGTGCGGCCCAGCAGGGCCTGGGCCTCGGGGGAGGCGCCGGCGGCGACCACCTCGCCCGCCCCCTCGTTGCCGACGGGCAG
>VYLA01000042.1_pt1 | contig 59936 bp, 51 predicted proteins | sample 5114381 | NCBI WGS metagenome assembly VYLA01 (sample SAMN12291789, study PRJNA351875) | freshwater metagenome | isolation source: freshwater lake | place: USA: Michigan, Gull Lake | collected 2011-08-08 | reverse complement strand
GCGCCAGCGCCGCCGCCCTCCGCGCCACGGCCGAGGCTCCGCCGCCCGGCGTGCGGATCGAAGCCCTGACGGTTCCCGGCGGCGAGGGCGAGCGGCCCGCCCGACTGTACAGTCCCTCCCGGCCTGCGCCGGAGGTTCCCATCCTGGTCTTCGCCCACATGGGCGGCGGGGTGATCGGCGACCTCGACACTACCGAGGGCTTCTGCGGCCGCCTGGCCGAGACTCTGGGCGGACCCGTCCTGTCCGTGGATTACCGGCTGGCCCCCGAGCACCGGTTCCCGGCGGGCTACGAGGACGTGCTGGCGGCCTTCCGCTGGGCCCGGGACAACGCCGTGACCCTGGGCGGACCTCCGGGGCGGGCGGCGATCGGCGGGGATTCCATGGGGGGGCTCTTCGCGGCCGCCCTGGCCCAGGAGATGAAGCGGACCGGCGAGCCGGGACCGGACCTGCAGCTGCTGGTCTATCCTTGCGTGGATGTGGCCAGCGAGACCCCGTCCATGACGACCCTCGCCGACGCCTTTCCCCTCGACCGGGCCACGATGGACTGGTTCATCGGTCACTATCTCCCGCCCGGCGGGGATCCCGCCGAACCGCGCAATGCGCCGGGCCGGACCGAGGATCTGTCAGGCCTGGCCCCAGCCGTGATCGCCACCGCCGGCTTTGATCCCCTGGTCGACCAGGGCGAGGCCTACGCCCGGCGCCTGGCCGCCGCCGGCGTGCCGGTAGACTACCGACGCTATGACAGCCTGGTCCACGGCTTCACGGCCTTTGGCGGCGTGGTCCCGGAGGCCCGCCGGGCCTGCGCGGAGATCGCCGGCCTGGTCGCCGCCCGGCTGTCCAAACCCCTCCAGAAGGACTGAACCATGCGTGCGCTCGTCGTCGAGGAACTGGCCGCAGAATACGCCGGCTGCCGGGTCAAGGACCTGCCGGATCCGACCCCCGGGCCGGGAGAGGTCCTGGTCAAGGTTCGGGCCGGGGCGGTGAACTTTCCCGACCTCATGCAGACCCGGGGCGAGCATCAGCACAAGCCGCCCGTGCCCTTCACCCCGGGCATGGAGATGGCCGGAGACGTGGTCGCGGTGGGCGAGGGCGTCACAGCCTGGAAGCCGGGCGACGCCGTGGCCGGGGGCTCGCGCACGGGCGCCTTCGCCGAATACGCCGTCAGCCCCGCCGGCGCCCTGCACCGCAAGCCCGAGGCCCTGACCTATGGCCAGGCCGCTGGCTACCAGGTCTGCTACCTGACCGCCTGGGTCGCCCTGGTCCGCCGGGCCCAGGTCCAGCCGGGCGAGTGGGTCCTGGTGCATGGCGCGGCCGGGGGCACCGGCCTGGCCGCCGTGGACCTGGCCCGCCACCTGGGCTGCCGGGTCATCGCCGCCTCAGCCTCCGACGCCAAGCTGTCGGTGATCGAGAAGGAATACGCCCCCGACGCCGTGGTCAATGTCACAAAGGGCTTCAAGGACCGGGTGAAGGAAATCACCGGGGGCCGCGGCGCGGACGTCATCTACGACCCCGTCGGCGGCGATGTCTTCGACGAGAGCGTGCGTTGCATCGCCTTCGACGGGCGCATCCTCTGCATCGGCTTCACCTCGGGCCGCCTGCCTGTGCTGCCGGTCAACTATGCCCTGATCAAGGGATTCTCGGTCATGGGGGTCCGGGCTGGCGAGTACGGACGGAAGTTCCCGGAAAGGGGCCGCGAGAACAACGAGGCCATCTGGAAGCTGGCGGCCGAAGGCGCCATGCGGCCGCGAGTGGACCGGGAGTTCCCCCTGGACGGATGGCGCGAGGCCTTCGACACCCTGGCCGAGCGGACCGTGGTGGGCAAGACCATCATCCGGCCGGACCTCTGAGACGCCTTCGCGAGGCCCTTCCGCCGCCTGGCATTGACAGGGGGGCGGGCATACCCTATTCCCCGCGCCTCGTTTTCTCCCGGAGCTGGTCCCGTGAAGCGCACTTTTCAGCCCTCCCGTCTCGTGCGCGCGCGCCGTCACGGCTGGCGCGCCCGCATGGCCACCAAGAACGGCCGCAAGGTCGTCGCGCGCCGCCGGGCCAAGGGCCGCAAGCGCCTGACCGCCTGACGCGGCGACGCAGGCGATCTCCAGGGCCCTCCGGATGGAGGAACCCGCCTCCCTTCCAGGTCTCCGTCTCGAACGGCTCCGGACCCGTCCGGGCTTCCTCGCCGCCGCCAAGGGCCGTGCGTGCGCCCGGGGCGCTGTGCTGATGCAGGTCCGCGACCGCGCCGACGGCGATGACCTCGTCCGGGTGGGCTTCACCGCCACCCGCCGGATCGGCGGGGCGGTGGTCCGCAACCGGGCCAAACGCCGCCTCCGCGAGGCCGCCCGCCTGCTTGTGCCAGTGCTCGGACGCCCCGGATGCGACTATGTCCTGATCGCCCGGGGCGGGACGCCGACCCGTCCCTGGCCGCGTTTGCTTGACGACGTGAAAACCGCGCTGATAAGCCTCGCGGCCGAGGGCGACCGCCCTGCCCGCGCGCCTGACCGCGCCCCCTCTTCAACAGACTGAGCGCGCGCCCGAATGCCCGACAACACGAACCGCAACACGATCCTCTTCGTCATCCTCTCAATGGCCCTGCTGTTCGGCTACCAGGCCCTGGTGCTGGGCCCGCAGAACAAGCAGAGGGAGGCCGAGCTCAAGGCCCGCGAAACGGCCCAGGCGACCCAGCCGGCGAATGGCCCCGCCGCCGCTGGCCCGGCCGGGCCAGCCGGCCCCGTCTTCATCCCGAGGTCGACCGCCATTTCAGGATCGCCGCGGATTCAGGTGGACACCCCCGCCCTTGAGGGCTCGCTCTCCCTGCGCGGCGGGCGCATCGACGACCTCTTCCTGCGGGACTACCGGACCGAAGTCGACGCCGGGTCGCCCCCGGTGGAGCTCCTCCGCCCTGAGGGTGTTCGCGACGCCTGGTTCGCCGAGTTCGGCTGGACCGGCGCCAACCTGCCCGGCCTGCCCACCTCCAGCGCCCAGTGGACCCTGGTCCAGGGCGACCGCCTGTCGCCGGGCCGCCCCGTCGTCCTGCGCTATGACGCCGGACAGGGTCTGGCCTTCACCCGGCGGATCGAGGTGGACGACAAGTTCATGTTCACGGTCACCGATACCGTGGCCAACAGCCTCGCCAACCCGGTCACCATCGCGCCCTACGCCACCGTGCAGCGCCGCGGGGCCCCCGCCGTTCCCGCCGCCAACGCCCATGAGGGCGCGGTGGGCGTCATGGACGGGGTCCTGGAGATGCTGAACTACAAGCGGCTCAAGAAGGAGGGCGAGGCGGCCTTCTCCGCCACAGGCGGATGGATGGGCATCACCGACAAGTACTGGCTGGCCGCCGTCATCCCCGAGCAGAAGGAAAAGGTGAACGCGGCCTACCGCAGCACCAACCTCTCCGGCGTGGACATTTACGAGGCCAACTTCGTGGCCCAGCCCCGGGTGGTGCAGCCCGGCGCCACCTACACCCATGTCAGCCGCCTGTTCGCGGGGGCCAAGACCGTTCCGGTCCTGCGCGCCTATGAGGAGACCCTCGGAATCTCAAAGTTCCAGGACGCCGTGGACTGGGGCCGGCTGTACTTCTTCACCAAGCCGATCTTCTGGCTGCTGGAGGTCTTCTACGGCTGGATGGGCAATTTCGGCCTGGCGATCCTCGCCCTAACCGTCGTGGTCCGCCTCCTGATGTTCTATCCGGCGAACCTGTCCTACGAGTCGCTGACCAAGATGAAAAAGGTCCAGCCTCAGGTGGAGGAGCTGCGCGCCCGGCTGAAGGACGACCCGCAAAAGCAGCAGCAGGAGCTGATGCGGCTTTACCAGTCCGAGAAGATCAACCCGCTGATGGGCTGTCTGCCCATGCTGGCGACCATCCCGATCTTCCTGGCCCTCTTCAAGGTGCTCTCCGTGGCCATCGAAATGCGCCATGCGCCCTTCTATGGCTGGATCCAGGACCTCTCCTCCCGGGATCCGACCACCGTTCTGAACCTGTTCGGCCTAATCCCCTGGGATCCGGCGACCGCGCCCTTCATCGGCGGCCTGCTGAATGGCCCCCTGCACATCGGCATCTGGCCCCTGGCCTACGGCATCACCCAGTGGCTCTCGATGAAGATGAGCCCCCCGGCGCCGGACCCGATCCAGCAAAAGATCATGGAGCTGATGCCGGTGATCTTCACCTTCGTCATGGCCCCGTTCGCGGTCGGCCTGATGATCTACTACACGTGGAGCAACGTGCTCACGATCCTCCAGCAGTACGTCATCATGCGGAAGTACCAGGTGGAGAACCCCATCGACGACTTCATCGCCAAGATCCGGGCGCGGAAGGCCGCCGGGTGAGCCCGGAGGGCGCGCCGGCGCCAGACGAGGATGTCTTCTCCGACGAGGAGATCGAGGCCGCGCGCGTGCTCTTCGCCCGCCCCGCCGTCTTCCTCATGGGCGCTGTCTCGGTGGAGGGCCTGCCGGCCCCGGACCTTCCCGAGGTGGCCTTCGCCGGCCGCTCCAACGTGGGCAAGTCGTCCCTGATCAACGGCCTGGTCGGCCAGAAACACCTGGCCCGGGCGTCGAACGAGCCGGGGCGCACCCGGGAGGTGAACTTCTTCGTGGTCGATGACCGGCTGCGGCTGGTGGACCTGCCCGGCTATGGCTGGGCCCGGGCGGCCAAGGGCGAGGTCAAGAAGTTCCAGGCCCTGGGCCGCGACTACCTGCGCGGCCGGCCCAACCTGCGCCGGGCCTATCTGCTGATCGACGCCCGCCATGGCCTGAAGGACGTGGACGAGGAGCCCATGGCGGCCTTCGACCGGGCGGCGGTCTCCTACCAGGTGATCCTGACCAAGGCCGACAAGCTGAAGCCCGCGGAGGTTGAGGCCGTGCGCGCCCGCACCGAGGCGCTGGTCGCCAAGCGGCCCGCCGCCTTCCCGGGGGTGATCGCCACCTCCTCGGAAAAGGGGACCGGCCTGCCGGAACTGCGCGCCGCGATCGCCGAGGCCTGCGCCATCGGGGACTCGCCTGACGCGGCGTGAGGCGGCATAGACTGAAGGCCTCAAGCCGGAGTCCGGGAGGCCGCCATGCTCGATACCTCAGCCCGTACGATCTTCGACGAGGATCTGAAGATCTTCCGCGAGCAGGTCCGCAAGGTCTTTGCCCAGCACCTGACGCCTCACCTCGACCGTTGGGAGGAAGAGGGCGTGTTGGACCGGCCCTTCTGGCGCGCCTGCGGCGAGGCCGGCCTGCTCTGTCCGCAAGTCCCGCAGGCCTATGGCGGCCTCGACCTAGACTATCGCTACAACGCCGTGATCGGCGAGGAGCTGACCTATGCCGGCTCGACGGCGGGCATCACCCTGCAGTCGGACATCGTGGCCCCCTACCTCATTCACTACGCCTCGGAAGAGTTGAAGCAGGCCTGGCTGCCGAAGATGGTGTCGGGCGAGGCCATCGCCGCCATCGCCATGACCGAGCCGGGCGCCGGCTCGGACCTGCAGGGGGTGCGCACCACCGCCCGGCGGGACGGCGATGACTATGTGATCTCGGGGTCCAAGACCTACATCACCAACGGCCAGAGCGCCGACATCGTCGTCGTCGTGGCCAAGACCGACCCGGACAAGGGCGCCAAGGGCATCTCCCTGATCCTGGTGGAGGCCACCCGCGAGGGCTTCCGGCGCGGCCGCAACCTGGACAAGATCGGCCAGAATTCCGCCGACACCTCCGAGCTCTTCTTCGAGGACGTCCGGGTCCCTGCCTGCAACCTGCTGGGCCAGGAGAACCAGGGCTTCGTCTACCTGATGACCCAGCTGCCCCAGGAGCGCCTGCAGATCGCCATCTCCGGCCAGGCCGGCGCCCAGAGGGCCTTTGACGAGGCCGTCAAGTTCACCAAGGACCGCAAGGCCTTCCGCCAGACCGTCTTCGACTTCCAGAACACCCGCTTTACCCTGGCCAACCTGAAGGCCAAGCTGCAGGCGGGCTGGGCGCACCTGGACTGGTGTACGGCCCGGCACCTGCAGGGCGAGTTGACCGCCGCCGAGGCCTCGGCTGCCAAGCTCTTCCACACCGAGCTGCAGTGGGAGGTCTGCGACGCGGCCCTGCAGCTGCATGGCGGCGCCGGCTACATGAACGAGTACCCGATCGCCCGCCTGTGGCGTGACGCCCGTGTGCAGCGGATCTACGGCGGCACGTCCGAGATCATGAAGGAGGTCGTGGCCCGCTCGCTCTGACTGGCTTCAGGGCGCGCTCCGCTGTCGCCGAAGCCGATTTAGGGGGCGACGGCGCCTCAGCTGACCCCCTCCGGCCCGGGGCTTGCCCCGGTCCACCTCCCCCTGGGGGGAGGAATTAGAGCGCCAATTGCTCCCCCAAGGGGGAGCTCCGCGCGAAGCGCGGTGAGGGGGTCAACAGCGCTTCAGCAGTCCCCCAAAGTCCGGGTGCGCGTGGGAATACCCTAGGGCCGACGGACCGTCTCGCCGCCCTTCATGACGAAGACCGGCGTCTCCAGCACCTTCACGTCCGAGAGGGGGTCGCCCTTCACACCCACCAGATCGCCCCAGGCGCCAACCTTGATCTGGCCGACCTGGCCGGCCTGTCCGATGGCCTCGGCGGCGTTGATCGTGGCGGACTGCAGGGCCTGGAGGGGCGTGGCGCCCCACTGGACCATGACGGCGAACTGCTTGGCGTTGTCTCCGTGCGGATAGACCCCCGCGTCCGTGGCGTAGACCATCTTCACCCCGGCCCGGAGCGCCTTCTGGAAGTTCTGGCGCTGGATAAGGCCGACGTCCCGGTCCTTCTGGAGGTTCTCCTCCAGCACGCCGTTCTTTGCGCCCTCAGCCTGGGTGTAGTCGGTGTTGTAGATGTCCATGGCGAACCAGGCGCCCTTGCGGACCGCCAGGCGGATGCCCTCGTCATCCACCAGGCTGACGTGCTCGATGGTGTCGACCCCGGCCTCGAGGGCCTGGCGGATGCCCGAGGCGCCATGGGCGTGGGCGGCCACCTTCATCCCGGCGGCCCGGGCCTCCTCCACGACGGCCTGCATCTCCGCCAGGGTCATCTGCTGGGCGCCGGGGGAGGACCCGCGGGAAAAGACCCCGCCCGTGGCGCAGATCTTGATCACCTCGGCGCCGTACTTGCGCATCTGGCGGACCATGCGCCGGGCCTCGTCCGGGCTGTCGACGACCGCCGGGCTCTGCTGGTTCATGGACGGGGGGAAGAAGGTCGAGTCACAGTGCCCGCCCGTGGCGCCGATGGCGTAGGCCGCAGGCACGATGCGTGGGCCCGGAACAAAACCCTCCTCGATGGCCTGCTTGAGGCCGACGTCGCCATACCCCTCCGATCCGACATTGCGGATGGTGGTGAAGCCGGCTTCCAGGGTGGATTTCGCGTGGGCGACGCCAATGGCCGTCCAGAAGGAGTCTGTGAAAAGCAGGCTGTTGTAGCCGCCGTAGAGGGGCGAGAAGGTGATGTGCACATGCATATCGATCAGGCCCGGCGTCAGGGTCACGCCCGGCAGGTCGACCCTCTCCGCGTCCGCCGGGATCACATCGCCCTGTCGGCCGACCTGGGTGATCCGGCCGTCGGTGATGATGACCTGGGGGCGCTCGACGCGGGCGCCGGAGGCCACATCGATCATCCGGTCGGCGGTGACTGCGACAGTGCCCGCCTGCGCGGGAAAGGCGGCGAGGCCCACAAGGGCGACGGCGGCGAGGCGGGGGGTCAGGCGCATGGTCGGCTCCGGCGACGGGGGCTAGGCGCTTTCCTAGCACGGCCCGGCCCTGCTCCAACCCCGTGACGCGGCGGGCGGGTGACATAGGCGCCCGGGTCCGGTATCGGACCCCGACGCGTGCAGGAGGTCCCGGACTTGAGCGAGACGTCATCGACGAACTCTACGGCCGAGGGACAGGGCTGGGCGACCGCCCGCACCCTGGCGGAGGCCCTGCCCTTCATCCAGCAGTACGACCGCGAGACCGTGGTCATCAAGTACGGCGGCCACGCCATGGGCCAGGAGGAGACCGCGCGCCTGTTCGCCGCAGACGCGGTCCTGCTCAAGTTGCTCGGCCTGCATCCCGTGGTGGTCCACGGGGGCGGTCCGCAGATCTCGCGCATGCTGGACAAGGCCGGCGTGAAGTCGACCTTCGTGGACGGCCTACGGGTCACCGACGAGGCCACCATGGAGGTGGCCGAGATGGTCCTGTCCGGCGCCATCAACAAGGAGATCGCCAACTGGATCACCCTGGCGGGCGCCGAGGCGGACGTGCGCGGGGTGGGCCTGTCGGGCAAGGACGCCCGCCTGATCACGGTGGAAAAGGCGACCCGGACCCGCAAGGATCCCGACAGCCAGATCGAGCAGGTGGTGGACCTGGGCTTTGTCGGCGAACCGACCCGGATCGACCCCCAGCTGATCCAGGGCTTGATCTCGGCCGAGCACGACTACATCCCGGTCATCGCCCCCATTGGCGTCTCCGAGGACGGCCAGACCTACAACATCAACGCCGACACGGTGGCCGGCGCCCTGGCCGGGGCGCTGTCAGCCAAGCGGATGCTGCTGCTGACCGATGTGGCCGGCGTCCTGGGGGCCGACGGTGAGCTGATCCGCCAGATGTCGGTGGACGAGGCCCGGGGGGCCATCGCCTCGGGCGTGGCCTCGGGCGGCATGATCCCCAAGCTGGAGACCGCAATCGCCGCGGTCGAGGCCGGGGTCGAGGCCGTGGTCATCCTGGACGGCCGGCGCGCTCACGCCATGCTGGTCGAGCTTTTCACCGAGCACGGGTCGGGAACCCTGATCACCCGATGAGCCCGGACCTCAGCCACATCGACACCTGGCTGTTCGACCTGGACAACACCCTCTACCCGGAGGAGTCCGGCTTCATGCGGCAGGTGGAGAGCCGCATGACCGCCTTCGTCATGAAGTTGACGGGCCTGGAGCGGGACGCCGCCTTCGCCCTCCAGAAGAAGTACCTGGCCGAGCATGGCCTGACCCTGGGCGGGCTGATTCGGCACCACGGGGTGGACCCGGCGGACTTCCACGCCCTGTTCCACGACCTGAGCCTGGACGCCCTGGCGCACGATCCGGAGCTGCTCCTGGCTCTGGCCCGCCTGCCCGGGCGGCGGCTGATCTTCACCAACGCCGATGACTTCCATGCCGAGCGTGTAATGAACCATCTGGGCCTGACCCACCTGTTCGACGAGGTCTTCCACATCCACTCCTTCGGCTTTGCGCCGAAGCCCGACCCCCTGGGCTTTACGCGGATGATCGAGGGCCACGGCCTCGACCCCGCCTCCACCGCCTTCTTCGAGGACTCCGAGCGCAACCTGAAGCCGGCCCATGACCTGGGCATGACCACCGTTCTGGTCGGGCCCCGGGCGAGCGCCTCCGAGGCCCCCTTCGTCCATCACAGGACCGCACGCCTGACCCCCTTCCTCAATCACGCCCGCCTCCGGGAGACCGCCTGATGAGCCTGACCTACGCCGACCTCCGCGCCGAGATTGAAGCCGCCTGGGAGGCGCGCGACGGGGTCTCCACCGCCACCACCGGCCCGGTGCGCACCGCCGTGGACGAGACCCTGCGCCAGCTCGACAGCGGCGACCTGCGGGTGGCGAGCCGGGGCGAGGACGGCGCCTGGACGACCCACCAGTGGGTCAAGCAGGCCATCCTCCTGTCCTTCCGCCTGAACCCCAACCGGGTGCACCACGCCCCCGGTCCGGGCCCCTACTGGGACAAGGTCGACACCAAGTTCGAGGGCTGGGAGGCCGCCCGCTTCGAGGCCGCCGGCTTCCGCGCCGTGCCCGGCTGCGTGGTGCGCAAGGGCGCTTTCATCGCCCGCAACGTGGTGCTGATGCCCTCCTTCGTGAACATCGGCGCCTTCGTCGATGAAGGGACCATGGTCGACACCTGGGCCACCGTCGGGTCCTGCGCCCAGATCGGCAAGAACGTGCACCTGTCCGGCGGGGCGGGGATCGGCGGGGTGCTGGAGCCCCTGCAGGCCAACCCGACCATCATCGAGGACAACTGCTTCATCGGCGCCCGTTCCGAGGTGGCCGAGGGCGTGATCGTGCGCGAGGGCAGCGTCCTGTCCATGGGGGTCTACCTGACCTCCACCACCCCCATCATCGACCGGCGGACAGGCGAGGTCTTCACCGGCGAGGTGCCACCCTATTCGGTGGTCATGTCCGGCAGCCGGCCGAGCCCGCACGAGGGCCTGCCCGGCACCTACTGCGCGGTGATCATGAAGACGGTGGACGCCCGGACCCGGGCCAAGACCTCCATCAACGAACTCCTGAGGGACTAGGTCCATGGCCGGGATCGACGCCGTTGAACTGACCCGCGAGCTGATCCGCCGGCCCTCCGTGACGCCGGCCGACGCCGGGGCCATGGATGTGGTCGAGCAGGTCCTGGCGGGCCTTGGCTTTACCTGCCGCCGGATGCGGTTCGGCGAGATCGAGAACCTCTACGCACGGATCGGGACGGCCCGGCCCAACCTCTGCTTCGCCGGCCACACCGACGTGGTGCCAGTGGGCGACGCGGGGGCCTGGAGCCGCGAGGCCTTCGCCGCCGACATTGTCGACGGGGTGCTGATCGGCCGGGGCGCCGTGGACATGAAGGGCGCCATCGCCGCCTTCGCCGCCGCTGCTGCTGCGGCCCTGGCCGAGGGCGCGGTGAAGGGCTCTCTGTCCTTCCTGATCACCGGGGACGAGGAGGGCGTGGCCCTCGACGGCACCAAGCGGGTGGTCGAGACCCTGAGGACCGAGGGCGAGGTCATCGACCACTGCATCGTCGGCGAGCCGACCAGCGCCGAGAGTTTTGGCGACATGGTCAAGATCGGCCGCCGGGGCTCGATCAATGTCGGCATCCGGGTCGAGGGGATCCAGGGCCATGTGGCCTATCCGCACCGGGCGGCCAATCCCGTCCCGGTCCTGATCCGCCTGTTGGCCGCCCTGCAGGCGCGGGTGCTGGACGAGGGCTATGCCGACTTCCAGCCGTCGAACCTGGAGGTCACCACGGTGGACGTGGGCAATCCCACCACCAACCTGATCCCTGCCGTCGCCACGGCGCGGCTGAACATCCGCTTCAATCCCGCCCACCGGGGCGCGGACTTGGCCGCCTTGATCCAGGCCGAGGCCGACCGCGCCGCCGAGGGCTTCCCCGGGTCCATCACCCTGACCCCGGCGATCAGCGGCGAGGCCTTCCTGACCGAGCAGGGCCCCTTTACCGAACTGGTAGCGGGCGCCGTCGAGGCTGTGTCGGGACAGAGGCCGGACCTGTCCACCTCGGGGGGCACGTCCGACGCCCGCTTCATCCGGGCCCTCTGCCCGGTGGTGGAGCTGGGCCTGGTGGGCCGCACCATGCACGCCGTGGATGAGCGGGCGCCGGTGGAGGAGATCCGCCGCCTGCAGGCCGTCTATGAGACCCTGATCCGGCGCTACTTCGCCGCCCCGCCCTCGGCGTAGGCGACGCCTGTCAGGCTGAGGCCCGAGGCCGGCGCCACGGGACCGCAGGCCCGGCGGTCGCGCGCTTCCAGGGCGGCCTTCACGTCCTGTGCGGTCCAGCGCCCGACGCCCACCTCGGCCAGGGTTCCGGTCATCGACCGGACCTGCCGGTGCAGGAAGGAGCGCGAGGCGAAGCTGAGCCAGACCTCCTCGCCCCGGCGGCTGACCTCGGCCAGGTCCAGGGTCTTGACCGGCGACTTCGCCTGGCAGGCCAGGTCGCGGAAGGTGGTGAAGTCGTGGTGGCCCACCATGACCTGGGCGGCGGCGTGCATGGCCTCGGCGTCCAGCGGCGTCTTGACGTGCCAGACCCGGCCCCGGTCGAGAGCTGGCGGCGCCAGGCGGTTGAGGATGCGGTAGAGATAGCGCCGTTCGGTGGCCGAGAACCGGGCGTGCCAGCCCTCCGTGGCGACCTCGGCCTCCAGCACCACCACCGCCTCATCGACCAGGTGGGCGTTGAGGGCGTTGCGCACGGTCTGGGCCGGCCAGTCCCGGGTGAGGTCCACATGCACCACCTGGCCCGTTGCATGGACGCCCGTGTCGGTGCGCCCGGCGGCCTGAAGGCGCACGGTCTCGCCGCAGAAGGCCAGGATCGCCCGCTCCACCACCCCCTGGACCGTGGGCAGGTCGCCCTGGGCCTGAAAGCCCTTGTAGGGGCCGCCGTCGTATTCGAGGGTCAGGCGGTAGCGGGGCATCAGACCAGCTTCGTCCCCGGGGGCAGGGGCAGGCCGCGCAGGAAGTCAGCGGCGTCCTGCGGTCCGCGGCCCTCGCGCTGGAGACGAAGCAGGCGCACTGCGCCCTCGCCCGTCGCCACCAGAAGGGCCTCGTCGAGCACCTCTCCCGGCGCGCCCACGCCCGGCTCGGCCCGGCTGAGCAGGGCCTTGACCCGGACGGGACCCCGGGGACCGGGCGCCTCGAACCAGGCGCCGGGGAAGGGCGAGAGGCCGCGGATCTTGCAATCCAGCTCCGCGCCGGGGCGGGTCCAGCGCAGGCGGGCGGTCCGGGCGCTGATCTTCTTCGCGTAGGTGGCGCCTTCGTCGGCCTGAGGGGTCTCGACAGCCCGGCCGGCGGCGATGTCGGCCAGGGTCGCCACCAGCAGGTCGGCGCCGGCCTCGGCTATCCGGTCGTGCAGGGTCCCGGCGGTCTCGTCTGGCCCGATGTCGAGGCGGGCGGTGGAGAGGATGGGCCCCTCGTCGAGCCCCTCCGTCATGCGCATGACCTGGACCCCGGTCTCAGCGTCGCCGGCCATGATGGCGCGCTGGATGGGGGCTGCGCCGCGCCAGCGGGGCAGGAGGGAGGCGTGCAGGTTGAAGGCGCCCAGGCGCGGCGCCTCCAGCACCTCGCGGGGCAGGATCTGGCCGTAGGCGACCACCACGGCGGCGTCGAGGGTCAGGGCCCGGAAGGCCTCGACCTCGGCCGGGTCGCGCATCGAGGCGGGGGTACGGACGGGCAGGCCCAGGGCGTCCGCCAGGGCTTGCACCGGCGAGGGGCGGAGCGCCTGGCCGCGTCCGCGGGGCGCCGGGGGCTGGGCGTAGACCGCCGCGACCTTATGGCCCGCCGCGGCGACGGCCTTCAGGCAGTCGGCGGCGATGTCAGGGGTCCCGAGGAAGGCGATGCGCATGGACGGGGTTTACCCCTCCGGCGCCGGCGAGGGAACTGGAAGGGCCGGGATCAGCCCGTACGGGCCAGCTTGCGCACCCGCGCCACGGCCCGGTCGCGCTTCAGCCGCGACAGATGGTCGATGAAGAGGACGCCCTTGAGGTGGTCCATCTCGTGCTGGATGCAGACGGCGAAGAGGCCCTCGGCATCCTCGGTGACTTCCTTGCCGTGATAGTCGAGGTAGCGCAGCTTGACCCGGGCTGGACGCTCAACCTCGTCATAGATCTCGGGTACGGACAAGCAGCCCTCCTCATAGGGGGCGGTCTCCTCCGAGGCCCAGAGGATCTCGGGATTGACGAAGTAGCGCGGCTCCGGCGGCTCGCCCTGCCGGGCGAGGTCCATGACAATCACCTGCTTGGGCACGCCCACCTGGATGGCGGCGAGGCCGATCCCGGGGGCCGCGTACATGGTCTCCAGCATGTCGTCCATGAGCCGGCGCAGGTCGTCATCCACCTGCTCGACAGGGGTGGAGACCTGCTTGAGGACGGGGTTGGGGACGGTGAGGATGTCGAGGACGGCCATGGCTTCGCCAGTTAGGGATGGGTCCGGGCAGCGTCAAGCCGGGCCGTCGTCTGCGTTCGGGTCCAGGCGGGCGAGGGGGCGGACCCCGGTCTCCACGTGGGGCAGTTCGGGCATGGGCTTGCCCTCATGGTCGACCCCCAGGGCCTCAAAGCGACGGGCCTGGGGCAGGACCCGGCTCTCCAGCGAGCCGACGACCTGGTTGTACTTCTCCACGGCCTGGGTCAGGGCCTTGCCGACCCCGGCCACATGGCCGCCCATGTCGGACAGGCGCTTGTAGAGCTCGCGGGCGACCCTGGCGATCTCGGCGGCGCCCCGCGCCTGGTCCTCCACCCGCCAGCCATAGGAGACCGCCTTGCACAGGGCGAAGAGGGTGGTGGGCGTGACCACCACGACCTTCTGGGCCATGGCCTCGTTCAGGAGGTCGGGCTGGCGGTCGAGGGCGGCCACCAGGAAGCTGTCGCCGGGAATGAACATGGCCACGAAGTCGGCGCTGCCGCCCAGCTCATCCTGATAGCCCCGGGAGGCGAGGGTGCGCACATGGGTCCGGACGCTGTCGGCGTGACGGGCGAGGGCGGCCTCGCGCTGGGCCTCGTCCGGAGCGTCCTGGGCGTCGAGGAAGGCGCCGATGGAGACCTTGGCGTCGATGACCAGCTCGCCGCCGCCGGGCATGCGCACCACCACGTCGGGCCGCTGGCGGCGCTCGCCGGTGGTGACCGTGATCTGCTCGAGGAAGTCGAAACGGTTCTGCAGGCCCGCCATCTCCAGGACGTTGCGCAGGGTCTGCTCGCCCCAGCGACCCTGGACGCCGACCCCCCGGCGCAGGGCGGCGGTGAGCTTCTGGGTTTCGTCCCGGGCCGCGGTCGAGGCCTGGAGGAGGGCGCCGATCTGTTCACGCAGGCCCCCGGTCTCCTGGGCCCGGGCCGTCTCCATGTCGGTGACCTGCTTCTGGAACTTCTCGAGGGTCTCGGTCACGGGCTTGAGCTGGCCGGCCAGCTTTTCCTCCGCCAGCTTCTCGCGCAGTTCGAAGCTCTCATTGGCCCGGGCGATGAGCTGTTCGGCGATGGCGCCGGCGGCCTCGGCCTGCAGCAGCTCGGCGTTGCGGGCGGCCATCTCCTCGATGACCTGGACTCGGGCGGCCGTGGCCTGGAGGTCGGCGACCCGCGCTTCCGCCCGGTCCGCCCGGCCCCGCTCAAGCACGGCCCAGATGACGGCGACCAGGGCGACGGCAAAGCCCAGCAGGGCGATGAGGAGCTCAGAGTTCATGAAGTGTTCTTAAGTCGGAATCGCCGCCGTGTCACCGGGCGCGGTCAGGCGGGCCGGCGGGCGCGCAGGGCCTGGGTCAGGGTGCCATCGTCCAGCCAGTCGAGCTCGCCGCCTACGGGCACGCCCCGGGCCAGGAGGGTGACCTCTGCGCCGCTCCCGGAGAGGCGCTCGGCCAGGTAGTGGGCGGTGGTCTGGCCGTCGACGGTGGCCGGCAGGGCGAGAATGACCTCTCGCACGCCCCCTGCGGCGACCCGGGAGAGCAGGCCGGCGATGCGCAGGTCGTCCGGCCCGACCCCGTCGAGAGCCGAGAGCAGGCCGCCCAGCACATGGTAGCGGCCCCGGAAGGCGCCCGCCCGCTCCAGCGCCCAGAGGGCGCCGGCCTCCTCGACCACGCAGATCAAGGCCGCGTCCCGCGAGCCGTCGGAACACACCGTGCAGGGGTCGCGGGTGTCGAGGGCGCCGCAGGCGGAGCACGCCCGGACCTTGGCCGCGGCGTCCGCCATGGCCTCGGCCAGGGGGGTCATGAGCTGCTCCCGGCGCTTGAGCAGGGCGAGGGCGGCGCGGCGCGCAGATCGGGGCCCCAACCCCGGCAGGCGGGACAGGAGGCTGATCAGCCGCTCGATCTCGGGTCCGGCGGATGCGGCCAAGGCCCTAGCCTCCCATGGGTCGGAAAAGACTTGCAGGGTGCACCCCGAGGGGTGATTCTGTCTAAGCCCGCCCGCCGGAGAAGGATGAGGACATGGCGCGACCGTCCCGATCGGTTCCACAATCCTCTGCAAGGGACCTCGCGGTCCGGGCTCTTCTTGGCCTTGCCGGGGGCGTTGCGGTCTGGGCGGTGACCCGCTGGACCCCAACGAATGAGGGCCTGAAGGTCGTGCGAGGGATCCTGGCGCTGGCCTCGCTGACCCTGCCTGTCGTGCTGCTCGGCGCTTACGGGGCCTTGCGCCCGCGCACCCTGGCCCTTTGGACACTGGCGGCCGGAGGGGTGTCGGTCCTTGGGGGGATCGATCGCATGAGTGAGCCGCTGAACTCCGGCGCGCCGCCGGTCCCTGCGGCAGGCGCCCTGGTCCTGACTAGCCTCGCTCTGATCATCGGGCATGTCCTTGTCCTCGCCCGGGAAGGCGCTGGACGGGGGAACCCCTGGCCCCGCCACTTCGCCATCGCCTGGACGGACGGTGTCCGCGCCGCCCTGTCCGTTGCCCTTGTCGGCGCCCTGTTCGCACTGGTCGTCCTGGCCTCCGCCCTGTTCGAGCTGATTATGTTCAAGGTCGTGGGCGATTTCCTCTCCCAGCGCGGCGTCCTCTGGCCGCTGATGGGCCTGGCCTTCGGACTCGGGGTCCATTTCACCGCCGGACGGGCGGACCTGGCGGCGGGCGCCCGGACCCTCGGCCTGGGGCTGCTGGCCTGGATCCTGCCGGTGATGGTCCTCCTCGCGGCCGCCTTCCTGGCGACCCTGCCCTTCACAGGCCTCAAGCCCCTCTGGGACACCGGTTCGGCTGCAGCCTTGCTCATTACCGCCTGCATCGGGCTGATCATCCTGGTCAACGCCGCCATCCAGGACGAGACGAGCTCCGCGAAGATCCCTCGGACCCTCAGGTACGCGACCCGACTCGGCGGTCTCCTCATGGCGCCCCTGGTGGTGATCGCGACGGTGGGAATCTTCCTGCGCATCGGCCAGTACGGGCTCTCACCTGACCGCGTCCGCGCCCTGGCCTGCGTCCTGGTCCTGGCAGTCTTTGCCGGCGGACATCTCCTGGCGGCCCTGTCCCGCCGGTCCTGGATCGAGGCCTTCGGCAAGGCCAACCTGACCGGGGTCCTGGCGGCCCTTGTCGCCATCCTGTTCACCCTCAGCCCGGTCGGGGACCCCGACCGCCTCTCGGTGAGGGACCAGATCCGGAGGCTGGACTCCGGCCAGGTCGCGCCGGACCGGTTCGACTTCGACCTTCTGCGATTCGATACCGGCGAGGCCGGCCTGACAGCCCTGCGCGAAATGGCCGCCCGTCCCGGGGACTCGCCCCGCGACGCGGAGATCCGGCGTGCGGCTAGCGAGGCCCTGGCGAGCAAGACGCGCAAGGCTGTGCGCTTCGCCCCGCCGGTGATCATCACCGTAGGCTCCGCACCGATTCCAGCTGACTTCATCGCCAGTTCGGCCACGGTCTACTGCGACGAAGAACAGCCCTGCGGTGCGATGAACCTGGATATCACCGATGACGGCAAGGCCGACGTCCTGTTGCAGCGCGGCAAATGGCTTGAGGCTTGGACGCGGGATGCGACGGGCTGGCGAAAGCTGGGCGACCTCGGCCAGCCTTGCCCGGTGGACTCCAAGCCCTTCCTTGCCGGCGACGTCCGCGTCGTGCCGCCGAGGGACAAGGTCCAGGACGTGATGGTGGGCGGGGTGCGGTTGCGCCTCGATCCCGGGAACGCCGACTGTCCGCCGGGTGGCGCGGGAGGCTAGTCCTCGCCGGCCTCCTCAGCCAGGTCGTCGACCAGGGCCGGCTCGGGCGGGGGCAGGTGGCGGATCTGGACGACCTCGGCGCCGGGGAAGGCCTCGATCACCGACAGGACGAAGGGGTCCTGGGCGATCTCGGCGCGGGTCTCGCGGGCCTCGCGGGTCTGGCGCTCCCAGAGGCTTTCCGCCCCGCCGCCGCCCTGGGCCGCCACCAGCCAGGGCTGGCCGGTCCAGGCCTTGAGGCGGCCCACCAGGCGCTGGGCGAGGTTGGCGGGGGCGCCGGGCGCGGGCTCGAACTCCAGGACGCCGGGCCGGAAGCTGATGGGCCGGACGAAACGCTCGACATCCAGCTTCAGCGCGATGTCCCGCTCGGCGTCGATCCGGGCGACCAGGTCCTCGAAGGTCTGCAGGGTGGGGGCCTGGCGCGCCTCTAGCTGGGGAGAGGCCTGGGGGGAGGCCTGGGGCGACAGGGCGCGCGCGGCGCCGCCCTGTCCCGCGCCTCCCGCGCCTCCGCCGCCCGGGACGCTTCCACCGCCCGGGTTCTCCCCGTTCCTGAGGAGCTTGAGCGCCTCTTCCGGGCCGGGCAGGTCCGCGGCGTGGGCCAGGCGGATCAGCGCCATGTCCGTGGCCGCCGCCGGGTCCGGCGCCCGCCCGACCTCCTCGTGGGCCCGGAGCAGCATCTGCCAGAGGCGGGCGAGGATAGGGGCGGAGACCGCCGCGCCGGCGGCGGCCAGCCGGGCGGCCTGGTCTTTCGGCAGGGTCAGGGCCTGGGGCCCCACCGCCCGGGCGACGGAGGCGCCGTGGACGTGCTCCATCAGGTCAAGGACCACCTGAGCGGGGTCGGCGCCCAGGGCGTAGAGGTGGCGGAAGGCGCTGACGGCGCCGCCGGGGTCGCCCTTGAGGACAAGCTCAAAGAGGTCGAGGGTCCCGGCCCGGTCGGCCAGGCCCAGCATGTCGCGGATCAGGGCGGCGGGGACGGTCTGGCCAGGCTCGGCCTGGACAATGGCCTGGTCCAGCAGGGACTGGGCGTCGCGCACCGAGCCTTCGGCGGCCCGGGCGATGAGGGTCAGGCCCTCGGCCTCGACCCGCACGCCTTCGGCCTCCAGGATCATTTGCAGGTTGCGGATGATGTCCTCCGGCTCCACCCGGCGCAGGTCGAACCTCTGGCAGCGCGAGAGAATGGTGACCGGCACCTTGCGGATCTCGGTGGTGGCGAAGATGAACTTGGCGTGGGGCGGGGGCTCCTCGAGGGTCTTCAGGAGGGCGTTGAACGCCCCCGTCGAGAGCATGTGCACCTCATCGATGATGTAGACCTTGTAGCGGGCCTCCACCGGGGCGTAGCGCACCCCGTCGAGCAGGTCGCGCATGTCGCCCACGCCGGTCCGGCTGGCGGCGTCCAGCTCCAGCACATCCATGTGCCGGCCCTCGATGATGGCCCGGCAGTGCCGCCCCTCGACGGTGAGGTCCAGGCTGGGCGCGTCGACGGCGTCGGTCTGGTAGTTCAGGGCTCGGGCCAGCAGCCGGGCCGTGGTGGTCTTGCCCACCCCTCTGACGCCGGTGAGCATGAAGGCGTGGGCGATCCGCCCGGCGGCGAAGGCGTTGCGAAGGGTCCGGACCATGGCCTCCTGACCATAGAGGTCCTCGAAGGTGCGGGGCCGGTACTTCCGCGCAATGACGGTATAGGCGGCGTCGCCAGCCGGCGCAGGCGCCGCCGCCGGTTGGGCGGGGGCGGGGTCGCCGAACATGTCCGCGGTGTCGGGATCACGCTCCGGCGCATCGGGTTCGGGCGTGAGGTCTTCGTCGGCCATGGTCGCCATTTGGGCTGGGTGGAGACCGGACGACGACCCGGAACGGGACTCGTTACGGCTGCTTCCTTCCGGACCTGACCGGGTTGGCGAGGCGTCCGCCCATCGCCGATCTCCATCCCCTATATCGCGGTCCCGAGACGTGCATGCAAGCGTGTGCAGATTGTCGCCTGTGGGCTAAAAGACGACTCATGCCCTTGAACGCCTTCCAGAACACCTTCGCCGGCAACCCCCTGGACCGCGCCAGCGAGCGCCGAAAGGACTCCGCCTGGCTCGCCGAGCGCCTCTCCTCCGACCAGTCCCTGGGTCTCGTGCTCTGGAACGGAAAGGCCCTCGTGGAGCGGTCCGGCTCGGGCGGAACCCAGATCGCCTACCTGCCGTCGCGGCTTGTGGAGGACCTGGCCGGGGGTCCGGAACGCCTTCTATTCATGGGGCTTTGGCAGGACACGGCGGTCTTCGCCGTCGATCTGGAGGGGCCCGCGGACCCGACGGATGGCCCGCTCCAGGGCATGGGACGGTTCGAGGACGCGCGAGCCCTGGCCTCCAGCCTGCCGGCGGGCGAGATCGCCATCGTCGGCACCGCCAAGGGCGTCTTCGAATGGCGGCGCAAGCACCGGGCCTGTTCCGTCTGTGGCGAGCCCACCCGCACCGCCGAGGGGGGCTGGAAGCGCGAATGCCCGGCCTGCGGCGCCGATCACTTCCCCCGGACCGATCCGGTCGTGATCATGCTGGCCGTCCATGGCGACCGCTGCATGCTGGGCCGCCAGGAGGTCTGGCCGCCTGGCATGTTCTCCGCCCTCGCCGGCTTCCTCGAGCCCGGCGAGAGCATCGAGGAGGCCTGCGCCCGCGAGCTCTACGAGGAGGCGGGGCTGAGGGCCACCACGGTGCGCTACCACTCCACCCAGCCCTGGCCCTTCCCGAACTCCCTGATGATCGGCCTGATCGCCGAGGTCGACAGCGATGACGCCCGTCCGGATCAGACCGAGTTGTCTGAGGTGCGCTGGTACACCCGCGAGGATGCTCGGGCGCTCCTGGCCGGCGAGATCAAGGGCAGTTTCTCCCCCGGCGGCATGGCCATCGCCCACCAGCTCATCAAGGCCTGGGCGGAGGAGGTCAGCTGAACCGCCGTTGACCCCCCAGACCTACCGTCCGCGGGCGGTCGTTCGTTAACCCACCTGGGCCCGGTAGGGAGCTGCGGGATAGACGCCGAGAATCTCGAAGCGCTCGGAGAAGAACTGCAGTTCCTCGAAGGCGCGGGCGACGGCTTCGTCCTCGGGCCGCCCGTCGATCTCGGAGTAGAAGAAGGTCGCCGTGAAGGCGGCGTTCTCCATGTAACTTTCCAGCTTGGTCATGTTGACCCCATTGGTCGCAAAGCCCCCCAGCGCCTTGTAGAGGGCGGCGGGCAGGTTGCGGACCCGGAAGACGAAGCTGGTCACGCACTTCACGCCCGGCCCGGGGGCCGGGGCTTCGGCGTCAGCGTCAGCGGTCATCACCAGGAAGCGGGTGGTGTTGTTATGTGTGTCCTCGATGTCCGGAAGCAGGATGTCGAGGCCATAGAGGCGCGCCGCCAGCGCCGGAGCGATCGCCGCACGGGTCGGGTCTGGCCGCTCGGACAGCTGGCGGGCGGCCAGGGCGGTGTCGCTGACGGGTTCTCGGGTCAGGCCCAGGCGGGCGATGGTTCCGCGGCACTGGGCGAAGGCGATGGGCATGGACGCCACCGACTTCAGGTCGTCCACCCTCACGCCGGGGTTGGCCATCAGCTGGAAGTGGATCGGCTTGAAGTGTTCGCCAATAATCCGCAGGCCCGAAGAGGGCAGGAGGTGATGGACGTCGGCCACCCGCCCGGCGATCGAGTTCTCAACCGCGATCATGCCCAGCCGGCACTCGCCCGCGCTGACGGCCTCGAAGGCCTCCTCAAAGGTGGCGCAGGGCACGGGCTCCATGTCCGGGTAGGCGGCCAGGCAGGCTTCGTGACCGTTCGCGCCCAACTCTCCCTGAAAGGCGATCCGGTTGCGGTTCATGCGGGGGCTCCAAGGCTCCGGGCGTGGGCGCGGGCGCGTTCCAGGTCGGCGGGGTTGTCTACCGAGACGGGCGCCTCGTCCAGTACGGCTGACCAGATCGTCATGCCCAGCTCCAGCGCCCGAAGCTGCTCGAGCCGCTCGCGGCGCTCCAGGGGAGAGGGCGGGGCGGCGGTGAACTGCTGAATCGCCTCACGCCGGTAGCCGTAGATTCCGTGATGGATCCAGACCGGACCTTCGCCGAAAAGCACCGATCGGGTGAAGTAAAGGGCCCGGCCGGACCGTCCGTCCGGGTCCATGGCCGCGACCACCTTGGGCATGTCCGGGTTGGTCCGGTCCTCGGGGCCCGCCTCGGCGACCATGACGGTGGAGATGTCAGCCTCGGGTCGCTGGTCGAGGAGGTCGGCGCAGGCGCGGATCGCCTCCGGGGCGATGAAGGGGATGTCGCCCTGGAGATTGATCACCACGTTGTGGCGGCCCTCCGGGTCAAGTGCGCCCAGGGCGGCCAGGATGCGATCTGACCCGGACGGCAGGTCCGGATCGGTCAGGACGGCGCGCCCTCCGGCCGCCTCGACCGCCTGGACGATCTCGGCGTCTCCCGCCGCCACGGCCACCGGGCCGATACCGGCGGCCTCGGCCTGGCGCAGGACTCGGACAATCATCGGCAGGCCGCCGATGTCCGCCAGGGGTTTGCCGGGCAGTCGGGTCGCTGCCATTCGCGCCGGGATGAGGAGGATCGGAGTCATGAAGCTGAGGCCTGGAGCCATCTGCGCGGTTGCGCGAGCGCCGGTAGCGTGTAAGAGACGCCAACGCAATAAGGGGCCGGGAATCTCCGGTTCCGCAGGGCCTTCAGTCGGCCTTGCAGGTTTTGGGTGGCGGGGCTTCGGTCCCGAAAAGAATCGGTTTCGGGACGATGAGCAATCTGAACTTTAACATGATCGCCGGCGCCGGGCTCGCGACGGCCCTGGCCATCGTCGGGCTTCGGGAAGTCACGACGGGGCTCTTCAATGTCGAGGCACCGGAGAAGCCCGGCTATCTGATCGAGGCGACCGTTGAAGGTGGCGGCGAGGCGGCCGTCGCCGAGGTGATTCCTGATTTCGGGACCGTTCTTCCAATCGCCGACGTAAAGGCCGGCGAGGCCGTCTTCGCCAAGTGCCAGGCCTGCCACAACATCGCCAATGGCGGCGCCAACGGCATTGGCCCCAACCTCTGGGGCGTTGTCGGTCTTAAGCCCGGGACGCACGCCGGCTACGCCTATTCAGCGGCCATGACGGAATTTGGAGCCAAGCAGGCCGTCTGGGACGACCTTCAACTCTACGAGTACCTGAGGGCGCCCCAGAAGTATGTTCCGGGCACCAAGATGTCCTTCGTCGGCCTCAAGAAGTCCGAGGACAGGGTCAACATGATTGCCTACCTGCGCGCTCAGGGCGGCAGCCTGCCCCTGCCGGCTCCGAACCCCGCGGCGGCGGCGCCTGCAGCGGCTCCCGCCGAGGCCGCCGCACCTGCCGATGCGGCTCCTGCGGCGGATCCCGCCGCCAAGCCCGCGGCCTGATTACTGCGGTCGGTCAGGCTCAGGCCGGACCCGGTCGGGTCCGCGCCAGGGGTCGCCTGTAGGCGGTAGGGTCGCCGCCGCCCGAACTGCGAATTCTCTCGATCGCCTCCCTCAGGGGCTCCTGCGCCACCGCCATGTGATGGGCGTTTGCGTGGATGATCTGGGCGCCGTCTACAAGGATGGCCACATGACCCTTCCAGAAGACCAGATCCCCCCGTTCCAAATCCCCCGCCGCCACGGGCGCGCCAAGGGTCTGCTGCAGGTCTGAGTCCCGCGGGCAAGCGCGGCCACAGGCGAGGAGCGCCTGGAGGATAAGGCCTGAGCAGTCGATCCCGCACCCCTCCCGTCCGCCCCAGAGGTAGGCGGCGCCGAGGTGCGCCTCGGCGATCCCGGCGGGGTCGCCGGCGACGTCGCCCAGGGACGACAGGTGGGACACCGGGAGCCAGAAGCCTGCATCACACTGCACCAGCCTTCCCTCTCGGGCCGTGACGGTCACCAGGCTGTTCAGGGAGATCGGGCCCGTGGGTCGCGACTTGATGGTCGGGGCTTCGAACCCGTAGGTCAGGGGAACCCTGACCCAATGTGTCGGCGGCGCGCCTTCCGGAACCAGGGCGCCGAAGGCTAGGTGTCCGACATACCCGTCCCGCACCGCCTGCCCCCAGGCGTACCCGTCGCGGGTCTCCAGGACATCGAAGCGCTCCCCCAGCAGCACCTGGTCCAGCTGCTCTGCGTCCGGTCGGGGTTCGCGGCGGATGGCCGCAGCGGGTACGACGACCTGCATCCGGCGGGGGCGCGCGAACCGCCGGGCGTCCAGGCGGCCCTCAAGGTCGCCGGCGGCGAGCTCCGGCCGGGCGAGGGTGAGGCGGGGGTCGGGCCTCACGCGTAACGGGCCTTCAGCATGGCGAAGAGCCCCCGGATGGCCTGGACCTCCCCGCCGGCCGGGTATCCGGGCTGGGCCCGCGGGTTCCAGGCGAAGATGTCGAAATGGGCCCAGGCGCCGGCGGGGGCGAACTTCTGCAGGAAAAGGGCCGCGGTCATGGCGCCCGCCTGGGCCCAGGCGTCCGGGTCGTTCTTGAGGTCTGCGATCTCAGTCTCCAAGGAGGGCAGGTACCCCTTCCACAGGGGGAGCCGCCAGACCGGATCGGAAGCCTTGCGCGCGCCCGCCTCGATGGCGGCGGCGAGGTCGTCATCGTCCGTGAAGAAGGGCGGCAACTGGGGCCCCAGGGCGACCCGGGCGGCGCCGGTCAGGGTGGCCAGGTCCAGGGTGAGGTCAGGCGAGAGCTCCGAGGCCCGGGTGAGGGCGTCGGCGAGGATCAGGCGCCCCTCGGCGTCGGTGTTCCCGACCTCGACGCTCAGGCCTTTGCGCGTGGCCAGGACGTCGCCGGGACGCATGGCGTCGCCGCTGACGGCGTTCTCCACGGTCGGAACCAGGATGGAGAGCCACACCGGCAGGCGGGCCTCCATGACCATGGCGCCCAGGGCCAGGACATGCGCCGCCCCGCCCATGTCCTTCTTCATCAGCCGCATGCCGGCGGAGGGCTTGAGGTCGAGGCCTCCGGTGTCGAACATCACGCCCTTGCCGACGAGGACGAGCCCCGGTCGCCCTGCCTCGCCCCAGGTGATCTCGATCATCCGCGGCTCCCGGCCGGGGGCCGCCGCCCGCCCCACCGCGTGAACGGCGGGATACCCCTTCGCCAGGAGCTCGTCCCCGGCGATCACCTCGATCTCCGCGCCGAAGCGGCCCGCCAGCTCTCGGGCCGCCCCCTCGAGCTCGGCCGGCCCCAGATCGTTGGCGGGCGTGTTGATCAGGTCCCGGGCGAGGGCGCAGGCCTCCGCCAGGCTTTCGACCTCGGCCACATCGGCGCCCGGGACGAACAGCCGCGGAGGCGCGGTTTCTCGGCGCCGGTAACGCTCGAAGCGGTAGAGGCCCAGGGCGAAGGCCAGGGCCGCATCTGTCGGCTCCAGGCCGCCGGGCCGGCCTTCCAGCCGGAACTCGCCCGGCGGCAGACGTCCGGCGAGGGTCCGGAAGGCGGAAGCTTCGCCGGGCGAGGCGCCGAGTCCGAGCAGAATCCGGGCCGGCTTCCCGTCCGGCCCCGGGATGATGACCACCTGGCCCGGCCGGGCCCGGAAGTCCGCGCCGGCAAGTCCCTGCTCCAGGGGCGAGGCGTCTTCGCGCCAGGCGGACAGGTCCTCCTCGCAGAGGGCGATGAGCGGAACGGGCGTTTCGCCGGCTTCAGGCGTGTAAGTGACGGCCATGATCATGTCCCCGGTTTCGCCCCTCACGGGCCCTGGGGGTCATTTGGGCCAAAGCGCTCCCGGCCGCAACGGGCGGCGGGCGGGGCGGGAATCAGTGAGGATCGACGCGAAGGGACGGCGGTGGGTCCGGGCTCGGCTGGCGGGCCGGGCCGAGGCTGGCGGCCGCCAGAAGCACAGCCGCGACCAGGGCCGCGACGACCCCGTATTCGACAACCGGTGCGGAGGCCTCCTGCCGGAGGACCCTGGCGAGCAACCTGGACATTCTGTTCTCCCGTGTCACGGGAGGGCGGGAGTCCCCACGCCCCGTTTGAGCCTTTCAGCTTCCCCGCGCACTCGCGAGCACCCTTGTCCGGGATAAGTTAACGAGAAGTAAATTCTATGTAAAGCGGCCAAGAAGAGTTCGCGAAACAAGGTTTACAGACATGGTTAACAGTAAAAGCTTCGGCGGATAAAACATCAGACCTCGAGAGTTTTCCCCCCGCCCCGGACAAATCCGAGCCCGATCAGGCCAGCGACCAGCAGAATGATAACCGTAGCGAAACCCCCCTGTTGTGTTCGGGTCAGATTGGTGCCGAAGTTCACCATCATGGGGCCCAGCCAGCCGGTGGCGACGCCGGAAAGGGCGTAGACGCCGAAGAAGGCTCCCGTCTTGTCCGGGGGGGTCAGCCGGGTCAGCATGGTGCGCGCCGAGGCGTACTGGGCGGTGATGAAGACGGCGTTCACAAAGCCGATCAGCAGGAAAATCACCTCGGGCAGGGTGCGGAAGACCGGGCCCTCCCATACCGGCGGGTAGGCCGAGGGATCGAAGGTCCAGAAGAAGAGAATCCGCGTCGGCGACATGCCCAGCATGGCGACAATGCCGAGGATAGACATGAAGATGGCCACCCGCAGGGCGTTCTTGGGGCCAAGGGCGGCGTCCATCCAGCGCCCGGTAAAGCCGCCCAGGACGGCCAGAACGGAAAGCAGAATTCCGTAGACCAGCATCTCAAGCGCCTGCCACTTCATGACGCCGACCGCGTAGACGCCGGCATAGATGAGAATGGCGTTCATGCCGTCGACGAAGGCCATCCGGCTGACAAGATAGATGGCCGCATCCCGGTAGTTACGAACGGTGGCGAGCATCTCCCAGAGCTGGCGGGCCCCGTTCCGGAAGGCTCGCAGGACGGGGATTTCCGTGCGCGGTGCGTCTGGCGTGAAGAGGAACAGGGGAAGGGCGCCGATCGCGAAGATGCCCGCCGCCATGAGGGCGACGACGCGCTCGTGCTCATGGGCGGCGGTGTCCAGGCCGAAGAGGGGCGCCTTGGGCACCCAGGCCCAGTCGACCCGGCCGGGAAGGGCGAAGGCCCAGGCGGCGAAGGCCAGGGCCAGGACGGAGATGCCATTGCCCAGGGCGAGAGCAAGACCGGAGGCCTTGTGCGCCGCCCGCATGCCCGCCGCCCGGATAAGCAGAGAATTGTGGAGCACCTCAGAGAAGGCGAAGCCCAGGCCGATCAGGGTGATGAGCAGCATGGTGACCGTGACCGACAGGCCTGACCCGTCGGGCTTGGCCCACCAGAGCGCCGCCATCATCGGGACCATGGCGGCGACCACCAGGCCCAGCCAGAGCTTGCGGCCGCCCAGCTGGTCGATGGAGGCCCCCAGAAAGGGCGCTGTGGCCATGATGATCCAGCCCGAATACTGGCTCCACTGGGAGATCACCGCCTGGCCCTTCACGGGATCGCCGATCATCACCGAGGCGATGTAGGGGGCGAAGATGTAGATGGTGACCAGGACAACATAGGGGTTGCGGGCGCCCTCAAAGAGCGACCAGGCGACCGCCCCGCGGTTCATGCGGCCATCTCCGGCAAGTTCAGCGGCAATGGGGGAATCGACGACGGCGCCCGGCCCATGGGCCTCGCCGGCTGGCAGGTTTGCGGACACGGCGTTTTCCCCCCGTTGCCGGCGTCTGGTGCGCTGGCTGTCCGGGGAGCCTACTCCAACCGGGACGCTTGTGGAGTCGGAAAGCAGGGCGCCGACCCGGACTCGACTCCCCCTCGGACCGGTTGGAAAATGCGGCCTTTCAGAAAACCTTAGGGAGACGCACCATGGGACTGCTCGACGGTAAGGTGGCCATCATTACAGGCGCGGGCGGCGGGCTCGGAGAGGCCTACGCCCGGCTCTTCGCGCGGGAAGGGGCCGCCGTGGTTGTCAACGATCTGGGCGGCGCCCGTGACGGTTCGGGGGACGGATCGGTCAGCGCGGCGCAGAAGGTGGTCAACGAGATCCTCGCCGAGGGCGGCAGGGCGGTGGCCAACGGCGACGACGTTTCGACCTTGGCGGGCGGCGAGAACATCCTGAAGACCGCCCTGGACGCCTTCGGCCAGGTCGACATCCTCGTCTGCAACGCCGGCATCCTGCGCGACAAGTCCTTCGCCAACACCACCGAAGCGGACTGGGACCTGGTGGTGAAGGTCCACCTGAAGGGGACCTACTGCTGCACCCTGCCGGTCTGGAAGTGGCTGAAGGACAATGGTCGCCCCGGGGTCATCGTCATGACCAGCTCGACGTCGGGCCTCTATGGCAACTTCGGCCAGTCGAACTACGGGGCGGCCAAGGCGGGCATCTATGGCTTCATGCGCGTCCTGGCCATCGAGGGCCGCAAGTACGGCATCCGGGTCATGGGCCTGGCGCCCGGCGCCTACACCCGCATGACCTCCGACCTGCCAGGTCGCGCCGGTCGCGAGCCGGATCCGCTGAGCCTGCCCGAGAACGTGGCGCCGGGCGTGCTCTACATGGTCTCGGACCTGGCGGCCGACCACACCGGCAAGGTGTTGGGGGTCTCTTCCCGCGGCGTGCGCGAGATCAAGATGCTGGAGACGGAGGGCTTCCAGCCGGGCCGGCCCTACACAGCCCAGGAGGTGGCGGAGCATGCCGCCCAGGTCTTCTTCGCGGAGAGCCAGACCCGGACTGCGCCGGTCCGCTGATCCTGCCCCGCCACCTTCAGGCCCCGGGCCCGAAGGCGGCGAGCCGCCGGTCCAGGCCCTCGCGTACGGCGGGCCATTCGGGGGCGATGACGGAGTAGACCGCCGTGCTGCGGCGGCGGCCGGTCCAGACGATCCGGTCCCAGCGCTGGATCCCCTCGAAGGTGGCTCCCAGCTTCAGGACGGCGGCGCGGGACCGGGCGTTGATCTCGTCCACGTGGAACTGGACCCTGCCGAAGCCGGCGTCGAAGGCCTCGCCGAGAAGGAGCCGCTTGGCGGCGGGATTGACCGGTCCGCCCCGCGCGTCGGGCGTGTAGTAGGTCAGGCCGATCTCGAGGGCGGCGTTGGCCCGGTCGATCTTCAGGAAGGCGGTGACGCCCACGCAGCGGCCGTCCGCCATCACAGCGAAATGATGTGCCGCGCCCGAGGCCCTGTCCGTGATCCGCCTTCCGTCCCAGAACCGGTCGAAGTGTTCGCCCAGGAGGGAGAGCGAGTATTGCGCCTCCCAGATCTCCGGATCGGCGGCGCAGGCGGCGCGCAGCGGCTCCCGGTGGACCTCCGATAGGGGCTCAAGGGTCACGAAGGCGTTGGCGAGCGGGCGATGGGGAAGTTCAGGGACCATGCCCCATGCTGGCGCGCTGTTGCCGGATTGACCAGCCCCGGTTGAGCCAGATCAAGGACGCTGAGCCCTCAAGCTTGGACTTTCGGCAAGGCGACCCCCGGCGCTTCGGCGGGCGCTTGAAGGAAAGGCGACCGCCATGGATTTCGAGTACTCCGCCCGCCAGAAGGAGCTCATCCGCCGCGTCAGCAACTTCATGGACGAGCATATCCACCCCGCCGTCCCGGTCTATGAGGCCCAGCACGCAGAGGGCGACCCCTGGAAGGTGATCCCGGTGGTCGAGGCGCTCAAGGCGAAGGCCCAGGCCGCCGGCCTCTGGAACATGTTCATGCCGCCGGACTCCGGCCATCCCCACGTGGATGACACCTTCGTCTTCGAGGGCGTCCAGCTGAGCAATCTGGAGTACGCGCCCATCGCCGAGATCATGGGGCGGGTGAGCTTCGCCTCCGAGGTCTTCAACTGCTCGGCGCCGGACACCGGAAACATGGAGGTTCTGAACCGCTTCGGGACCCGCGAGCAGAAGGACCGCTGGCTGGCGCCCCTGATGCGCGGCGAGATCCGCTCGGCCTTCCTGATGACCGAGCCCCTGGTGGCCTCCTCGGACGCCACGAATATCGAGACCCGTATCGACCGGGACGGCGACCACTATGTGATTAATGGCCGCAAATGGTGGTCATCGGGCGTGGGCGATCCCCGCTGCAAGATCGCCATTGTGATGGGGAAGACCAATTCCGAGGCCGCCCTGCACGCCCAGCAGTCGCAGGTGCTGGTCCCCCTGGATACGCCCGGGATCAAGGTCCTGCGCATGCTGCCGGTGTTCGGCTATGACGACGCCCCGCACGGCCACGCCGAGGTCCTGCTGGAGAATGTCCGCGTGCCCGTGGCGGAGTCCCTGGTGCTGGGCGAGGGCCGGGGCTTCGAAATCAGTCAGGCCCGCCTGGGTCCGGGCCGCATCCATCACTGCATGCGCACCATCGGCGCCGCCGAGGTGGCTCTGGAGAAGATGTGCCGCCGCCTCATGACCCGGAAGGCCTTCGGTAAGTACATCTCCGAGCACTCGGTCTGGGAAGAGCGGATCGCCCGGGCCCGTATCGACATCGAGATGACCCGCCTGCTCTGCCTCAAGGCGGCGGACATGATGGACAAGGCCGGGAACAAGGTCGCCCGGATGGAGATCGCCATGATCAAGGTCCAGGCGCCGACCATGGCGATTAAGGTCATCGACGACGCCATCCAGGCCCATGGCGGCGGCGGGGTGACCAGCGACTTTGGCCTGGCCAAGGCCTATGCCAGCCAGCGCACCCTGCGCCTGGCGGACGGTCCGGACGAGGTCCATAATCGCACCATCGCGCGCATGGAGCTGGCGAAGTACGGCGACCTTCAGATGAAGATCCGCGCCGAGCGTGACGCTGAGCGGGTTCCGGTGGGCATGCGATGAGGATCCTACGAAGAGGGCGGCTCTGACGGGCCGCCCCGGTCGGTGAGAAAATCCCCCTCGTTTACCGGGTGGGGAGGGATGCCGACGCCGCGCAGACCTGGCGCATCAAAGCTGCATCGTCGGCCCCGTCCGCCTTCTTGGGGGCGACGCCCCGCCAGTTGGAGGCGATCTCGAGCGGCTTCTTCGGCGTGTAGCCTCCCATGGGGATCAGGTTCTTGGCATTGCAGTCCAGGGCGTAGATGAAACCCACCCCATCTGCGGCGCCGGGGGCGGAAGGGCCCATCCTGGGCGTCGCGCCGACCTTGCCAATGGCGGTCATGACCACGATCCGGCCCGACCCGGCGTCACGGTAAGAGTAATCGGCGTCGTACGACCACTGGAGCCCCGTGTCCGTAGGTTCGGTGTAGGGCGTCCAGGTCTCGGCGACAGCGGGCAGGGCGAGGGCGAGGGCCGAGAGGGCGGCGATCACGGGCGCGCGGCGCATGGGCGTTTCCTTGTTATGGCGTCACAGCTCGGCGCGACCTTAGCGGCGGCGGCGGCTCCGGTCCAACCGGAACTGAGCGCCGGTTTCCGCCGCCCGCGCTTGACTCCGCGCGCGCCCGATCTTACCTCCACGGCGCGTTAGCACTCGGGCGCATAGGCTGCCAACAGCGGCCCCGGCCCGGGAGTTCCGAAAACCCTCGTCCTAAACGGAGAGATCAAGATATGGCGTTTCGTCCCCTCGGTGACCGCGTCCTCGTGAAGCGTGTCGAAGAAGAGCAGAAGACCAAGGGCGGGATCATCATCCCCGACACCGCCAAGGAAAAGCCGCAGGAAGGCGAAGTCATCGCCGTCGGCCCCGGCGCCCGTGATGAATCCGGCAAGATCCAGCCCCTCGACCTGAAGACGGGCGACCGCATCCTGTTCGGCAAGTGGTCCGGCACTGAAGTCAAGATCGACGGCGCCGACCTCCTGATCATGAAGGAAAGCGACGTCCTCGGCGTGATCGAATAGATCCCCCGACCGCTCTCCAGACCCCACAATCCCTTTCCGAAAGAGTACGCCAATGGCTGCTAAAGACGTCTATTTTGGTTCCGACGCCCGCGACAGGATGCTGCGCGGCGTCAACACCCTCGCCAACGCCGTGAAGGTGACCCTCGGCCCCAAGGGCCGGAACGTGGTCATCGAGAAGTCCTTCGGCGCCCCGCGCTCGACGAAGGACGGCGTGTCCGTCGCCAAGGAAATCGAGCTGGCTGACCGCTTCGAGAACCTCGGCGCCCAGCTGATCCGTGAAGTCGCCTCCAAGACCAATGACAAGGCTGGCGACGGCACCACCACCGCCACCGTCCTGGCCCAGGCCATCGTGGTCGAAGGCATGAAGTCCGTCGCCGCAGGCATGAACCCGATGGACCTGAAGCGCGGCGTCGACAAGGCCGTGGCCAAGGTGGTCGAGTCCATCCGCGAATCCTCGCGCAAGGTCACCACCAACGCCGAGATCGCCCAGGTCGGCACCATCTCCGCGAACGGCGACACCGAGGTCGGTGAGATGATCGCCAAGGCCATGGACAAGGTCGGCAACGAAGGCGTGATTACGGTCGAAGAGGCCAAGACCGCCGAGACCGAGCTCGACGTCGTCGAGGGGATGCAGTTCGACCGCGGCTACCTGTCGCCCTACTTCATCACCAACGCCGACAAGATGGAGGCGGAACTCGACGAGCCCCTCATCCTGCTCTTCGAGAAGAAGCTGACCTCCCTCCAGCCCCTGCTGCCGGTCCTCGAGGCCGTCGTGCAGTCCGGCCGTCCCCTGCTGATCATCGCCGAAGACGTCGAGGGCGAGGCCCTGGCCACCCTGGTGGTCAACAAGCTCCGCGGCGGCCTGCGGGTCGCGGCGGTCAAGGCCCCGGGCTTCGGCGATCGCCGCAAGGCCATGCTCGAGGACATCGCCATCCTGACCGGCGGTGAGCTGATCTCCGAGGACCTCGGCATCAAGCTTGAGAACGTGACCCTCGACATGCTGGGCCGCGCCAAGAAGGTGTCGATCACCAAGGACGACACCACCATCGTGGACGGCGCCGGCGCCAAGGACGGCATCGAGGCCCGCATCGGCCAGATCAAGCGCCAGATCGAGGACACCACCTCGGACTACGACAAGGAAAAGCTGCAGGAGCGGCTGGCCAAGCTGGCCGGCGGCGTCGCCGTGATCCGCGTCGGCGGCTCGACCGAAGTCGAGGTCAAGGAAAAGAAGGACCGCGTCGACGACGCCCTCAACGCCACCCGCGCGGCGGTCGAGGAAGGCATCGTCCCCGGCGGCGGCGTGGCCCTGCTCAAAGCCTCCAAGGCCCTCGACGGCCTGAAGGGTGACAACGACGACCAGGAGGCCGGCGTCGCCATCGTGCGTCGCGCCCTCCAGGCCCCGATCCGGCAGATCTCCGAAAACGCCGGCGTCGAAGGCTCCATCGTGGTCGGCAAGGTGCTCGAGAACAGCTCGCCCACCTTCGGCTTCAACGCCCAGACCGAAGAGTATGTGGACATGGTCAAGGCCGGCGTCATCGACCCGGCCAAGGTGGTTCGCACCGCCCTGCAGGACGCCGCCTCGGTGGCCGGCCTGCTGATCACCACGGAAGCCGCCATCGTCGAGGCCCCCAAGAAGGGCGGCGCCGGCGGCGGCCCGGGCATGCCCGGCGGCATGGGCGGCATGGGCGACATGGACTTCTGATCCAGGTCGTTTCCCGAAAGACCGGGGGGCGGGGCTTCAGGCTCCGCCCCCTTTTCCGTGCGCGTTCGCCCGGGGGGTGGGGTCAGCCGTTCCGAGAGGTGATGCGCTTGACGTCGCCCAGCAGCATGTATGCGGCCCAGCTTGTCACGCCAGTGATTAGGGCGGCGAGCACGGCCGGGGTGAAACCGGCGACCTGGAAGCCCGGAATGATCCTGGACACAAGAGCGATCATCCCCGCGTTGATCAACAGCAGGAAGAGACCAAAGGTCAGCACTGTCAGGGGCAGGGTCAGCAGGATGAGGAGGGGCCGCAGGATGGCGTTGACCAGGCCCAGCAGCAGGGCCGCCAGAAAGAGAGTCATTGGGGCGTCATAGGTGATCCCGGAGACGAACCGGGCGGCGATGGCCAGGCCAAAAGCGGCGAAGGCGGCGCGAACGAGAAAGTGCAACATGTCAAACCCCTGATCTTAGTGGCGGAGCGAACAGACACCCGACCCCGGACCGTGAGGATGCGGGGACGTCGCAGGGGATGACAAGTCCGATATCGTGCGGAAAGCTTTCGCGCCGCATTGACGCCGCAGGCGAGGCGTTCTGTCTTCTCAGCCGCCCGGGAGCCCGAATCATGCACCCTCGTCCCCCGCTCATCCGCCGTTTCCCTCGTCTGATTGCCCAGGGGGTGTGCGGACTTGTCCTCACCCTCACGACCGCCGGCGCGCTCCAGGCCGAAACCCCGCCCCTTCAGGCGCCTCAAGGCGGCCTGTTCATCAGTCCCTTCGGCGAGCCCTTCCGATCGCCCGTCGGACTCCTGGACTGGTTCACAGGCGCTGACGCCGACCGTGACGGGACCCTGACCGCGAAGGAGTTCATCGCTGACGGCCTCCGGTTCCACGCCCGTCTCGACGTCAATCGCGACGGCCGCGTCGATGGCTTCGAGAACACCGCCTACGAGTATGAGATCGCTCCGGAGATTCTGCCTCAGTCCTCAGCCTTCCGCGGCGATCGCCCCGAAGGCAGGGGACCGGCTCCGCGCGCAAGGGGTTTGGAGGGCGCCTCGACCTTCGGTCTCCTGGATGAGCCCCAGCCTGTCCGCGGCGCAGACCTGAACTACGATGGCAAGATCACGGTCGACGAACAGTCGAAGGCCGCGATGCGCCGTTTCGGTCTGCTGGATCCGGAGGCGACCGGGCGTCTGGACTTCCAGGCCCTCGAGGCTCGGCTGAGGGCGCGGCAGTCTGCGCCCTCCGGGCTCGGACGCTTCTTCAGGCCACGGCCGGACTGAGTTCAGGAACGGTCTCTGCAAGACGGCCGCCGATCCGGATGGGAGCGATCCGCCGGGCGAGGCCCGTGGCGTCGTCGGTCTCGACAAAGACCCCGCATACGGTGGCCGGACCCTCCGCCGGCTTGAACCGACCGCCGGAGATCCGGGTCGTGAACCTGCGGAGCGGCTCATCCTTCATGTTGCCGATGACGCTGTCATAGTCGGCGCAGGCGCCGGCGTCGGTCTGGTAGGCGGTGCCGCCGGGCAGGATCTGGGCGTCGGCGGTGGGAACGTGGGTGTGGGTCCCGACCACCAGGCTGGCCCGTCCGTCGCAGAAGTGGCCCATGGCCATCTTCTCGGAGGTCACTTCTGCGTGCATGTCCACCACGACGGCGTCGGCCACCATGCCGAGGGGCGCCTTCTCCAACTCGCGGTCCACCGCAGCGAAGGGATCGTCCAGGCTGTCCATATGGACTCGGCCCAGAAGGTTGATGACCAGGATGCGCCGCCCGCCTGAGGTCTCAAACAGGTTGGCGCCCAGTCCCGGGGCGTCCGCCAAAACGGGATAGTTCAGGGGACGGATCAGCCGGGGCTCGCGAACGATGTAGGTCAGGGCCTCCTTCTGGTCCCAGGCGTGGTTGCCCAGGGTCAGGCAGTCGGCGCCGGCGTCGAAGAGGTCGCGGGCGGTCCGCTCGGTGATGCCAAACCCCGCCGCAGCGTTCTCGGCGTTGATGATAACGAATTCCAGGTCGAGGCGCCGACGCAGGCCGGGCAGGTGGTCGGTCAGGCCGTCCCGGCCGGATTTCCCGACCACGTCTCCGAAAAAGGCGAAACGCATGTTGTTCCTTCAGGCCTGCGGGAGACGGCGGTATCCGACCTCTGTCAGGACGGCGTCAAGTGTCTGATCGTGGGGCTCAAGCGCCAGCCTGTCTACCTCCTGCCCGGCATAGGCCAGGCCCAGGACGAAGACGGGGCCGTTCCGCCTCAGCCGTTCCAGGGCCCGGTCGTAGTGGCCGCCGCCCTGGCCGAGGCGACCGCCGAACCGGTCGAAGCCGACAAGCGGGGCGATGACGAGGTCCGGGCGCCGCTCAGGGCGGTCCGGGAGCGGGGCCGGGACGCCGGCGGCGTCGGGCGCGAGCGGTGCGTCCAGCGGGGCGTCAAGGAACCTCAGGCTCCCGTCCTCGAAGGCCCGCGGCAGGAGCCTCTCGGCGCCCAGGGCGAGAAGGCGCGCTGACAGCGGACCGGGATCGATCTCGCCCCCCGTCGGCAGATAGGCGGCGAAGGTACGGACAGGGGGCAGGGCGTCGGGGGGCAGGAGCCGGGCTGCGGCCTCGCCCGCCTGAGGCGCAGCGACCGCGAGCGCCCTGCGCCGACGCCTCAGCCGCCTTCGCAGGTCCGGCCGGGAGGTTGGATGGGGGTCGTTGGACGGCAAGGCGTGTCCGGGGAAAGAGGTGGCGGCGCCGCGGGAACCGTGAAGGACTGTTCAATCCCCTCGACCTGGATAACCAGGTGGGCGCCATGTGCCCGGGTCCACGGACCCGGACAGGGACAGCTCCCTTCGAGTGAATTAAGGTCGCTGGGATTAGTCGCCTTCGACGCGAGCTGCAGCAAGACCCGCCGTGATCCAATCTAGGCCCCGGGGGGGGCTGCGGCAAGGCCAGCCCGCGGCGTCAGGCCCCGGCCAGCTTCTCGATGCGACGGGCGGCGGCCTCCAGGGCGGCGACAGCGCGGCCCTCGACCGTTCCGGCCTCGGACTGGAGCCGGGTGTGATCGGCCTGCAGGCCCGCCAGGCGACCGCGGAGATCCGAAAGCTCATCGGCGAGGAGCAGGGCCGCCATCAGGAAGAGTCGGGTCTCGCCCAGCTGGCCGACATCCTGCGACACCTGCCGGACCTGGGTGTCGAACAGTCGGGCCAGTTCGGTGAGGTGGGCTTCCTGGCCATCCTCGCAGCCGACGGCGTAGGGACGACCGTTTACGCTGAGGGTCACCTGAGCCATGGATCAGTCGCCCTTGCCGTCGCCCAGCACCGACTCGATCTGGGCGATGGCTTGCCCGAGGGCGCGGGATGCCTCGGCGCCGGCGGTCTCAAGCTGACGCTCGCGCTCGCGGCTACGCTCCAGTTCGGCCGCCAGGCTGCTGCGGGCCGGGTCGAAGAGCTCGCCCTCACCGCCGGACCGGCGTCCCGCCAGTTCCTGCTCGAGAAGGGCCAAGGCCCGATCCAGCCGCCGTGCGGCCTGGTCGAGGGCGGTTTCGTCCTGGGTCATGAGGGACTCCGGAGGTTGCCTTTCCTCTATAGCGCCATCCGCCGCGCCGCCGGAACACTTACCTTTCTTGACCCTTCCGGCCCCCTGTGCGAGGCCCAAGCCTCCTTCCGCCGACAACCGGATTCCCGCCATGCCTGTCTCGCCCGTGAAAATGGCCGACGCCATCCGCGTCCTCTCGATGGATGCGGTGCACAGGGCCAAGTCCGGCCACCAGGGCATGCCGATGGGCATGGCCGACGTCGCCACCGTGCTGTGGACGAAGTTCCTGAAGTTCGACGCCTCCCGGCCCGACTGGGCTGACCGCGACCGCTTTGTCCTGTCGGCCGGTCATGGCTCCATGCTGATCTACGCCCTGCTGCACCTGACCGGGTTCAAGGCGATGACCATGGACCAGATCCGGAACTTTCGGCAGTGGGGCTCCAACACCCCCGGACACCCGGAGTTCGGGCACACCCCGGGGGTCGAGACCACCACCGGCCCTTTGGGCCAGGGCATCGCCACCGCCGTGGGCATGGCCATGGCCGAGCGCCACCTGGCCGCCCGGTTCGGCGAGGACCTGGTCGACCACCGGACCTGGGTCATCGCCGGCGACGGCTGCCTCATGGAGGGCGTCAGCCACGAGGCCGCCTCCATCGCGGGACGCTTCCGGCTGAACCGGCTGACCGTCCTGTTCGACGACAACAACACCACGATCGACGGTGAGGCGACCATCGCCGAGATCGGCGACCAGCTGGCCCGCTTCAAGGCCTATGGCTGGGCGGTCAAGGCGGTGGACGGTCACGACCACGGCAAGATCGCCGCCGCCCTGCGCTGGGCGACCAAGCAGGATCGCCCGACCCTGATCGCCTGCCGCACCCGCATCTCCAAGGGCGCCGGGCCCAAGGAAGGCGACCCCCACAGCCACGGCTACACCCTGTTCGACGGCGAGATCGCCGAGGCCCGCAAGGCCATGGGCTGGGACCTGCCGCCCTTCGAGCTTCCGGACGACCTGGTGAAGGCCTGGCGCCGGGCGGGCCGGAAGGGTGTGCGCACCCGCAAGTCCTGGCAGGGCCGCCTGTCGGCCTCGCCCAAGGCCGCCGACTTCCAGCGCGCCGTGGCCGGCGAGCTTCCCCCCGGGGCCTTCGAGGCCCTCGACGCCCACATCGCCGCGGCGGCGGTCGCCAGGCCCGCGGCGGCCACCCGCCAGCACTCCGGCTCGGCCCTCGACCACCTCTTCCCGGCCATTCCCGAGATGATCGGCGGCTCAGCGGACCTGACCGGATCGAACAACACCTTCGTCAAGGGAACCGCCGCCTTCGACGTCCCGGACTATGCGGGGCGGTACGTCCACTGGGGCGTGCGCGAACACGGCATGGCCGCGGCTATGAACGGGATGGCCCTGCATGGCGGCGTGATCCCCTTCTCGGGCACCTTCCTGGTCTTCTCGGATTATTCGCGGCCCGCCATCCGCCTGGGCGCCCTGATGGGGGCCCGGGTCGTCCACGTGATGACCCATGACTCCATCGGCGTCGGCGAGGATGGCCCCACCCACCAGCCGGTGGAGCACGTCGCCTCGCTCCGGGCCATGCCCAACCTCCTGGTCTTCCGCCCCGCCGACGCGGTGGAGACCGCCGAGTGCTGGAAGCTGGCCGTGTCGGCCCGGGCCACCCCCTCGGTCATGGCCCTGTCCCGGCAGAAGGTTCCCGCTGTGCGCACCGCCGCCTCAGCTGAGAACCTGTCGGCCCACGGCGCCTACCAGCTGGCCGCCGCCGGGTCGTCCGCCCGGGTCACCCTGTTCGCCTCGGGCACAGAGGTGGCCGTGGCCCTGGCCGCCCGTGAGCTGCTCGAGGCTGAGGGCATTGGGACCCGCGTGGTCTCCACCCCCTGCTGGGAGCTCTTCGAGGCCCAGACCGACCGGTACAAGGCCGCCGTCATCGGCGAGACCGAGGTCAGGGCCGCCGTCGAGGCGGGCGTCCGCATGGGCTGGGACCGCTTCATCGGCGCCGACGGGATCTTTGTCGGCATGAAGGGCTTTGGCGCCTCCGCCCCGGCCGAACGGCTCTATGAAGCCTTCGCCATCACGCCCCAGGCGGTGGCCGACGCCGTCCGCCAGAAGCTGAGCTGAGCCGTGGCCCCGCCCGACCGCCTGGGCACGCCCTTGTCGCCCTCCGCCGTCCGGGTCCTGCTGCTGGGCTCGGGCGAACTGGGCAAGGAGGTGGTGATCGAGCTCCAGCGCCTGGGCTGCGAGGTCATCGCCGCGGACCGTTACGCCGACGCCCCGGCCATGCAGGTCGCCCACCGCAGCCACGTTCTGGCCATGACGGATGCGGCGGCCTTGCGCGCCCTTATCGAGGCCGAACGGCCCCACCTGATCGTGCCCGAGATCGAGGCCATCGCCACGGATGAACTGGTGCGCATGGAGGCCGAGGGCCTGGCGACCGTCATTCCCACCGCCCGCGCCGCCCAGCTGACGATGAACCGCGAGGGCATCCGCCGGCTGGCCGCCGAGACCCTGGGCCTGCCGACCTCCACCTACGCCTTCGCCAGCTCCGAGGCCGAGCTGGCCGAGGCGGCGGCCCGGGTCACGGGGTTTCCCTGCTTCGTGAAGCCGGTGATGAGTTCGTCCGGCAAGGGCCAGTCCTTCGTCGAGGGCCCCGACGGCATCGCCGCCGCCTGGCGCTACGCCCTGGAGGGCGGCCGGGTGGAGCAGCCCCGGGTCATCGTCGAGGGCCGAGTCGACTTCGACTTCGAGATCACCCAGCTGACGGTCCGCAGCCTGGGCGCGGACGGACAGGTGCGGACGGATTTCTGCGCCCCCATCGGGCACCGGCAGGTGAAGGGCGACTATGTGGAAAGCTGGCAGCCCCAGGCCATGTCCTCCGCCGCCCTGGAGCGGTCGCGACAGATCGCCGGGGCGGTGACCGCTGAACTGGGCGGGCTGGGCGTCTTTGGCGCCGAGCTCTTCGTGAAGGGCGACGCCGTCTGGTTCTCCGAGGTCAGCCCCCGCCCGCACGACACCGGCCTCGTCACCCTGGCCACCCAGGTCCAGAGCGAATTTGCCCTGCACGCCCGCGCCATCCTCGGCCTGCCCGTGGATGTCACCCTGCGCGAGACCGGCGCCAGCGCGGTGATCTACGGCGGCCTGGAGGGGCGGGGCGTGGCCTTCGAGGGCGTCGCGGCCGCCCTGTCCGTCCCCGGCGCGGACCTGCGCCTCTTCGGCAAGCCCGAGGCCTTCGCGCGCCGGCGGATGGGGGTGGCCCTGGTCCGCGCCGACGACGTCGAGACCGCCCGCGCACGGGCCGTGGAGGCCGCTGGGAAGGTGCGGGTCGTCGGGGGCTGACCTCAGGATTCGGCGGGACGGAGCCTGTCGCTCCCGAAACCGTGATCGTCAGGGTTGACTTCCCCGCCCCGGACCTAAAAAACCGCCGCCAACCAGAGAAGTTAAAGGTTCGGAGACCGATTCATGACTGTGCGTGTCGCCATCAACGGATTCGGCCGGATCGGCCGCAACATCCTGCGCTCCCTGGTCGAGCACGGCCGGACCGACATCGAGGTCGTGGCGATCAACGACCTGGGTCCCGTCGAGACCAACGCCCACCTGTTTCGCTATGACAGCGTCCACGGTCGCTTCGCCGGCGAGGTGAAGGTGGACGGCGATACGATCGACGTCGGCCGCGGCAAGATCAAGGTGACCGCCATCCGCGATCCCGCCGAACTGCCTCACCGTGAACTGGGCGTCGACATCGCCTTCGAGTGCACGGGCATCTTCACCTCCAAGGACAAGGCCAGCGCCCACCTGACGGCCGGCGCCAAGCGGGTCCTGGTCAGCGCCCCCTGCGACAATGCCGACAAGACCATCGTTTACGGGGTGAACCACGACACCCTGACCGCCGCCGACCTGGTGGTTTCTAACGCCTCCTGCACCACCAACTGCCTCGCCCCGGTGGCCAAGGTCCTGCACGAGCTGGCCGGCATCGAACGCGGCTACATGACCACCATCCACGCCTATACGGGCGACCAGCCGACGCTGGACACCATGCACAAGGACCTCTACCGCGCCCGCGCCGCGGCCATGTCGATGATCCCCACCTCCACCGGCGCGGCCAAGGCCCTGGGCCTCGTCATTCCCGAACTGCAGGGCAAGCTGGATGGCTCGTCCATCCGCGTGCCGACCCCGAACGTCTCGGTCGTGGACCTGGTCTGGACTCCGGGCCGCACCCTGACCGTCAAGGAAATCAACGACGCCCTTCGCGCCGCCGCCGAGGGCCCCCTGAAGGGCGTGCTTGCGGTCACCGACGAGGCCCTGGTCTCCACCGACTTCAACCATGTCGCGGCCTCCTCGACGGTCGCGCTGGCCCAGACCCAGGTGATCGATGGCGGCCTCGGCCGGATCCTGACCTGGTATGACAACGAGTGGGGCTTCTCCACGCGGATGGCCGACACCGCCGCCGCCATGGCCCGCCTGATCTGAGCCCATGGCCTTCCAGACCCTCGACGACGTTTCCCTGGCCGGCGTCAGGGCCCTGGTCAGGGTGGACTTCAACGTCCCCATGGCGGACGGCGCGGTCACCGACGACACCCGGCTGAGGGCGGCGGTCCCGACCATCGAGAAGCTGCGCGCCGGCGGGGCCAAGGTGATCCTGCTGGCCCATTTCGACCGGCCCAAGGGCAAGTGGGTCCCGGAGATGAGCTTGGCGCCCATCGCCCCGGCCCTGTCGGCGGTGCTGGGGCGTCCGGTGACCTTTGTCGCGGACTGCGCCGGAAAGGACGTGGCCGCCGCCGTGTCGGCCATGGCCCCCGGCGATGTCGTCCTCCTGGAGAATGTCCGCTTCTATCCGGGCGAGGAGGCCAATGACCCGGCCTTCGCCCGCGCCCTGGCCGCCAATGGGGACCTCTATGTCAACGACGCCTTCTCGGCGGCGCACCGCGCCCACGCCTCGACGGAGGGCCTGGCCCACCTCCTGCCCGCCTGCGCCGGCGAGCAGATGCGGCTGGAGCTGAACGCCCTGGAGCGCGCCCTGGGCCGGCCGGAGCGTCCGGTCATGGGCATTGTCGGCGGCTCCAAGGTCTCGACCAAGCTGGACCTCCTCTCCAACCTGGTGACCCGGCTGGACAAGCTGGCCATCGGCGGGGGCATGGCCAACACCTTCCTTTACGCCCAGGGGCATGAGGTCGGCGCCTCCTATTGCGAGAAGGACCTGGCGGACACGGCGCGCGAGATCATCCGCCTGGCCGGCCAGCACAACTGCAAGCTCTTCCTGCCCATCGACATCGTCGTGGCCGAGAAGCTGGCCCCCGGGGCCCCGGCGCGGGTGCGCGAGCTGGGCGCCATGGACGACGATGAGCGGATCCTCGACGCCGGTCCCAAGACGGTGGAGCGCCTGCGCCGGGCCATGGCCAACTCAAAGACCCTGATCTGGAACGGCCCGCTCGGCGTCTTCGAGATGCCGCCCTTCGACCGCGGCACGGTGGAGGCGGCCCGCGCCGCCGCCGACCTGGTCAAGGCCGGCAAACTCGTGGCCGTGGCCGGCGGGGGCGATACCGTCGCGGCCCTGCACCACGCCGGCTGCGCCGAAGGCTTCACCTTTGTCTCGACCGCCGGGGGCGCCTTCCTGGAATGGATGGAAGGCAAGACCCTGCCCGGCGTCGCCGCCCTGACGAAACAGACCCAACGCTAACGGAGACGGCACATGGCCCGGATCACCCTGCGACAGCTCCTCGACCACGCCGCCGAGCACGGCTACGGCGTTCCGGCCTTCAACATCAACAACATGGAGCAGGGGCTGGCCATCCTGGAGGCGGCGGAGGCGACGGACTCGCCCGTCATCATCCAGGCCAGCCGCGGCGCCCGCTCCTATGCCAACGACATTGTCCTGAAGCACCTGATCGACGCCCTGGCCGAGATGTACCCGCACATCCCGATCTGCATGCACCAGGACCACGGGAACAACGAGGCCACCTGCGCCACCGCCATCCAGTATGGCTTCACCTCGGTGATGATGGACGGCTCGCTGATGGCCGATGGCAAGACCCCCGCCGACTACGACTACAATGTCCGCGTCACCCGCAACGTGGTGGACATGGCCCACTGGGTCGGCGCCTCGGTAGAGGGCGAGCTCGGCGTACTGGGCAGCCTTGAGACCGGCATGGGCGAGAAGGAGGACGGCCACGGCTTCGAGGGCAAGCTCGACCATGACCAGCTGCTGACCGATCCCGACCAGGCCGTGGCCTTCGTAAAGGCCACCCAGGTGGACGCCCTGGCCATCGCCATGGGCACCAGCCACGGCGCCTACAAGTTCACCCGCAAGCCCGACGGCGACGTCCTGGCCATGCACGTGATCGAGGAGATCCACCGCCGCCTGCCCAACACCCACCTGGTCATGCACGGCTCGTCCAGCGTGCCTCAGGAGCTTCAGGACATCATCAACCAGTACGGCGGCGAGATGCCCCAGACCTGGGGCGTGCCGGTCGAGGAGATCCAGCGCGGCATCAAGAACGGCGTGCGGAAGATCAACATCGACACGGACAACCGGATGGCCATGACCGGCGCCATCCGCAAGGTCTTCGCCGAGAACCCCGGCGAGTTCGACCCGCGCAAGTACCTCAAGCCCGCCATGGAGGCGATGCGCGACGTCTGCCGCCAGCGGTTCGAGGAGTTCGGGACCGCTGGCCACGCCTCGAAGATCAGGCCGGTTCCCCTGTCGGAGATGGCGAAGCGCTACGCCTCGGGCTCGCTGACGCCGAAGGTGGGCTGAGGGGCCCCGCCAGCCTCCGGGTCCTGTCCGCCAAATAGTAGAGGGCCGACCGGCTCGGCATAAAGAAGTAGCCTCCGCCCCGCACGGTCACGAAGTCGGGTATGCCCCGGATCCGCCGGACCGTGCGCCCGTCGGGCAGGGACAGGTCCTGCAGCTTGCCATCGGAGTCCACTGCGGGATCCGCCTCCCCGGTCAGGCCGTGGAAGGACGGTTCGCCGAGCCAGCTCTGCTGGATGAACTCGAACTGGCGCTCCAGGTCGGTGCAGGCCGCGAGGAAGATCAGGCCCTCCGCCCCCTTTGCGCCCGCCGGCTCTTCTGTCTCAAGATAGGCCCGGCCCCGACGCAGGATTCGGTGGCTGCTGACATGGTTCGGCGCCTTGAGGTTGTCAGACATCAGGCTGTCCCGGGGATTCGCGCGGCGGACATGCGAACCCAGCGGGCAGGCAAAGCCCCTTGGATCCAGTGTGGCGTAACCAAAGTCATTTGTAGGATTGGGCCGGTGGGGGCTGGCGTCCGGGTACAGGACCACCGGTGATCCGTCCTTCCAGCGCCCGATCATCCTGGCGCCGACCCAGTGCGGATCGACCCCCGCCATGCCGGGAGTCAGGGCCAGCTGAGCCGCCGTCCGCGCCGTATAGTCCTGGAAGCCTGCGACATCCTGCTCCAGCTGCCGCACCACGAGGAAGGTCCCGTTACGGCCGAAATCGTGATCCGCCCCGGCGCCTGACTCCAGGCCGAAGGCTGGATAGCGCCTGAAGCGGGAGTTCGACACCGCCGGCAGGATGTCCAGGGGGTCCAGTTCCGCCGGCAGGGCGCAGGTCGGAACCCGCCCGTCCCGGTTGTGCGGATAGCCCAGAAGGATCTCGCCGGGCTCCACCTGGTCTCCGGCAAGGCCGGGATCACCCCGCAGTCCCCTGATGACCGGATTAGAGATTCCGTCAGCGAACCCGAAGGGTTCGGCGCGCAGGCCGCCTGGCAAGACCGGACGCGCGGGGGAGGACAGCGTCTTTCTGAGGGTCAGACCAAAAGCGGCGGCCTGCGCGCCGATGGCGGCGCTGCAGTCTTCCGGAGTCATTCCGTAGACCAGCAGCACCGCGTCGACCCCGGCTGAGTCGGGCGGAAGGCCCGTCCAGGCGGAGTCAGACCAGGACCAGTTCGCAGGGGCGGAGGGCCCCGCATCGCGGAGGACCCGCTCGCGGCTGCTCATCCCCTGGTAGAAGGGCGCCAGGAGGCCGGCGAGGCCGACGCCGGTATCCGGCCCCGGAAGTCCGAGCTTGACCAGGCCGGAGGCTGTGAAGCCCACAAACCCCACCTCCCCGGGTCGGTCGGGGAAGGGTCCCTCCTCCTGGTGAAACACCTGCGCCCAGAGTCTCTGGTTCCAGCGATGGGGATCGGGATCTGCGTTCCCGAAGGCGACGGTGCGTGACAGGTAGGCCGTCCAGCCCGGAAGGTCGGCTCCTGGCGGGAAGTGGATCAGGCCGCAGGCCATGGCCGGCAAAGAGCCGAGACCCCGGAGGATCAGGGTTTGCACCTCGTCTGTCTGGATCTCAAGCTCGGGCCGCTTCACCGAGGCCAGCATGTCCAGCCAGTCCTGCGCCTCGGTGGCGTTGACCGCCCGCATCAGGCCGTCGTGGATCAATGCATTGCGCCGGATGTTCTCAAGCGTCACCCCAGGATAGGCGGAGTACCAGAAGTTTGTCCGCCGGAGGGACCGTTTGGCGAAGCGCTTGAAGGCGTCGGAGTCCGATGCCCCGCCCAGAAACATCAACCTCGCCGTGGGGACGCCGCGACTGTGCCCCCAGGCTGCGTTCAGCCCGAGGGAGGCGAGGGCTGTGAAGTCCTCCAGATAGCTAAGCCAGGACCCGTCATAGTTTGACATGAACAACAGGGCGTCCGTCCCCGGCGGCTTCACCCAGCGGGCGAAATGGATGGTGCCCATCCGCGCCAGGTTTCCTTGTCGGAAGCTGAAGAGGGCCAGAAGCCGGATCACCCACATGCCGAGCGCCAGGGTGTATCTCCGGAAGGGGCCGGGCTTCAGCCGGGTGACGGAGATCATGTGGTTCTGTGCATAGCCCTCCAGGTTTTCGAAGGCCTCCACGTCTGCAACCGCCTCCGGCGACGGCGGGCTCGGATCCGCTCTGTCCGCAGCCTCATGTGCGAGCAAAAGGGCGACGAACAGACCCACGGCCGCCAGGAGGGCGAGGATGTAGGCCGCCAGCACCCAGACCAGACTTGTGAAGATAATCTCGACAACTCCGCCGAGATCGTCGGCGACGCCCCCTGGCCCCAGGTAGATCCGCACCATGGCGGTCACGGCTACAGCGAGGGCGAGGACGACCGCCAGGACCGCGCCGCGGTTCCGGTCCTTCAGCACCTGCCCCAGGACGGTCACCAGCGGCGGGTTCTCGCTTCCGGGCGGAGAGGTGAAGTCGGTGAAGGCCAGTCTTGGACCGAGGGGACGCAAGAGAAAGTCACGGAACGCCGCGCCCTTAAGAACAAGCGCCGCCAGCCTCGGGTCCTTGGCGGACGCCTTCACCAAGTCGGGATCCCTCCGGATCAGCCGTCGGACCGTATCGAGCGTCTGGACGGCGTCGGGCGGTCCGCCTGCGGGCCGAACCGAGTCCCGGCCCTCAGGCGCCCCGTGGGCGTTGAGGTGGTCCAGCACTTCTCGGACATAATCGGCCAGGTCCTTCTGGCGGCGGATGTCGCCGGCCGGCACTCCGATCGCACCGGGATACTGCAGGCCGGTCGCTCCCCAGGGCGTGCAACGGATGTCCAGCACATGGGCCTTCAGGAAGCGGGCGAGATCGTCGGTATTGCGGAGATTCGGATCGACAATCTGGAACAGGCCGAGCCAGTCCTCCAGGCAGGCGGCGGTGCGGTCTATGGCGGTGGGTCCCTCGCCATCGACGTTCAGTTCGCCTACGAGCCAGGGCTGCGGCGTCGCCTCGAAACCGAGGTCCAGAACGCTGAAGGCGGCGAAGTGAACGACGCCGGTCCGGTCCATATCACCGCCGCCACCCTGAGCTCTGAGAGCTTCGAGCCCCTTTGCGAGCGCCTTGGCGTTGGCTCCGGCCGGCAGGGGCGCTACGATCACCAGAAGGCTCTGTCCGGCGACCGGGCCATCCGGACGCCATGTCATCTCCTTATGGCGGGGGAAGGGCCCCACCGAGCGAACCTTGCCGGCGTCCCCCGGCGCCGGGGCCAGATCTTCCCGGGAGAACAGGGCGACCGCGATCTCCAGCATGACGGCCTTGGCGAGGTGAATCCCCACGCACTTATGAACCCCCGCCCCAAACATCAGTTCGGCGGCCTGCTTCTCGGCGGTCGGGCGGTCGGGATTGAAGGCGCCCGGCCATTTGAAGCGTCGTCCGTCCTGTAGGGCGGACGCCGTCGAGACCATCAGAAGGTCGCCCTGTCGCACCCGACTTGCGCGCAGGGTTCCCGGGGCGATGACGGCGTCCCTTCCCGCCAGCCGGAACTGCCCCGGGTAGAGCGTGGGGGAGAGGCGAGCCGCCTCCATCAGGATGTCGAGGAGCTGTTTCCTGGCCGCCGGGTCTCCGGCCGGGCCAGCCCCCCGGATCTGAGCGGCCAGTCGCCGGGCCCTGTCCCACCAGAGTGGGCGCGCCAGAAGGAGCTCAATGATCGCGGTCATCCCGATCGTGGTGGTCGGTATCATCCCCGCAGCATTCCCCGTGAGGAAGGCGACGATCTCCGGACGGGTGATCCGGCCTGCAGCCTCCTGGGCGAGCAGACGGGTTACGAGGGTGTCCCGAGAGGGGCGACGCTCCCCCACTTCAAGACTGCGCCTGACCATGCCCCGGAACAGGCTGGCGGCCTGGACGGCCTGCTCGCGGGTCTCGGGCGCGCCGAAGGGATCAGAAAAGAGCAGACGGGACATGCCAATGGTCCAGTCCGCCAGGCCGTCCGGATCGGGCGCCTCGAAACCGAAGTACTCGATGCAGACCTCGGCCGCAGTCCGGCGGATCAGGTCCGCCACGACATCCATCCGACCCTGCGCCTGGTCGACCAGCGCGTTGGCCACCTCCGCCGCATGCGTGGCCACGCGGTCCCGGTCCTGGGGATTGGCGAGTTCGCCGACAACATCGTCGAGGAGTTTGCGCGCGGGCGCATGTGCGGCGCCGTTCAGCCCGAGAACGAAATCGGCCCCCTCTCCGAGGTCGCGCATTTCCGCGCCATACACCGTCGGGAAGGTATCTGCGGCTGCCAGGACCGCCTGGACATCGCTAAATCGGGTGACCAGGCGGATGGGTAATGGCCAGATCCGGAGGTTGGGAGCAAGGAGCCGGATCACGCTGAGGCCCGCACCCGTGATGGCCTTCGTCAATCCTCCCAGTCCCAGCCCGATGCCTGCAGACGCGGTCTCGGGGTCCAGTCGGAAGGGGGCAGGGCGCTTCCAGGGATCCTTCGCCTCTTCGGCCTCCGCATCCCTGATCTTTGCATAGTACTTCTGCGTGATGGCCTTGCGGAACCTGCCCAGGGGATCGGTGAGGAGAAAGCGGACAAGCCCCCAGGCGAGGAGAATTCCCAAGGCGCCCAGAAAGAGTGGCGAGGGATTGGGCCAGACCGAAAGGAAGAGGCCGCAGACCGCGGCGATCGCCAGGAGTCCTAGGCTGACGACGATCGCCCACACGACGACCAGAAGCAGCGTCTCTCTTAGCCTGCCCACCCACATGCTCAGCCTCCCACCCGGCGCGGCGTCATGATGGATCCGGCGAATGCAGGCCGGACCCTCAGGCGTCTCCGGGATTCTTGTTGTCCAGGGCCTGCTGAAGGCCCTCTCTGAAGAAAATGTTCCAGCGGCTGTCGACGAACGGCAGCCAGTCAATACTGTTGTGATCAAAACCCGGACACGCCTGGTCCATGGTTCTCCAGGCTTCGACGGCCGTAGAGGCATCGCCGCGCCGCGCCAGGGCGTTGATCTTGACCACGTGGGCCAGCCAGTAGGCGGGGCGCCGGATCAGGGATTGGTCGGACAGGTCGATGGCCTCGTCCCAGCGGCCCATCATGCAGTGGGCGGTCGCCAGTTCGCCCAGGGTGTGGAAGACGAAGGGATCGGTTGGGCTGAGGCGCAGAGCCGTCCGCAGGCTTAACAGCGCGTCCTCTGGCCGCCCGGCCAGGTTGAGAGACGAGCCGCGCATGGCGTGGCCCAGGGGCAGGCTGGGATTGAGCTCGATCGCCCGCTCGCAGAGCATCTGAGCGCGTGCAGTATTCCTGATCAGCAACTCGTGCGCGCCGAGGATAGCGTAGGCGCGGCCGTCCTCGGGATCCGCGCGCATGGCGTCGCGAGCCAGTTTCGACCAGGCCTTCATGTCGCGGGGCTTCGCCCTTTCCGCCCAGTTGCTCCAGCCGATCCTCCAGGCGGCCTGGATGAGCACCTCCGGATTTTCGGGCTCCAGCCTCAGGGCCTCTTCGACAAGGTCCTGCGCGATCCCGGCGTCCCGCCGGGTCATCTGGTTCAGATGCCAGCGGCTCTTCCAGATCAGGGTGTTCACATCCCGGCTGGTCGCTGGCCGCGCCGCGGCCCTGGACTGCTCGGCATGATCGATCTGCGCCGACAGAATTGCGGTCAGGTCCTCGAGCAGCGGAGACAGGCTCTCATTGGCCAAGCTTCTGGGCAGATCGAAGCGCTTCGACCAGATGACCTTGCCGGTCTCGGTATCGACCGCCGAGACTGCAAGCTGGAAGTCTTCCCCGACGGCGCGGAGCCGACCCTCGATCAGGTACCGGGCGCCGAGGCCCTGTCCGACCGCCTTGGCGTCCCGGATCTCAGGGCCGAAATGGAAGCTGGAGGATCGGGCGATCACGGGCAACCAGCGTAGCCGGCAGAGCTGGTCGATCAGGTCTTCGCTGATTCCCTCTGCTGCGAAGTCCAGGGCGTCGTCGTCGGTCTGGTTGAGGAACCGCAGCACCGCCACCGCCGGACGACCATCGAACCCTGGCGCCGGCTGACTGAGGTCCAGGACATGGCTTGGCAGGGGAGTGAAGAGGGGCGGCGGCCCCGCTCCCCATCCCTCGGACCCTTTTGAGAGTCGCGCCCGCTCCTCCCGAAGCCAGTCTTCGAAGCCCTCTTCTCCGGGAATGTCCAGGCCCTCAAGGAACTCGGCGACGCCTAAGGGCTCCCGTGGGTCGTTCTCGTTGGCGGCGCCCGGCACCAGGATGTCGAAGGCGATCTTCCGCAGGTTGAGGCGCACCCGTGAGCCCTCGGTGAACAGCAGGGGCTCGGGCTCGTCTGCCAGGAGCTTGCGCAGGTTTGAAAGCTCCCGTCGCAGGCTGGTCTGAGCCTGTGTCGACTCCCGCGAACCCCACAGCTTGTCCTGCAGGAATTGGCGCGCGCGTTCGCCGTCCCGGCCTGTGGCCAGGAGGGCGATGAGCCCGACCGCCTTCCTGCTGGCGACTTCCACTCGGTGTCCGTTCATGCCCTGGAGGCGGAAGGCCCCCATCAGTCGAATGGAGTAAAATCCGGATCGCCCCGTCATTCAAATCACCCCGGGGCGTCGCACTCGCGACGCCTGACCCCAGTTTCACGCCTTCTTCACGTCGGGAGCCGCCTCCCGGTCTTCAAACCCGAGCCTTCCTCTCGGAAACTTCCAATGATCACCGGAGATTCAACCGATATACACCGGTCGAAACCATCCTTCGTCGGGCCGCCAGCCCTGAACCTGCGATTCACGACATTTTCACGATGATTTCACGCACTTTCAGTCGATCGGGGCCCCGCGCATCTCCCGGATGAAGAGACCTCCCACCACCAGGGTGACCGCAGCGATGATGATCGGATACCAGAGGCCCCTGTAAATGTCCCCCGACGCCGCCACCATGGCGAAGGCTGTGGCGGGCAGGAAGCCACCGAACCAGCCGTTGCCGATGTGATAGGGCAGGGACATGGAGGTATACCGGATCCGGGCCGGGAACATCTCCACCAGGGCGGCCGCGATCGGCCCATAGACCATGGTCACGTAAAGGACGAGCAGGGTGAGCAGGCCCACGACAAGGGGCTTGTTGATCTGGGCTGGATCGGCCTTGGCCGGGTATCCAGCCTTTGAGAGGGTCGCCCCCAGAGTCTTTGTCCAGGCGGCGCGGGCCTCGGCGAGATCCTCGCGGGATTGGTTGCGGCCATCGACCGAGGCGATCTCGGCCTGACCGATCCGCACCCGGGCCAAGGTCCCCGCCGGCGCCGCCTCGTTGCGGTAGCTTACGCCGGCGCTCGCAAGGGCCGATTTGGCGATGTCGCAGGAAGAGGCGAAGGCGCTCTTGCCGATGGGATCGAACTGAAGCGCACAGTCGGCGGGATCGGCGATCACCGTCACCGGCGCCGAGGCGGTCGCCGCCGCAAGGGCGGGATTCGCCGCCGTGGTCAGGGCCTTGAAGATCGGGAATAAGGTGAGCGCCGCCAGAAGGCAGCCCGCAAGGATGATGGGCTTGCGACCGATCTTGTCCGACAGCCAGCCGAAGACGACGAAGAAGGGCGTGCCGATCAAGAGGGCCGTCGCCACAAGCGCGTTGGTGGTCAGCCCGTCGACCTTGAGCGTCTTCTCCAGGAAGAAGAGGGCGTAGAACTGGCCCGTGTACCAGACCACCGCCTGTCCGGCGGTCAACCCCACCAGGGCCAGCACGACGAGCTTCAGGTTCGCACGGTCGGCAAAGGCCTCGGTCAGGGGCCTCTTCGAGGTCCGGCCCTCGTCGACCATCTTCTGGAAGACCGGGCTCTCGTTCAGTTTCAGCCGGATCCACATGGACAGGGCCAGCAGGACGGCGGAGACGAGGAAGGGGATCCGCCAACCCCAGGCCTTGAAGGCGTCCTCGCCCACCTGGGTCCGGACCAGGATGATGACCACCAGCGACAGGAAGAGGCCGAGCGTCGCTGTGGTCTGGATCCAGCTTGTGAAGAGTCCGCGTTTGCCCTCCGGCGCATGCTCAGCCACATAGATGGCCGCCCCTCCGTACTCCCCGCCCATGGCGAGACCCTGCACAAGGCGGAGCCCGACCAGGATGATCGGCGCGGCCACCCCAATCTGGCTGTAGTCCGGAAGGAGCCCCACCGCGAAGGTCGACAGGCCCATCAGGAGCATGGTGACCAGGAAGGTGTTCTTTCGGCCCCAGAGGTCGCCAAGCCGACCGAAGACGATGGCCCCGAAGGGCCGGACCGCGAAGCCCGCCGCAAACGCCATCAGGGCCAGGATGAAGCCTGTGGTCTCGTTCACGCCGGAGAAAAAGTGAAGGCTGATGAAGGCGGTCAGCGAGCCGTAGAGGTAGAAGTCGTACCACTCGAAGACCGTGCCGGCGGATGCCGCACCCACGATCATCCGGTCATTCTGAGCCTTCTTCGCCATGATCCCCTCCCCAGGTCAAAGCTCCGGGGTGGAGGATAGGCCCCGTTTGCGCTTCAAATCCAGAGCCCGATCCGTCGCCTGGGCCGGCCCTTCAGCCGACCCAGGACCGCAAGGATCAAAGATCAGAAAACTTCTTGCCCTCGGCCACCAGCTTCTCGAGCAGGGCGGCGGGCTTGAAGTCGTCGCCCATCTTGGCCTGGAATTCCTTCATCTTCTCCAGGACCTTGGCCGGGCCGATCTGGTCGCCGTACCACATCGGGCCGCCGCGATAGACGGGCCAGCCGTAGCCATTCTGCCAGACCACATCGATGTCCGAGGACCGGATGGCCTTGCCTTCCTCGAGGATCTTCACGCCCTCGTTGATCATCGGGTAGATGCAGCGCTCGAGGATCTCCTCGTCGCTGACGGTCCGCGGGTTGGAGCCGGTCTTGACGATGAAGTCGTTGATGATCTTCTCGGTCACCGGGCTGGGCTTGGCGTTGCGGTTCTCGTCATAGTCGTAATAGCCCGCACCGGTCTTCTGGCCGCGGCGGTCCATCTCGCACAGGACATCGCGGATCGACTCGCCCTTCGAGCGCTCCTTGACCCAGCCGATGTCCAGGCCGGCCAGGTCGCTCATGGCGAAGGGACCCATGGGGAAGCCGAAGTCATAGAGCACCCGGTCGACATCCCAGGGCATGGCGCCTTCCATGACCAGCTTCTGGGCCTCGCGCTGGCGCTGGGCCAGGATGCGGTTGCCGACAAAGCCGGGGCAGACGCCGACCAGGGCGGCGATCTTGCCGATCTGCTTGGCCAGCTTCATCGAGGTGGCGATCACCGACTTGGAGGTGTGGTCGGCGCGGACGATCTCCAGGAGCTTCATCACGTTGGCGGGCGAGAAGAAGTGCAGGCCGATCACCGCCTCGGGGCGCTTGGTCACCGAGGCGATCTCGTCGATGTTCAGGCCCGAGGTGTTGGTGGCCAGGATGGCGCCCGGCTTGCAGATGGCGTCGAGCTTGGTGAAGATGTCCTTCTTCACGTCCATGCGCTCGAACACCGCCTCGATCACCAGGTCGACCGGGGCCAGGTCGTTCATGTCCAGCGAGCCCGTGATCAGGGCCATGCGCTCCTCGACCTGGGCGGCGGTGATGCCGCCGCGCGAGGCGGTGCGCTCATAGTTGCCGCGGATGACCTTCAGGCCGCGCTCCAGGGCTTCCTTCTGGACCTCGACGATGGTGACCGCGATGCCGACATTGGCGAAGTTCATGGCGATGCCGCCGCCCATGGTGCCGGCGCCGATGATGCCCACCGACTTGACCGGGATCAGGGGGGTGTCGTCCGGAACGTCCGGGATCTTCTGGGCCTGGCGCTCGGCGAAGAAGGAATAGCGCTGGGCGGCCGACTGCGAGCCGGTGACCAGCTCGCCGAACAGCTTGCGCTCGACGGCCAGGCCTTCGTCGAAGGGCAGGTTCACCGCCGCCTCGATGCAGCGGATGTTGAATTCGGGCGCCAGGAAGCCGCGGAACTTGCGGGCGTTGGCCTTGCGGAAGGCCTCGAAGATCTCGGGCTTGCCGCGGGCGGCCTCGACCTTGGCGTTGTTGTCGCGCACCCGCACGAGGGGCTTGTTCTCGGCGACGCAACGGCGGGCGAAGGCCACGGCGGCCTCACGCAGCTTGCCTTCCTCGGCCAGCTCGTCGACCAGGCCTATCTCCAGGGCTTCCTTGGCGGGGGCGTGGCGGCCCGAGGTCATCATCTCGAGGGCCTTCTCGGGCCCGGCCACCCGGGGCAGGCGCTGGGTTCCGCCGGCGCCCGGTAGGAGGCCCAGGTTCACCTCGGGCAGGCCCAGGCGGGCCGAAGGAACGGCGACGCGGTAATGGGCGACCAGGGCGACCTCCAGGCCGCCGCCGAGGGCGGTGCCGTGGATGGCGGCGATCACCGGCTTGGGCGCGTTCTCCATCATCTCCTGGACGTCGAACAGGGACGGCCCTCGCGAGGCGCCGCCGAACTCGGTGATGTCGGCGCCGGCGATGAAGGTCCGGCCCTCGCAGATCAGCACGATGGCCTTGGCCGCCGGATCGGCCGTCGCGGCCTTGAAGCCCTCAAACAGGCCCTCGCGCACATTGGCCGAAAGCGCGTTCACGGGTGGCGAGTTCAGGGTGATGACGGCGACGTCGCCGTCCATCGAAAGGTCGGTCACCGGATTGATGGCGGTCATGCGTTTCCTCGCTCTGCGGTTTCCGGACCGGCCATTCAGGAGGCCAGTTCCGGCGTCGGATTCCCCGGGCGGTTTATACGCCGCGCTGGAGACGGGCGAGTCAAAACTGAGAGGGTGCGGGAGCGGTCTGACCCTCCCGGCCGTCCTGTCCGGGTCCGCCAACACGCCGTGGAGACCGGGCCTGGCCCAGGACCCCCAAGGGCCGTCAGGCCCGGCCCAGGACTCCCACGGGCCGTCAGGCCCGGCCCAGCACTTTCGACCTCAGCCTGCGCATGCCGCCCAGCCAGCGATCGTAGTCCGCCGTCTTGCGCTGCATGTAGGTGCGGACAATCTCGTGGGGCAGGATCAGGAAGCTCTCGGCCTCCAGCCCCTTCACCACCGCTTCGGCCACCTCGTCAGGCGACAGGACGCCATCGAGGTTCTGGGGCTGCTCCTGCCCGCCGCCGGCGCGCAGCATGGCCGTATCCACGCCCTGGGGGCAGAGGACCGAGACCTTGATCCCCAGGTCGCCCTGGGCGATGGCCAGGCTCTCGGCGAAGCCGATGGCCGCGTGCTTGGTGGTCGAGTAGACGGCGCTACCGATCTGCGACAAGAGGCCCGCCGCCGAGACCGTGTTGAGGATGTAGCCCTCGCCCCGGGCGATCATGCCGGGCAGGGCGGCGCGGGCGCCGTAGACATGGGCCATGACGTTGACCCCCCAGGCCCGGGCCCAGACCGCGTCCGCCGCCGAGGCGGCGTTGTCGGGATCCGGCTCACCGCCGCCGACGCCGGCGTTCTGGCAGAGGAGGTCGATCCGCCCGTGCGCCGCCTCCACCGCCCGGACCATAGCCTCCACGGCCGACGGGTTGGAGACGTCCACGCCATAGGACGAGCCGCCGATCTCGGCCGCCACCTTCGCAGCGCCCTCGGCATTGAGGTCGACGACGGTCACATGGGCCGCGCCCTCCCGGGCGAAGCGCCGGCAGAGGGCTGCGCCGATGCCGTCGGCGCCGCCGGTGACGATGATGATCTTTCCCTGAACCTTCATGGGGGACTCCTAGTCGTAGGCCATCAGAATTTCGTCGAGCGCCCGCTCAAGGTCGATGACGGTCGAGCACTGGGTGAGCAGGGTGCAGAAGGGGCGGTATTCCAGCAGGCAGCTGTCCCCCGACCCCCAGTTCGTCGCCGGCTCCGGGCACAGCCAGACCAGGCGCTTGGCCTGGTCGGCGATCTGCTTGAAGACGTCCAGGCGGGGGTTCGAATAGTTGGAGCGCCCGTCGCCGAGGACCAGCACGGTGGTCCGGCGGTCGATCACCTCGCCGAAGTCCCGGTCCAGCTCCAGGAAGGCCGCGCCGTAGTCGGTGCCCCCAGAGCCCACCTCGTCGACGATCGCCCGCATGGCCGTCTCGAAGGGCAGGGTCTCCAAGGGCCGGCTGACATCGGCCAGGTGGGCCGAGAAGGCGAAGGTCTCCAAGTCCGTCACCTTCTCCTTCAGGGCGTGGAGGAAGAGGAGCAGGAAGCGGACATACTGGGCCACCGAGCCCGAGACGTCGCAGACCGCCACGATCTTGGGCCGGTCCTTGCGCTTGATCCTCCAGATGATGTCGAAGGGCACGCCGTCATGGCCGGCGTTGGCGCGCAGGGTCCGGCGCACGTCCAGCCGGCCCCGGTCCCGGACCTTGCGGCGGCGGGCGTGGCGGACGGCCAGGCGCTTGGCCATGCGCTTGACCAGGGCGCGCATGCGTTCGGTGTCGCTGCGCCCCAGGGCGCCAAAGCTGCGCTCGGCCAGGATCTCGTTCATGAAGGCGTCCTGCGCCGACTTCCCGTAGATCTCGAACCGGGCCTCGACGAAGGCGCGGGCCTGTTTCTGCAGGGCCGAGCGGGTCGCGATCAGGCCCTCGGCCTCCGCCTCGCCCTCGGCATTGCGCCGGGTGAGGGCCTCCATGAGCCGGGCCTCAAGGGCCTCGACGCCCATGTTCTCCATCATCTTGCGGACGAAATAGCCCGACTGGGTGGCGAAGCGGATCTCGTCCACCCCCGCCGCGGCGCCCGCTCGCTCCAGGGCCATGGCCAGCTGTCCGGGGTTCTTGTCCTGCGCCAGGGCGGACAGGGCCTCCACAGGATCGCCCCCCTCGCCGCCTTCACCCCCCTCGGCGTCACCGGACTGGGGATCCGCGCCGGCCTCGCCGTCGCCGGGGCGCCCGGTGTCGGGATCGCCGCCTTCGCCGGGCTGTCCCTCCGACGCGGCGGCCGAGGCCGCTTCACGGCTGAAGTAGAGTTCAAACAGCTGGTCGTGGATCGCCTTTTCCTCGACGGACTTGGCCAGCACCGTCCCAAGGGCGGTCTTCAGGACGCCCCGGTCCGCCCAACCCACGACGTCTACAGTCCGCGCCGCATCCATGGCCTCGGTGGTCGAGACCCCGGCGCCGGCGGACCGGAGGGCGCGGATGTAGCGGGTGAGGGTCCGCTCCATCAGCGGCCGGCCTTGTCCCCGCCGGCCAGCAGGGCCTCCACCTTGCCCGCCACCTCGGCGATGTCCGACTGGCGCTTCAGGATGACGTTGAGGGTGGAGCGCACCAGGGCCGGGTCCAGGGAGTCCGCGTGCAGCAGGATCAGGGTCCGGGCCCAGTCGATGGTCTCGCTGATCGAGGGCAGCTTGCGGATGTTCTCGCCCCGCACCGCCTGGACGAAGTCCACCAGTCGCTCCAGCAGCCGCTCGGTCACCTCGGGCACCCGTGTACGGACGATCTGCGCCTCCAGGTCCGCATCGGGGAAGTCGATGTGCAGGTGTAGGCAGCGGCGCTTCAGGGCGTCGCCCAGCTCGCGCGTGGCGTTGGAGGTCAGGACCACCAGCGGCGGCACACGGGCGGCGATGGTGCCGATCTCCGGCACGGTCACCTGGTAGTCCGACAGCACCTCCAGCAGCAGGGCCTCGAATTCCTCGTCGGACTTGTCGATCTCGTCGATCAGCAGGACCGAGCCGGTCGACTGCTCCATGGCCTTCAGGAGGGGCCGCGGCTCGAGGAAGTCCCGGGAGAAGAAGATGTCCTGGAAGCCGGTCAGCTTGTGCAGGGCCTCGTCCAGGCTGTCGGCGTCCTCCACGAGGTGGCCGATCTTGTCCTTCAGGATCTGGGTGTAGAGGAGCTGTTTGCCGTACTTCCACTCGTAGAGGGCCTTGGACTCATCCAGGCCCTCATAGCACTGCATGCGGATCAGGGGCTGTTCCAGGCCCAGGGCGACCGACCGGGCGAGGTCGGTCTTGCCGACCCCGGCGGGGCCCTCGATCAGGACGGGCTTGCGCAGGTGGTGGGCCAGGTAGACCGCCGTGGCGATCTCCGGCGTGGCGATGTAGCCGGTCCCCGCCAACATCTGCGTCACCGCCTCCACAGAGGCCAGTCCCGCCGGCGTCTCCTTCTGCTTCGCCCCGTCCGTCATATGGTCTCCCCCGCCCGCTGCACGCGGGTCCTGTTCATGTCCGGTCTGGTGCGAGCATTAGCGGACAGAGCGGTCCAGACCAACCGTGATCCCTTTCGTGCCGCCGAAATTTGAATAAGGTGTATGGAGCGACTGCAAAGTCCGGGGAGGACCATGAAGCTCTATCACTGCGCCGACGCGCGTTCCCTGCGCCCCCTCTGGGCGCTGGAGGAGCTGGGCGCCGAATATGAGCTGGTCAACATGGCCTTCCCGCCCCGGGCGACCTATCCCGGCTACCTCAACATCAACCCCTTGGGCACGGTCCCGACGTTTGTCGACGGCGACATCACCCTCACCGAGTCCACGGGCATCTGCCATTATCTGGGCGAGAAGTTCGCCCCCACCGACCTGCGGGTCGATCCCTCCGAGCCGGCCTACGGCGAGTACCTGAACTGGATGTACCGGAGCGATGCGACCCTGACCTTTCCCCAGACCATTGTGCTTCGCTACACCCGGCTCGAGCCAAAGGAGCGCCGCCTGCCGCAGGCGGCCGAGGACTACACGGTCTGGTATCTCTCGCGCCTGCGCAGCGTCGAGGCGGCCCTGGAGGACCGGGAGTTCCTCTGCGCAGGGCGCTTCACCATGGCGGACATCGCGGTCCACTACGCCCTCTTCCTGGGCGAGACCCTGGGCCTCGCCGAGCGCTACAAGCCCCGCAGCCGCGACTATCTTGAGCGCCTGAAGGCGCGTCCGGCCTTCCGCCGGGCCCGCGAAAAGCAGGCCGTCCGGGCGGACTGACCGGACGGTATGCCCGTGACAGTGAGGGGCCCCGCCCCGGGAGTGAGACCATGAGCACAGTTGATCCCAAGGACCTCGCCGAATTCGCCGAGCAGGCCGACGCCTGGTTCGCCGAGAACGTTGTCCGCGACCCCGGCTTCATGCTGCCCCTGACCTTCATGGAGGTCGGGACCGACACGCAGTTCCACTTCCTGCGCGACTGGCAGAACAAGGTCTGGGAAGCGGGCTATCTCGGTGCGGCCTGGCCGAAGGCCTATGGCGGCGGCGGCCTGCCCCAGGCCTTTCAGAACGCCGCCACCCGGGCCATGCGCAAGCACCACGGCCCCATCATGCTCAACGCCATCGGCTTGAACTGGGCCGGTCCCCTGATCCTGGAGATGGGAACCGAGGCGCAGAAGGCGGCCTACCTGAAGGGCATCCTCTCGGCCGAGGATATCTGGTGCCAGGGCTTTTCGGAGCCGGGCCACGGCTCGGACCTGGGATCGGCCCAGACCCGGGCGGTGCGCAATGGCGACCACTATGTGGTGAACGGCTCCAAGATCTGGACCACCCTGGGCCGCTACGCCAGGTACATGATCCTGCTGGCCCGGACCGATCCCTCCACGGAGCGCAAGTACGATGGCCTCAGCTTCTTCCTCATGCCCATGAAGGCGCCCGGGATTGAGACCGTCCCGATCCGCAAGCTGACCGGCGAGCACGGCTTCACCCAGACCTTCTTCACCGACGCCAAGGCCCCGGCTGACGGCCTGGTCGGACCCGAAGGCGGCGGCTGGAAGGTGGCCATGCGGACCCTGGAGTACGAGCGCGGCGCCCGGGGCGGACAGGCCGGGGGCTATGTCTCGGTGGGGTCCAACGCCTTCGACGTCTTCGACCTGGCCCAGCGGACGACGCGCAGCGGCCGCCCCGTCCTGGAGGATCCCCTGGTCGCCGACGAGATGGTCGGCTTCCTCATGGAGATCCAGGCCCTGACCCTCAACGGCCAGCGCACCCAGGTGCCCGAGCTGGTGGCCGACCGCCCACAGGGCATCCCCCTGGCCTCCAAGCTCATAGGCACGGAGATGTCCCGGCGGCTCAACGACTTCGCCGTCCGGCTGACGGGCGCCCAGGCCAATATCGTCGGCGAGCATGTGCTCGGCCTGCCGAAGTCCTAAGGGAGGCGAGGGCGATGAAGGATTTGGGACGGATCGGATTCTCCGAGGATCAGGCGAGCCTGCTGGAGGTCGCGACAGACTTCTGCCAGCGGCGCTCGCCGGTGGCGACGGTTCGCCGCCTCATGGAGACCGAGGCTGGCCACGACCCTGCGGTTTGGGCCGAGCTGGGCGATCTCGGCTGGCTGGGCGTGGCCATTCCGGAGGCCTACGGCGGCTCCGGGCTCGGCCTCGCCGAGGTCGTTCCCCTGGTGGAGCAGATGGGCCGGCGGCTCATGGCGGGGCCCTTCGTCTCGACCACCCTCGCCGCCCAGGCCCTGATCGCTGGCGGGACCGAGGCCCAGAAGCGGGAGACCCTGCCGCGTCTCGCCGCCGGCGAGGCGGCGACCCTGGCCCTGGCCGAACTGGACACCGACTGGGAGCCGGACGCCATCGGCTGCACCGCGACGCGACGGCCTGACGGTCGCCTCGCCCTGTCCGGCCGGAAGATCCTGGTCACCGACGCCGCCGAGGCCCGCCGGATCCTCGCCTCGGTCCGCCTGGACGGCGCCCCCGCCCTGGTGCTCCTGACGCCTGAGGACCTGCCCTCCGGCGCCCTTCGCCGGGAGACGGTGATCGACGAGACCCGCAGGTCCTTCGCCCTGGCCCTCGACGGCATCGTCGTGGACGCCGACCGGTTGCTGGACCCGGACCGCGCGGGCGCCGCCCTCGAGCACATTCACCTGGCCGCCAACCTCCTGGCCGCCGCCGACATGGTGGGCGGGACCCAGGCCTGCATCGACTATACCCTCGACTACCTGCGCACCCGCACCCAGTTCGGCAAGGTGATCGGTTCCTACCAGGCGCTGAAGCATCCCATGGTCGACGCCTACACCCGCTATGAGCAAGCCCGGTCGCACCTTTACAGCGCGGCCCACTGTTTCAACGAGCAGGGGACCGGCGAGATCGCCGTGCGCATGGCCAAGGCCGCCGCCGACGTCGCCTACAGCTTCGCTACCGACCGCTCGATCCAGTTCCACGGGGGCTTCGGCTTCACCTGGGACTGCGACGCCCAGCTCTATCGCCGCCGGGCCATCTGGCATGCGGCCCAGTTCGGCGATGCCGCCTTCC
>VYLA01000040.1_pt1 | contig 60513 bp, 59 predicted proteins | sample 5114381 | NCBI WGS metagenome assembly VYLA01 (sample SAMN12291789, study PRJNA351875) | freshwater metagenome | isolation source: freshwater lake | place: USA: Michigan, Gull Lake | collected 2011-08-08 | reverse complement strand
CGGCCGCGCTGGCGAGGGCCGGCGAGGGCTCCGGCGCGGCGGCGAGCCGGTCGAGGCGGGCGTCGATGAAACCGGTGTCCATCCGGCCCGCCAGGAAATCGGGATCGTCCAGGCACCGGACGAGGAAGGCGGCGTTGGTCTTCAGGGGCCAGGTCTCGACCCCGGCGCAGGCCTCGGCGAGGGCCTCCGTCGCCCCTTCCCGGGTCGGCGCCCAGGCGATGAGCTTGGCGATGAGGCTGTCGTAGTGCGGGCCCACCGCATCGCCAGCCTCGACGCCGGAATCCACCCGCACCCCCTCTGGTAGGCGCAGGTGCTCCAGGGGGCCGATCGAAGGGATGAAGCCCCGTTCGGGAACCTCGGCGCAGAGCCGGGCCTCGACCGCCCAGCCGTTCAGCACGATCTGGTCCTGGGCCAGGGGCAGGGGCTCGCCGGCGGCGACGCGGAACTGCCACTCCACCAGGTCCACCCCGGTGACGGCCTCGGTGACGGGATGCTCGACCTGCAGCCGGGTGTTCATCTCCATGAACCAGATGCGGTCGGCGCGCAGGCCCTCCCGGGCGTCGGCGATGAACTCCACCGTACCGGCCCCGACATAGTCCACGGCCTGGGCGGCGGCGAGGGCGGCGGTGCAGACCGCCTCGCGGACCTCGGGCGTCATGCCGGGAGCGGGGGCCTCCTCGATCACCTTCTGGCGGCGGCGCTGCAGGGTGCAATCGCGCTCGAACAGGTGGACAAGGCCGCCATGGGCGTCGCCGAAGACCTGGACCTCGATGTGGCGGGGCGCCTCGATGCAGCGCTCCAGGAGGACCCGGTCGTCGCCAAAGGCGGCCAGGGCCTCGCGCCGGCAGGCGGCCAGGGCGGCTGCGAAGTCAGCGGCGTCGTCCACCCGCCGGATGCCGCGCCCGCCGCCCCCGGCCGCCGCCTTGATCAGGACCGGCCATCCCAGGTCGCGGGCGGCGGCCAGCAGGGTTGCCTCCCGCCCGTCATCTCCCTGCCAGCCGGGCGTCACCGGCACGCCGGCCGCGATCATCCGCTCGCGGGCGGAGTCCTTCAGCCCCATGGCCCGGATGGCCTCGGGCGAGGGCCCGATCCAGATGAGGCCCGCCGCCTGCACCGCCTCGGCGAAGGCGGCGTTCTCGGATAAGAAGCCATAGCCCGGATGCACCGCCTCCGCGCCGCTCTCCAGGGCCGCGGCGACAAGGTCGGGAATGGACAGATAGCTCTCCGCCGCCGGCGCCGGGCCGATGCGCACCGCACGGTCGGCCTCGCGCACATGGGCGGCGTCCAGGTCGGCGTCGGAGCAGACGGCCACAGTCTCAATCCCCAGACGCCGGGCGGTGCGGAAGATCCGGCGGGCGATCTCGCCCCGGTTGGCGACAAGGACGGAACGGAACACGGGCCGGGTCAGCCCTGTCCGGCCCAGGAAGGCGTCGTGCGGGCCAGGAAGGCCGCCACGCCCTCGCGGCCCTCGTCGCTGACCCGGGCCTGGGCGATGCGGCGCGCCGTGTCCTCCATGAGGGCGGGGTCGATCTCGCGCCAGGCGACGGCGTCGACCAGGGCCTTGGAGGCGGCGATGGCCCCCGGGGCGCAGGCCATGGCCTCCCCGGCGATGCGGTCGGCGGCGGTCGCCAGGGCGGCGGCGTCCTCCACCAGCTCGGTCACCAGGCCCAGGCGCAGGGCCTCGTCGGCGTCGAAGATGCGGGCTGAGGCGAACAGGCCCCGGGCGGCGCGCGGGCCGATGGCGGCCACGATATAGGGGCTGATGGTGGCGGCGATCAGGCCCAGCCGGGCCTCGGAGAAGCCGAACTTCGCCCCCCGCTCCGCCACGGCGATGTCGCAGGCGGCGGCCAGGCCGCAGCCCCCGCCCCAGGCGCCGCCCTGGACCAGGGCCACGGTCAGGGAGGGAAGATCCCAGAGCGACTTGAGCATCCGCGCCAGGCCCATGGCGTCGTCGCGGTTCTCGGCCTCGGTCCAGTGCGCGGCGTCGCGCATCCAGTTCAGGTCCGCCCCGGCCGAGAAGACCTTGCCGGCGCCGCGCAGGAAGACCACCCGCACGCCCTCGGCGGCCTGCAGGGTCTCGAAGGTCTCGTGCAGGGCGCCGATCAGCTCGGCGTTGAAGCTGTTGCGGGCGTCGGGCCGGTTCAGGGTGACCACCGCCACCCCCTCCTGGGTGGTGTCGAGGCGCACGAGGTCCGAGACGGCGTCGCTGTCGACGCCCTCCACCAGGGGATCGGCGATCGGGTTGGGCATGTCGGGGCTCCGGTTTCGGGGAGGGTTCACATTCGGAAGACGCCGAAGCGCGTCGGCGCGATCGGGGCGTTCAGGGCGGCGGACAGGGACAGGCCCAGGACGTCGCGGGTCTGGGCCGGGTCGATGATCCCGTCGTCCCACAGCCGGGCGGTGGCGAAATAGGGATCGCCCTCAGCCTCGTAGCGCTCGCGCACCGGCGCCTTGAAGGCCTCTTCCTCCTCGGCGGGCCACTGGCCGCCCCGGGCCTCGATCCCGTCGCGTCGGATCGTCGCCAGGACGCTGGCGGCCTGCTCGCCGCCCATCACCGAGATGCGGGCGTTGGGCCAGCTCCAAAGGAAGCGCGGCGAATAGGCCCGGCCGCACATGCCATAGTTGCCCGCCCCGAAGGAGCCGCCGATCAGCACGGTCAGCTTGGGCACCTCTGCGCAGGCCACGGCGGTGACCAGCTTGGCGCCGTCCCGGGCGATGCCCCCGGCCTCGTAGCGGCCGCCAACCATGAAGCCCGAAATGTTCTGCAGGAAGAGGAGGGGGATGCCCCTCTGGCAGGCCAGCTCGATGAAGTGGGCGCCCTTCAGCGCGCTCTCCGAGAATAGGATGCCGTTGTTGGCCAGGATGGCCACCGGATAGCCCCATATCCGGGCGAAGCCGCAGACCAGGGTCTGGCCGTAGAGGGCCTTGAACTCCTCGAAGGCCGAGCCGTCCACGATCCGGGCGATGACCTCGCGAACGTCGTAGGGCGCGCGCACGTCCTGCGGGATAACACCATAGAGCTCTTCAGGGTCGAACAGGGGCGGGCGCGGCTCGGCCAGGACCGGCCCCTCCGGGCGGCAGGTGTTGAGGCCGGCCACGATGCGGCGGACGATGGCCAGGGCGTGGAGGTCGTCCTCGGCCACGTGGTCCACCACGCCCGACCGGCGTCCGTGGACGTCGGCGCCGCCCAGGTCCGTGGCCGAGATGACCTCCCCCGTGGCGGCCTTCACCAACGGCGGCCCGCCGAGGAAGATGGTGCCCTGGCTCTCAGCCCCGGTCCCGCGCACGATCACGGTCTCATCGGACATGGCCGGGACGTAGGCCCCCCCCGCTGTGCACGACCCCATAACGCAGGCGATCTGGGCGATCCCCCGGGCGCTCATCCGGGCCTGGTTGAAGAAGATGCGCCCGAAGTGGTCGCGGTCCGGGAAGACCTCGGCCTGGTGGGGCAGGTTGGCCCCGCCGGAGTCCACCAGGTAGACGCAGGGCAGGGCGTTCTGCTCGGCGATCTCCTGGGCCCGCAGGTGTTTCTTCACGGTGATGGGGAAGTAGGCGCCGCCCTTCACCGTCGCGTCGTTGGCCAGGATCATGACCTCCCGACCGCTGACCCGGCCGATCCCGGCGATCAGGCCGGCGGCGGGCGCCTCGTCGTCATAGAGACCGAAGGCCGCCAGGGCGCCGATCTCCAGGAAGGGCGCGCCAGGGTCCAGCAGGCCTTCCACCCGGTCGCGGGGCAGGAGCTTGCCCCGGGCCTCGTGCCGGCGTCGGCTGTCCTCAGGCCCGCCCAGGGCGGCCTGGGCCGTACGTCCAGCCAGTTCTGCGGCGAGGGCGCAGTTGACCTCCGCATGGGCGCGAAAGGCCGCCGAAGCCGGATCGAGGGCGCTCTTCAGGACGGGCATGGGCAAGGCATAGCTGGCAGCCGGGCCGGCGGCTAGTCCGTGCAGACCCTGACGCCGGGAGACGGTTTCCAACTGTCACGCAAGCGGGGTTATCATGGGCCGTGCAAACCCCGACCGAGACCGCCCTCGCCCGGCTTTTCGAGACCGCCCGCCTGGCCGGGACCGCTCGGTGGTGGTGCCTGCCCGTCGGCCTGGACCTGTTCCGGCCGGGCGAGCCGGCGGCCGAGCTGCACCTGCTCCGGGCCGGGCGGCTGGGCGCCTTCCGGGTCGAAGGGGGCGACGAGCCCCGCTTCCTGGGCGTGGTGCGCCCGGGCGAGCCGGCGGGGGAGATGAGCCTGATCACCGGCGCGGTCCATTCCGGCCGCCTGACAGCCCTGCGGGACTCCGAGGTCCTGTCGCTGGACCGCGAGGCCTTCTTCGCGGCGTGCGAGACCGACCCGGACATCATGACCGACCTGGCCCGACTGATGGTGGGCCGCGCCCGCGATGCGGGCCGCGCCACGGCCCTTGTAGAGCCCACGGTCTTCGGCTTCGTGGCTCAGGGTCCCATTGAGGATCTGCGGAGCCTGGTCGAGGCCATCGCTCAGGGGATAAGGGCGGCGGGCTTTACCGTCGCCGTCGCTGGCTGGGAGGCGCAGGGGGAGGAAACCTCCTGGTTTTCCAACCTGGAGCATTCCGTCGACTACGCCCTCTATGTCGCTGGCCATGGCGAGGCCGCCTGGGCCGCCAAGATCGCCCGCCAGGTGGACCGGCTGTTCCGGGTGGGCCGGGGCGATTACCCACCGCCGCCCGGCGCAGCCGCCCACACCCCGGCCGCCCTGGGCGTGGGGGCTGAGCTTGTCCTTGTGCAGCCGGCGGGCATCCGCCGCCCGCGCGGCGGCGAGGCCTGGATGACGGCCACCGGGGCGGTGGGCCTGACCCACCTGCGGCAGGGCGATCCCGGGGACCTCGCGCGCCTGGTCCGCCGGCTGACCGGGAGGGCCGTCGGCCTCGTTCTCTCCGGCGGCGGCGCCCGGGCCTACGCCCACATCGGCGTCATCCGCGCCCTGTCGGAGCGGGGCGTGCCCATCGACCATGTGGGCGGCGCCTCCATGGGAGCGGTGATCGCCGCGGGTCTGGCCCTCGGCTGGGACCTGGATGAGCTGGACCAGCGCATCCGGCGGGCCTTCGTCGCCTCCAGCCCCCTAGACGACATCGCCTTTCCCATGCTGGCCATGACCCGGGGCGAAAAGGTCGCCCGGCGGCTGGAGGAGCATTTCGGCGACATCCAGTTCGCCGACCTCTGGCGCCCCTGCTTCTGCGTCTCCTCCAACCTCACCACAGGCGCTCACCAGGTGCATCGCCGGGGAAGCGTCCGCGCCGCCCTGCGCGCCTCCATCTCCCTCCCCGGCCTCCTGCCGCCCGCCCTCCAGGGCCAGAACGTCCTGGTGGACGGCGCTGTGCTCAAGAACCTGCCCGTGGATGTCATGCGCGGCGGCCTGTCCGGACCGATCATCGGGGTCGACGTCAGCCGGGGCCTGTCCATCACCGCCGCCGACATCGTCCGGCCGCGGTCCCTGCTGCGCTGGGTCCTGTCCGGCCAGTGGCGCAAGGGCCCGCCCATCGTCTCCCTGCTGATCCGCGCCGCCACCGTCTCTTCCGGGCGCGACCTCGCTGTCGCCCGGGAGGCGGCCGACGTCCTCATCCTGCCGGAACTGACCGGGGTGGAGATCCGCGACTGGAGCGCCTACGACCCCGCCGTGGCTGCCGGCCACGCCGCCGCCGTCGCCGCCCTGGACCGGATCGAGAGCCCGCTGGAAGACCTGAGGCGGCGACCGCACCGCCCGGCGTGATCCTGCATCAGGCGCCTTGCCAGACCGGCCGAAACAGGCGCACGCTGCCTTTCGTGTCCAACCCATCGAAAGGAGGTGATCCAGTGTCTCACCGTTATCACTCGGAAGTCGCTGCTGGATTGATGACCTCCGCGCTTGCGCGGTAGCAATCTCCCAAAGCCTTTGTGCGAAGCTGTGACTTCCACGATCGGTGTCGGGCGGCTCGGGAAACCGGGCCGCCCGTTTCGTTCCAGCGACCGGAACCGGCGGCGGCCCCGGAGGGCTACGGAGAACCGGAATGTCGGATAACGCTCAGGACTGGGTGGCGGTGGACGCCTATTTCGCTGAGGCGCTGATGGGCGCAGATCCCCTCCGCGCCGGGATCGGGCGGGCGAATGCGGCGGCAGGCCTTCCGCCCCACGATGTATCGCCGCTACAGGGCCGGTTCCTCTCCCTCCTGGTCAAGGCCATTGGCGCCCGCCGCATTCTGGAGATCGGAACCCTGGGCGGCGTCTCGGCGAGCTGGATGGCTGAGGCCCTGCCGCCCGACGGCCGGGTGGTTTCCCTGGAGGCGTCGCCGGACTACGCCGCCCTGGCGCGGCGCAACCTGGAGCGGGCCGGGCTGGGAGACCGGGTGGAGATACACGTGGGGCCGGCGCTCGACACCCTGGCCCGCCTGGCCAAGGAGGACGTTCCCGCCTTCGACCTGGTGTTCATCGACGCCGACAAGCCGAACAATCCGGCCTATCTGGACTGGGCGCTGAGGTTGACCCGGCCCGGAGGCCTCATCATCGCAGACAATGTGGTGCGCGGCGGGGCGGTGCTGGAGGCCAATTCCAGCGACGATCGGGTCCGGGGAGTCCGGACCTTCACCGAGCGCCTCGGGCGAGAGCCCCGCCTCTTCTCCACCGCCCTGCAAACGGTGGGCGAGAAGGGTTGGGACGGCATGACCCTGTCCATCGTCGAGCCATAGCCCGGCGGGAGCCTCAGGCGCCGATCAACTCGCGGCCGATCAGGTAGCGGCGGATCTCGTTGGTGCCGGCGCCGATGTCATAGAGCTTGGCGTCGCGGAGCAGGCGCTCGGCGGGGAAGTCGCGGGTGTAGCCGGCGCCGCCCAGGGCCTGGATGGCCTCCAGCGCGACCTTCACGGCGTTCTCCGAGGCCAGCAGGATGGCGCCGGCGGCGTCATGCCGGGTGGCGAGGCCCGCATCACAGGCCCGCGCAACGGCGTAGATATAGGCCCGGGCCGAGTTCAGGGCGACATACATGTCCGCCACCTTGGCCTGCATGAGCTGGAAGGCGCCGATGGGCTGGCCGAATTGCCGCCGTTCGCGGACGTAGGGCAGCACCAGATCGAGGCAGGCCTGCATGATGCCCAGGGGCCCGGCCGCCAGGACGGCGCGCTCATAATCGAGGCCGCTCATCAGGACGCCGACGCCGCCGTTCACCGGCCCCATGACGCCTTCCTCAGGCACCTCACAGTCCTGGAAGACCAGCTCGGCGGTGTCCGAGCCGCGCATGCCCATCTTGTCGAGCTTGGGGCTGGTGGAGAAGCCGGCCATGCCCCGCTCCACCAGAAAGGCGGTGATGCCCCGGGGCCCGGCGTCCGGCTCGGTGCGGGCATAGACCACCAGGACATCGGCGTGGGGGCCGTTGGTGATCCAGAACTTGGTCCCGTTCAGGACGTAGCGGTCACCGCGCTTCTCGGCCCGCAGCCGCATGGAGACCACGTCGGAGCCGGAACCCGCCTCACTCATGGCCAGGGCGCCCACGTGCTCGCCCGAGATCAGCCGGGGCAGATGGCGCGCCTTCTGGGCCGGGCTTCCCCACCGGCGGATCTGGTTCACGCAGAGGTTGGAGTGGGCGCCGTAGGACAAGCCCACCGAGGCCGAGGCCCGGGAGATCTCCTCCATGGCCACGACGTGCTCAAGATAGCCGAGGCCAGCGCCGCCGTCCTCCGCCTCCACGGTGATCCCCAGCAGCCCCAGGGCGCCCATCTGCGGCCAGAGGTCGCGGGGGAAGGCGTTGTCCCGGTCGATGGCGGCGGCCCGGGGGGCGATGCGCTCGGCGGCGAAGCGGGCGACGGAGGCCCTTAGGGCGTCGGCGGTCTCGCCCAGGGCGAAGTCGAAGTTCAGCTGGCTCATGGCCGCCGGGCATACCACGCGCCCGCCGGAGGGGCGAGGCGGTCGGACCTTACAGCAGGATCAGGCTGGCGATCCCCAGGAGGGCGAGGAAGCCCATGAAGTCCGTGGCGAAGGTCACCAGCACCGAGGAGGAGACCGCCGGGTCGCGGCCCAGCCGGTCCAGGATGATCGGCGCAAGGATGCCGGCCAGGGCGGCGACGAAGAAGTTGGCGACGATGGCCAGAGCGACGGTCAGGGCCAGCCGGGGGTCCTGGAAGAGAACAAGGACGGCGACGGCCATCAGCAGGGCGAGGACTGTCCCGTTCAGGAGCCCTGAAAGGACCTCGCGGCCAATGATCCGCGCGGAGTTGGCGGCGTTCAGCTCCCGGCTGGACAGGGCCCGCACCGCCACCGCCAGGGTCTGGGTGCCGGCGTTGCCGCCGAGGGACGAGACGATGGGCATGAGGATGGCCAGGGTGATGACCTGAGCGATGACCCCCTGGAAGGCGCCGATCACGCTGGAGGCCAGGGCCGCCGTGCCCAGATTGAGGACCAGCCAGGGCAGGCGCGAGCGGACAGCGCCCGCCAGGCTGGCGTCGCGGCCGACATCGGACACGCCGGCCAGGGCCAGGATGTCTTCCTCCCCCTCCTCGCGGATGACCCCGACGATGTCGTCCACCGTCAGCTGGCCGACCAGCCGGCCCCCGGGCTCCACCACCGGGGCGGAGATCAGGTGGTACTTGTTGAAGATGTAGGCCGCCTCTTCCTGGTCCATGCCGACGGGAATCTCGGTCAGGGGCTCCATGATGCGCGCCAGGGGCGTTTCGCGGCCGTGGCGCAGAAGGCGGCTGACCGGCACCCCGCCGAGGGGCCGGTGCGAGGGGTCGACGACGTAGACATCGAAGAACAGCTCCGGCATCTCGTCGCCGGCCTTCAGGAAGTGGTCGAGGGCCTGGCCGACGGTCCAGAACTGGGGAGCGGAGGCCACCTCGCGCTGCATGAGGCGGCCAGCGGTCTCGTCCTCATAGGCCAGGGAGGTCTCGATGGCGGCGCGGTCGACGTCCGGCAGGGCGGCCAGGACCTGGGCGCGCTTGTCGTCCTCCAGGTCCTCGACCAGATCCACCGCGTCGTCGGAGTCCAGCTCGCCGAGGGCGCGGACCAGGGTGGCCGAGGGCATGCGCTCCAGCAGGTCCTCGCGGATCTCGGGCTCGATCTCCGACAGGATCTCGGCCAGGGCCTCCGGATCGAGGTGGGCCATCACCTCTTCGCGGTCGGCCGCCGAAAGAAAGCCCATCAGGTCCGCGACGTCGGCGGGGTGCAGGGCGGCCAGAAGCTCGCGCAGGCGCTCGGCGTCGCCCCGGTCGGCGGCGTCCACCACCAGGGCGACAAAGTCAGGATTGAGAGCGTAGTCGTCGCCGAGGGCGAGGTCCTCGAGGTCCTCGCCATCCACCAGGTCGTCACGCAGGGGCTGTTCAGCGTCGCGGCTCATGCGGACCTGCCCTCCCGGCTCTATGCGTGACGGATCAAAACCTGTCCCTGGACCCTTTGGCTCACTGGTGCGGTCGAGAAGACTCGAACTTCCACGGGTTGCCCCACAGCGACCTCAACGCTGCGCGTCTACCAATTCCGCCACGACCGCGCGTGGTGAGCGGGGGGCCTACCAAAGCCGGACGGCTTTGTGAAGCCGGATCAGAAGCTGGACCCCGCCATGAAGTCGTAGACGTCAGCGGCCTTGGTGACGGTGATCGCGATGCGGTCGTCGCTGATCTGGATCTCGCCCCGGGCGACCGGATGATTGTTGGCCAGGATCCAGACCTCGTCATTGACCCCGGCATCCAGGGGAATCACCGCGCCGCGGCCCATCCGGAGCAGCTGGGCCATCGGCATGTTGGAGCGGCCGATGACAACGGTGATCTCGATATTGACAGCGTTGACCTGGCCCAAGGCGGGTCCCTCTCGAAGTCGAAGAAATGAGGCGCTCTGCGCATCTCCGATAGGAGACGGGCTTGCACGGCGACTCAAGTGGGAGGAGACTGCCCCGGACATGGTTGATCGGACGTTAAATCGTGTCGTCGCCATGCCGGCCTTCGGGCGGATGGATGGCGCCGCCTGCGGTTGGGCCGTCTCGCCCGGCAGGGTCGAGTACGCGACGGCCTTGGCGGCCATGGAAGCCCGGGCGGGGGCCATCGCCCGGGGCGAGGCGGGCGAGCTGGTCTGGCTTCTGGAGCACCCGCCCCTCTACACGGCGGGGGTGTCGGCCAAGGCGGGCGACCTCCTGGATCCGGACCGTTTCCCCGTCTTCCAGACCGGACGCGGCGGCCAGTTCACCTATCACGGGCCTGGCCAGAGGGTGGCCTACGTCATGTTGGACCTGACGGCCCGGCGGAAGGACGTCCGCGCCTTCGTTGCCGCTCTGGAGGCCTGGATCATCGACGCCCTGGCCCGGCTGGCCGTCGACGGCGCCCTCCGCGAGGGCCGGGTCGGGGTATGGGTCGAGCGGCGCAGCCCCGGCGCCCCGCTCCGCGAAGACAAGATCGCCGCCATCGGGGTCAAGGTGCGCCGCTGGGTCTCCTTCCACGGCATCTCCCTGAACGTCGAACCCGACCTTTCGCACTTCTCGGGCATCGTCCCCTGCGGTCAGACCGAACACGGAGTGACCAGCCTGGCCGACCTCGGCCTCACATGCTCGATGGACGATGCTGACGAGGCGCTTCGCCAGGCCTTCGCGGAGGTGTTCGGAGCCGTGAGGCCCGCTCAGCCGCCGCTTGTCGGCGGACCATAGCGGTTCACCCCCGGCTCGCCGGTCAGCACGCCAAGCTCAACCGCCGCCCAGATCAGGACGACCACGAAGGGGAAGTCCAGGAATCCCGAGGGCTGTGGCCAGACCGCCACGAGGGCCGCCAGGATGACCGCGGCGATCCAGCCGTTACGGCCCCGGTCGTGCAGCCGGCGGGCCAAGAGACAGGCGCCGACCCAGGCCAGCAGGGGCCAGACCAGCCAGCCAGTGATCCACTGGAGGGTTCCGGCGGAGACCGCGTCATAGACCACCGCGACGGCCAGCAGGACGAGGGCCGAGACCAGGAAGCCTCGCCGCCCCAGCCGCCCCTCGGCGCTGAGGCAGCGGGCGGCGAAGGTCTCACGCCCATTGGAGGGAAAGGCCGGGTCGCTCACGCGGCGCGCGCCGGATCGCTCTGGGCCCAGGCCGGGCGACGGGTGAAGGCCTCGAAGAAGGCGGCCAGCCGCGGCCGGCCTTCGCGCCAGGGCTCGGCGGCGAAGCGGAAGTCCAGGTAACCCAGGGCGCAGGCCGCCGCGATGTCGCAGATCCGGGCGTCGTCCCCGGCCTTCAGGTCTGCGGCTTCGAAGAGATCGAGGACCCGGCGGATCTTATCGCCCTGCCCCCGGCGCCAGTCGGCCCAGCGGAGGGGTTCGGGACGGAGGACCTCCTCGTATCGGGCCAGCAGGGCGGCATCGAGCAGGCCGTCGGCGGCGGCGTGGAGGGTCTGGACCGCCCAGCGCGCCGGACCGTCGGCCGGGCAGAGCCGCCTCGGGGTCAGGCTGTCGAGATAGTCGGCGATCACCCGGCTGTCGTAGAGGGACTGGCCGTCATCGGTCACCAGGACCGGGATCTTGCCCAGGGGATTCAGGGCCGACAGCTCAGGATTCTCAGCCACCGGCGAGGCCGACGCGTTCAGCGTCTCGATCCGGTCAGTCAGGCCGAGTTCGGCGGCGGCCAGCCAGACCTTGCGGGCATAGGGCGAGGCGGGGGACAGGAGCAGCTTCATGGCGAACATCTTGCCGCGCCCTCCGGCCTTAGGGTAGCGCCAATTCCACCGGATCAGGCCGGATCGAACCTCAGGGGCGCGCCCCAGAAGGCCTCGGCCAGGTCGTGCTGCAGACCCGGGGCGCCGGTGGTCAGGAAGACCCGTCGCCCCGAGTCTCCGGGGGCGTATTCAGCACGCCGCGCCAGGTAGGCGGCGAGGGCCTCGGCGGTGGCCTCCGGCTGATGCACCAGGGGCGTGCCAGGCTTCAGGGCGGCCCGGAAGATATCGGAGATGATCTCGTAGTGGGTGCAGCCCAGGATGGCCCGGTCCGGCGCCCGGCCGATCCTGCGGGTCACATTGGCGACGTGGCTGGACACCGCGGCCTCCAGGACGGCGCGGGACGCCCCGCCCTCGATCTGTCCCGCCAGTTCCGGACAGGGTTCGACAAAGACCGCCACATCCTGCCGGCGCTTGTCGATCTCGATCTCGTAGACGCGGGAAGCGGCGGTGGCGGGGGTCGCGAAGACCGCCAGGACGTCCAGCTTCTCGACCTTGTCGCCCCGTCGCTCGGCCTCGTGCTCCCAGGGCAGGCCTGTGGCCGCCTCGATGGTGGGCACGATGATCCCCAGCACATTGGTCGGCCGCCCCCGGGCGGCGCGGACCTCGGGCAGCCAGGTCTGCTGCAGCCGGCGCAGGGCGATGGCCGAGGCGGTGTTACAGGCCAGGATCACCAGGTCGCAGCCCTCGTCGAACAGGCGCTCGCAGCCCGCCCGGGTCAGGGCGACGATCTCTTCGCCGGAACGCCCGCCATAGGGGGTGTTGGCCTGGTCGGCCAGGTAGACGAAGTCGGCGCGCGGGAAGCGCTCCACCAGCCTGCGGTGCACGCTGAGGCCGCCGATTCCGGAATCAAAAACGCCAATCGCCATGCCTCCGACTAGCCCGCCCGACGACGGCGCGCCAGAGCCCCGCGCCACATGACGGACCTGTCAGGTGACGTCGCGCCCGGACAGGCCTATGTCAGGTCAAACGCCTCGCCAGCCACACGTCTCGGCAGACAGAGTTCCCATGAAGCGTCGCACCTTCCTCACCGCCTCCGGCGCCCTCGCCGCCGCCCAGGCCCTGCCCCTCTCCGCCCTCGCGGCGGCCCCGGCCAACGCCCTGACCCTGCCCTGGACCGGCCCCTACGGCGGGGTCCCGGCCTTCGACAAGGTTCGGGTCGAGGACTTCCGGGGGGCCATCGATCTCGCCCTCGCAGCCGAACGGGCCGAGATCGACGCCATCGCCGGAAACAAGGCCCCGCCGACCTTCGCCAACACCATCGAGGCCCTGGAGCAGACCGGGCAAATGACGTCCCGGGTCCTGGCCTACTACTTCATCTGGACCAACACCCTGGCCTCCCCCGAGGTTCAGAAGGTCGAGGAGGCCGTGGAGCCTCTGCTGGCGGCCCACCAGGACGCTATCCTCCATAACGCCGCCCTCTTCCGACGCATCGACGCCGTCTACGCCAAGGGCGCCGACGCCAGCCTGACACCGGAACAGAGCCGGCTGGTCTGGCTGCACCACACCCGCTTTGTGCGCGCCGGCGCCCGGCTGACCGGTCCGCAGAAGGCGCGGGTGGCGGTGATCAATCAGAAACTGGCGGGGCTCTTCACCCGATTCAGCCAGAACCTGTTGGACGACGAGACCGACTATGTCCTTTACCTGAAGACCGAGGCCGAGCTGACCGGCCTGCCCGACGACATCCGGGCCGCCGCCGCCGGCGCCGCGGAAGCGCGGGGACGAAAGGGCGAGTGGGCCATCCTCAACACCCGCTCGTCCATGGACCCCTTCCTGACCTATTCGGCGCGGCGCGACCTGCGCGAGAAGGTCTGGCGCACCTTCTACAGCCGGGGCGATAACGGCGATGCCAGCGATAACAACGAGCTGATCCGGCAGATCCTCAAGCTGCGGGCCGAGCGGGCGAAGCTGCTGGGCTACGCGACCCACGCCCACTGGCGCCTCGCCGACACCATGGCCGGGACGCCGGACAAGGCGATGGAGCTGATGATGCAGGTCTGGCCGGCCGCCACGGCCCGCGTCCGTGAGGAGGTGGCCGAGATGCAGGCCCTCGCCGACGCCGAGAAGCTGGGCGTGAAGATCGAGCCCTGGGACTACCGCTACTATGCCGAGAAGGTGCGGGCGGCGAAGTACGACCTCGATATGAACGAGGTGAGGGGCTACCTCCAGCTCGACAACCTGCGCGAGGGCATGTTCTGGGTCGCCGGCCAGCTCTGCGGCTTCGCCTTCGAAGAGGTGAAGGGCCTGCCCGTCGCCCACCCGGACATCCGCATCTGGGAGGTCAAGGGCCGCGAAGGCCAGCATGTGGGTCTTTGGTACTTCGATCCCTACGCTCGTCCCGGCAAGCGCTCCGGCGCCTGGATGAGCGCCTACCGCGACCAGAGGACCTTCGCCGGCAAGGTCACCACCATCGTCTCCAACAACTCCAACTTCGTAAAGGGCGCGCCTGGCGAGCCCGTCCTGATCTCCTGGGACGACGCCGAGACCCTGTTTCATGAGTTCGGTCACGCCCTGCACGGCCTCTGCTCGGAGGTGACCTATCCTTCGCTTTCGGGAACGAGCGTGCCGCGGGACTATGTGGAATTCCCTTCACAGGTGATCGAGCGCTGGCTTCCGACGCCGGAGGTGCTGAATCGCTTCGCCCTGCACCACAGGACCGGGAAGCCCCTGCCGGCGGAACTGGCCGCGCGGATCGAGAAGGCCTCGACCTTCCGGCAGGGCTTCGACGTGACCGAGTACCTGTCCTCGGCCCTGATCGACATGAAGCTGCACCTGGCCGGGGACGCCGATATCGACCCGCGCGCCTTCGAGAAGGACGAGCTGGCGAAGCTGGGCATGCCCCGGGAGCTGCCGATGCGGCACAGGACGCCCCAGTTCCAGCACGTCTTCGCAGGCGACGGTTACTCGGCGGGCTATTACAGCTATCAGTGGAGCGAGGTCATCGCCATGGACGCCTTCGGGGCCTTCACCGAGGCTGGCGGTCCCTACGACAAGGCGGTGGCCAGGCGCCTTCAGGATACCGTCCTGAGCGTCGGCAACACCCTCGATCCGGCCCAGCAGTACCGCAACTTCCGCGGCCGGGACCCGGACGTGAAGGCCTATCTGCGCGACAAGGGCTTCCCCACCACCTGACTCGGGGTGCGTCACGGGCCCCGGAAAGCTTGACTTTCCGGGCTCCGGGGCGCATCTCGCCGCCTCCTCCGGCGCAGTGCGATTGCGCCCTCCACCGCCACGACCCCCGCCCTCGGGCGGGACGAGGGCGGAGAGGCCCCCCGTTGACGTGATCGTCCACGGGGGTCAATCGCGTTTGGGCCGGGCCGTTTTGACCCCTGGAGCGCTCTTGCGGAGATCGACATGTTCGACGCCCTGACAGACCGCCTCTCTTCCGTCTTCGACCGGCTCTCCGGTCGCGGCGTCCTGTCCGAGAAGGACATCGACGAGGCGCTGAAGGAGGTCCGCACCGCCCTTCTGGACGCCGATGTCGCCCTGCCCGTGGTCCGCGACTTCATCGCCAGGGCGCGGGAACAGGCCATGGGCGAGGCGGTCATCCGCTCGGTCCGGCCCGCCGACCAGGTGGTCAAGATCACCTATGACGGCCTGGTGGAGATGCTGGGGGGCGAGGGCGCCGAGGGCCTGAACCTCAGCCTCAACCCGCCGACGGTCATCCTGATGGCCGGCCTACAGGGCTCGGGCAAGACGACTACCGCCGCCAAGCTGGCCCTGCGCCTGTCGCGCGAGCGCAAGAAGGTCCTCCTGGCCTCCCTCGATACCCGCCGCCCGGCGGCCATGGAGCAGCTGGCCACCCTGGCGGTCCAGGCCGGTGTCGACAGCCTGCCGATCGTCGCCGGGCAGTCCGCGCCGGATATCGCCCGGAGGGCCCTCTCCTCCGCCAAGCTTCAGGGCTTCGATGTCCTGATCCTCGACACCGCCGGCCGCACCACCCTCGACGAGGCCATGATGGCCGAGGCGGCCGAGATCGCCGCCATCGGCAGGCCGCACGAGACCCTGCTGGTGGCTGACAGCCTCACCGGCCAGGACGCCGTGCGCACCGCCCGGGCCTTCCACGAGCGCCTGCCCCTGACGGGCCTGGTCCTGACCCGGGCCGATGGCGACGGGCGGGGCGGGGCGGCCCTGTCCATGCGGGCGGTTACCGGCCTGCCCATCAAGTTCCTGGGCGTCTCCGAGAAGATCGACGGCCTCGACGTCTTCGACGCCGCCCGGGTGGCTGGCCGCATCCTGGGCCAGGGGGACATCGTCGCCCTCGTGGAGAAGGCCGCCCAGGACCTCGATACGGCCAAGGCCGAGGCCATGGCCCGGCGCCTCGCCAAGGGCCAGTTCGACCTGGACATGATGGCGGACCAGCTGGCCCAGATGAAGCGCATGGGCGGCATGGAGGGCCTGATGGGCCTCTTGCCCGGGGTCCAGAAGGTCAAAAAGCAGATCGCTGAGGCCAACATCTCGGACAAGGCCCTGGACCGGCAGTCGGCGATCATCTCGTCCATGACCAAGGCCGAGCGGCGCAAGCCTGACATCCTCCAGGCCTCCCGCAAGCGGCGCATCGCCGCCGGCGCCGGGGTGGAGGTGTCCGAGGTCAACCGCCTGCTCAAGCAGCACCGGCAGATGGCCGACGCCTTCAAGATGATGAGCCGCGACGGCGGCAAGGGCTTCGCCCGCATGGCCGGCATGCTCGGCGGCGGCGGCGGCACGGACCGGCTCAAGGCCCTAGGGGGCGGCAAGGTCCCCACCGCTGACGCCGCCCAGCTCGATGAGCTGGCCAAGCTGGCCGACAAGCTGCCGGGCGGCGGCCTCCCCGGGAGCCTTCCGGGCGGCATGAAACTTCCTGGCCTCGGCGGCGGCCTGCCACCGGGCTTCAATCCCTTCAAGAAATCCTAGAAAGACAAGGACTCCCCATGCTCAGGATTCGTCTCGCCCGCGGCGGCGCCAAGAAGCGCCCCTATTATTCCATCGTCGTCGCCGACAGCCACTCGCCCCGCGACGGCCGCTTCATCGAGAAGGTGGGCGCCTACAACCCCCTCCTGAAGAAGGACGACCCGACCCGCGTGACCCTGAAGGTCGAGCGGATCCGTGATTGGTTGACCAAGGGTGCCCAGCCTTCGGACCGCGTCGCCCGCTTCCTGGCCGCCGAGGGTCTCGTCGCCTGGAAGGCCGGCTCCAACCCCCAGAAGGGCGAGCCGGGCCGCAAGGCCAAGGAACGCGCCGGGGAGAAGGCCCAGAAGGCCGCTGAACTCGCCGCCGCCGCCGAAGCCGCCGCCGCTGCACCGCCCGCCCCCGAGCCTGAGGCTCCGGCGGAAGAGGCCCCTGCGGTTGAAGCCCCGGCTGCGGAAGCCCCGGCTGAAGAGGCTCCGGCGGCTGAAGCCCCGGCTGCGGAAGCTCCCGCTGAAGAGGCCCCAGCTGAAGAGGCTCCGGCTGCTGAAGCTCCGGCTGCGGAAGCTCCCGCTGAAGAGGCGCCGGCCGCCGAGGCCCCGGCCGAAGACGCCGCCAAGGAAGGCTGATCCCCGGGCCCGGCGCCCCGCGTCGGGCCTTCGCCTCCTTGGGCAAGCTCATGTCGGATCGGCTCATCCTGGTGGGACGCATCGCCGGCGCCTTCGGCGTCCGGGGCGAGGTGCGCGTGACCAGCTTCACCACCGATCCCATGACCCTCGCCGGATTCCGCGACCTGAAGCGAGCGGATGGCTCGCCGGCCCCGGCCCTGTCCGGCGCCCGGCCCGTCAAGGGCGGCCTGGTCGCCCGGGCCTCCGGCGTCGAGACCCGCGAACAGGCCGAAGCCCTGAGGGGTCTCAAGCTTCACGTCCCCCGCTCCGCCCTGCCGGTGGCGGATGAGGACGAGTTCTACCTCGCAGATCTGGTCGGGATGCGCGTCGAGACGCCGGATGGGCAGGTCCTTGGGGCCGTTCGCGGCGTGCAGGACTTCGGCGCGGGCGACCTCCTGGAGATCAAGCCCGAGGGCGCCCCGTCCTTCTGGCTGCCCTTCACCCGCGAGGCCGTCCCCGAGGTCGACATCGCCGGGGGGAGGATCCTCGCCGTCCCTCCGGCCGAGACCGAGTAGGCGGCCTCAGTCCTTGCGCATCCGCAAGAGGCCTTCCTGGGCCACGCTCGCCACCAGCACCCCGTCCGCAGAGTAGATCGACCCCCGGATGAAGCCCCGGCCGCCGGCGGCGCTGGGGCTGTCCTGGGCGTAGAGGTGCCAGTCGTTGAAGTTCACGGGCTTGTGGAACCACATGGCGTGGTCGAGGCTGGCGGACTGGAAGTTGCGGGTCTGCCAGTGGACCCGGTGCGGCCGCATGGCGGTGGACAAGAGGTTCATGTCCGAGGCGTAGGACAGGAGCACCTGGTGCAGGACCGGATCCTCGCCAATCGGCGCCCGGGCGCGGAACCAGACCTCGCTCTTCGGCTCCCGGGCTTCGGGCCGGTCGCGGTCGAACAGGCTGGAGCCGTCCACAGGCCGCATCTCGATCGGGCGGGGCCGGGTCGCCCACTTGCGAGCCTCCTCGGGCATCTTGTCCAGGGCCGCCTTCAGGGCCTCGGCCTCGCTGGGCAGGTCGTCGGGGCCAGCCACGGCGGGCATGGCGGCCTGGTGCTCGAAACCCTCCTCCGGCGCCTGGAAGGAGGCGGCCAGGTTAAAGATCTGCTTGCCGTTCTGCACGGCGACGACCCTCCGGGTCGTGAAGCTGCCCCCGTCGCGGGAACGGTCCACCTCGAAGATGATCGGCGTGGTCGGATCACCCGGGCGGATGAAATAGCAGTGCAGGGAGTGGCAGACCCGGTCCTCGACCGTGCCGTAGGCGGCCAGCAGGGACTGGGCGATCACCTGTCCGCCGAAGATGCGCCCCGGACCCTCGTTCGGCGAGACACCGCGGAACAGGTTCACCTCCAGGCGCTCAAGCGCCAGGGTGTCGACGAGGTTTTCAGGCTGGGACATGGCTTCAGGAACTATGCTGCAGATGCGAGAGGGCAGGGCATAGAGCCAGAGGGCCTGTCGGGCAAGGCGAGCCGGCCCGTTGCAGGGACTCGAAAAAACCCCGGTCTTCGTCCACAAGCCCCGCATGTCCCACCCCGCCCCCTTCGAGGTCACCGTCCTGACCATGTTCCCCGAGGCCTTCCCCGGCCCGCTGGGGGTTTCCCTGATCGGGACGGCCTGGCGGGAGGCCGGCCTCTGGTCCCTGGAAACGCTGGACATCCGGGGGTTTTCCAAGGATAAGCGCGGCTTCCTCGACGACACCCCCGCAGGGGGCGGGCCGGGGCAGGTGATGCGGGCGGACGTGATCGCCTCGGCGCTCGACAGCGTCGATAGGCGGGGACGGCCGCTTCTTTATATGAGCGCCCGGGGTCGGCCCCTGACCCAGGCGCGCGTCAAGGACTGGGCCGACGGGCCGGGACTGATCGTCCTGGCGGGTCGGTTCGAGGGGGTGGACCAGCGGGTGCTCGACGCCCGGGGGTTCGAGGAGGTCTCGGTCGGAGACGCGGTCCTCGCCGGCGGCGAGGCGGCGGCCCTTGTGACCATCGAGGCCTGCGTAAGGCTCGTGCCCGGCGTCCTCGGCCAGGCGGAGAGCCTCAGTGAAGAGAGTTTCGAGGACGGGCTTCTGGAGCATCCGCAGTACACGCGACCGCGGACGTTCGAGGGCTTGGAAATTCCGCAGGTCCTGCTCAGCGGCCACCATGCACAGGTGGCGGACTGGCGCCGGGCCGAGCGGGAACGCGCTACGCGGGAACGGCGTCCGGACCTTTGGGACGCCTGGCTCGCCAATCAACAGGCAAAGGGCGAGTAAAGCCCGGTACGAAAGGACTGAACCATGAACCTGATCCAGGAACTGGAAAAGGAAGAAGCCGACCGTCTGGCCGCCACCCGCGCCATCCCGGCCTTCCGCCCCGGCGACACCCTCCGCGTCAACGTGCGCATCAAGGAAGGCGAGCGCGAACGCGTCCAGGCCTATGAGGGCGTCTGCATCGCCCGCCAGGGTCATGGCATTAACGAGAGCTTCGCCGTCCGCAAGATTTCGTTCGGCGAGGGCGTCGAGCGGATCTTCCCGATCCATTCGCCCAACATCGAGAGCATTGAGGTCAAGCGCCGCGGCGTCGTGCGCCGGGCCAAGCTCTATTATCTGCGCGATCGCCGCGGCAAGTCCGCCCGGATCGCCGAGCGCCAGATGACCGCTGGCGAGCGCGCCCAGGCCGCTGCGGACCGGGCCAGCGCCTCCGACAACGGCGCCGAAGACTGATCGGGCTTCCGGCCTGGCCATCGCGCCAGGCCGGGCCGCCCGACGGCGCGTCATGACCGGCTCCGGCCTTTCCACCCTGCTCCTGACCGGAGGCTCCGGCCAGGTGGGCCGCGCCCTGCGCCAGGCCCAGCCCGAAGGCTTTGAGGTGGTCGCCCCGCCCCGGGCCGAGCTTGACCTCGCCGACCCCACCTCCGTGCGACGGTGGGTGGGCGCGCGGCCCTGGGCGGCCATTGTCAACGCCGGCGCCTGGACCGCCGTGGACGCTGCAGAGACCCAGGCCTCCGAAGCCTGGGCGGCCAACGCCCTGGGTCCCGCCGCCCTCGCCCGGGCCAGCAGCGAGGCGGGGATTCCCCTGATCCACATCTCCACCGACTACGTCTTCGACGGCGGGCTTGACCGGCCCTACCGAGAGGATGACCCGGTCGGACCGACCAGTGTCTACGGCGCCTCCAAGGCCGCCGGCGAAGTGGCCGTCGCCGCCCTCAACCCCCGCCATGTCATCCTGCGCACCGCCTGGGTCTTCAGCCCCTGGGGCGCAAACTTCGTGCGCACCATGCTTCGGCTGGCCGAAACCCGGGATGCATTGTCGGTGGTCGCCGACCAGCATGGCTGCCCGACGTCGGCCCTGGATATCGCGTCCGCCGTGGGAACCGTCTGCACCCGGCTTTCCGGGAACGAGGCGCCTTCGGGCGTCTTTCACTTCGCCGGGGCGGGCGAGACCACCTGGTTTGGCCTCGCCTCGAGGGTGTTCGAAAGGGCGGCTGCGGCAGGACGAAAGACGCCGGTCCTGACCCCGATCGCCACGGCGGACTGGCCGACCCCGGTCCGGCGGCCGGTCAACTCCCGGCTGGACACGGCGGCCTTTACCCGCACATTCGGACAGTCGCCTCGGCCCTGGACGGAAACCACGGACGAAGTGATGGACCGGCTCCTGGCGTCGGCCGAAGGGGAAGGGGACGCGACATGAAGGGCATCATCCTGGCGGGCGGCGCCGGCACGCGCCTGCACCCGGCCACCCTGGCGGTGAACAAGCAGCTCCTGCCGATCTACGACAAGCCGATGATCTATTACCCCCTGTCCGTCCTCATGCAGGCGCGGATCCAGGACATACTGATCATCTCCTCCCCGGAATACCTGGGGAACTACCAGCGCCTGTTCGGCGACGGCTCGCAGTTCGGCGTGCGCATGGCCTACGCCGTCCAGCCCAGCCCCGACGGCCTGGCCCAGGCCTTCCTGATCGGCGAGGATTTCCTGGCGGGCGAACCAGCGGCCCTCATCCTGGGGGACAACATCTTCCTCGGCGCCGGCATGACCGGCCTGCTGGACGCCGCCGCCGCCCGGACCACGGGCGCCACCATCTTCGCCTACGAGGTCGAGCGCCCCGAGGCCTACGGGGTGGTGGAGCTGGACGCCACCGGCCGGGCCCTGAGCCTTGAGGAAAAGCCCGCCCGCCCGCGCTCGCGCCAGGCGGTGACCGGCCTCTACTTCTACGACCACGACGTGGTCGGGATGGCCCGGCAGGTCCGCCCATCGGCCCGAGGGGAGCTGGAGATCACCGACCTGAACCGGCTCTACATGGAGCGCGGCGACCTCTTCGTTCAGAAGATGGACCGGGGCTTCACCTGGCTGGACACCGGCACACACGACAGCCTGCTGGAGGCCAGCGAGCTCGTCAGGACCCTCCAGAAACGCCAGGGCCTGCAGATCGCCTGCCTCGAGGAGATCGCCTTCCTCAACGGCTTCATCGACGCCGACCAGGTCCGCAGGGCCGGCGAGGCCCTGTCGAAGACCGCCTACGGCCAGTATCTCCTCGACCTCGCCGGGCGCTGAGGCGCCGTCGGGCTTGGCCGCCGGGCCGGTTCAGCGTTAGTGTTCCGGAGAGGCACCCGGAGATCCGCCCATGAAGATGATCATCGCCGTGATCAAGCCCAGCCGCCTGGACGCCGTCCTGGACGCCGTCACCGAGGCCGGGGCCTCCGGCCTGACCGTCACAGAGGTGCGCGGCTACGGCCGCCAGAGGGGCAAGACCGAGGTCTACCGGGGGGCTGAGTACGAGGTGAAGCTCCTGCCCAAGGTGAAGCTGGAGATCGCCGTCCCCATCGACATCGCCGACGCCGTCATCGAGGCCATCACCCGCAGCGCCAACACCGGCAAGATCGGCGACGGCAAGATCTTCGTCATGGACCTCGAAACCGCCCTGCGTATCCGCACCGGCGAAGCCGACGCCGCCGCAATCTCCGGCTAGGGACACCCCGGCGCCGTTGACCCCCTCAGTCAGCTTCGCTGACAGCTCCCCCTTGGGGGAGCCATTGGGGCGTGGGGGAGATGACAGAGGGGCTCAGCGGAATCTCCGCGCGCTAGGCCCGCCTCAGCACGAAGACCGCCGCCTCGGCGCGCCAGTTCTCCAGAACCGAGCGCGGGTGGATGGGCCGCGCCGGGTGGCCGCCGGACAGGGCCGCGCAGGCCTCGATCCTGAGGCCCAGGTCATCGGTCAGGGCCAGGAAGTCGTGCAGGGTGCACAGGTGGATGTTGGGGGTGGACCACCAGGGGTTGGGCAGGGCCCGGGTCTCGGGCATCCGCCCGCGCGCCAGGAGGGCCCAGCGCACCCGCCAGTGGCCGAAGTTCGGGAAGCTGACCACCGCCCGGTCGGCGATCCGCAGGAGTTCCGAGACCACGTGCCGGGGGTCGCGCATCTGCTGCAGGGTCTTCGAGAGGATGGCCATGTCGAAGGCCCCGGTCGGGAAGCTGTCGAGGTCGCGGTCGGCGTCGCCCTGCACCACCGCCAGGCCCCGGGCCAGGCAGGCCGAGACCCCGTCGGCGGAGATCTCCAGCCCCTGGCCGTCGACGCCCCGCTCGCGGGTCAGGAGGTCCAGGAGGTCGCCCTCCCCGCAGCCCACGTCCAGCACCCGCGCCCCGTCCGGCGTCAGGCGCAGAATCTCGCGGAAGTCCTCGCGAAGAGCCGGGCTCACGCCAGACCCCGCTTCTCGGCGGCCGAGGCCAGGAAGCCGCGCAGGGCGGAATCCAGGGCGGGTTCTTCCAGGAAGATGGCGTCGTGGCCCTTGTCGGTCTCGATCTCGACGAAGCTGGCCCGGCAGCCGGCGGCGTTCAGGGCCCGCACCACATGCCGGCTCTCCGCCGTGGCGTAGAGCCAGTCCGAAGAGAAGGACAGGACACAGAAGCGAACATCCCGCGCCGGGATAAAGGCGCTCGCCAGCTGTCCGCCGTAGGCCGCCGCCAGGTCGAAATAGTCCAGGGCCCGGGTGATGTAGAGGTAGGAGTTGGCGTCGAACCGGTCGACGAAGCTCGCCCCCTGGTGGCGCAGGTAGCTCTCGACCTGGAAGTCGGTCTCGAAGCCCCAGGACAGGCCGTCCCTCTGCAGCTCGCGGCCAAACTTCCGCTGCAGGGCCGCCTCGGACAGGTAGGTGATGTGGGCGGCCATGCGGGCGACGGCCAGGCCCTTCTCCGGCCGCACGCCCGCGGCCTCGTAGGCGCCGCCGCGCCAGTCGGGGTCGGCCATGATCGCCGCCCGGCCCACCTCGTGGAAGGCGATGTTCTGGGCCGAGTGCCGGGCCGCCCCGGCGATGCAGACCGCCGAGAAGATCCGCTCCGGATAGTCCGCCGCCCATTGTAGGGCCTGCATGCCGCCCATGGAGGCGCCGACCACGGCGAACAAGGTGTCGATCCCCAGGGCCTCCACCAGCATGGCCTGGGCGCGGACCATGTCGGCGATGGTGATCACCGGGAAGGCCAGGCCCCAGGGGGCGCCGGTCGCCGGGTCGGTCGAGCCTGGCCCCGTCGTGCCCATACAGCCGCCCAGGACGTTGGCGCAGATGATGAAGAAGCGGTCGGGATCGAGGGGCAGGCCGCGGCCCACCACCCGGGTCCACCAGCCCGGCTTGCCGGTCACCGGATGGGTGGAGGCCAGGTACTGGTCACCGGTCAGGGCGTGCATCACGAGGACCGCGTTCGACCGGTCGGCGTTGAGGCGCCCGTAGGTCCGGTAGGCGACCTCCAGGGGCGACAGGGTCGCCCCTGAGTCCAGCCTCAGCGGGCGGTCGGCGGGAAACCGCCAGACGCCGCCGCCGGACTCGATTCCGTCATGGGGGGACAAGAGGGCCTTCATCGGCCCGCTTGGAACGCCTGTCCGTTTCGCTGTCAACCGCTTCGCACACGGCGGCGGTGCGGCTATGAACATCCCGCAAGGGATTTGGAGCGGGCATGGACAGGCTGATTCTCCTCCGGCACGGGGAGGCCGAGGCGGGCTCGGAGACGGGCGGCGACTTCGGGCGGCGGCTGACGGGACGGGGGCGCGAGGCCAGCGCCGCCGTGGCCTCGGCCCTGGCCGATGTCGGCCTGATCCCGGACCTGGCCCTGGTGTCCGCCGCCGTGCGCACCCGCGAGACCTGGGCGGCCATGAGCGGCCTCCTTCCCGGCTGCGAGGTCCGCTTCGAGGAGGGCCTCTACCTGGCCGAAGCCCCGGAGATGCAGCGCCAGGTCCGCAGCGCGGACGCCGCCGGGGTGGTGCTTCTGGTCGGGCACAATCCCGGGCTGCAGGAGCTGGCCGAGGCCCTGATGGTCGAGGCCTCGGGCCCGTCAGACACCCTGTCCCGCATCCGCAGCGGCTTCCCCACCTCGGCGGCGGTGGCCTTCGCCTTCGACGTCAACGGCCGCCCGACCTTCGACGGCTTCTTCCAGCCCGACCCCCTCGGATGACCCGGATTTACAAGATCCTGCCGCGCACAGAGTGGGACGCCGCCCGGGAGGCCGGCCGGTTCCTCGGGTCCGCCGTGGACCTGGCCGACGGCTATATCCACTTCTCCACCGCCGCCCAGGCGCCGGAGACCGCCGCCCGGCACTTCACGGGCCAGGCGGGCCTTGTCGTGCTGGAGGTCGAGGGCGACGACCTCGGCGCGGCCCTTGTCTGGGAGCCGTCCCGGGGCGGGGACCTCTTCCCCCATCTCTATGGCGAGCTTTCCGCGGCCGTCGTCCGCCGGGTGCTGCCCGCGCCCCTCGGCGCCGACGGCGTCCCGCAGCTGGACCTCACGGCATGAGCGGCCTGCATGACCTCGCCGCTGCAGCCCTCAGGACCCTCGATCCCGAGGACGCCCACAGCCTGACCCTCCGGGCCCTGGCGCTCGGGCTCGGCCCCCGCGCCCCGGTGCCTGACCCGATCCTGGCGACCACCGTCGCCGGCCTGTCCCTGCCCAGCGCCGTGGGCCTGGCCGCCGGCTTCGACAAGAACGCCGAGGCCTTTGGACCCATGCTGGCGGCGGGCTTCGGCTTCGTGGAGTGCGGCACCGTCACCCCCCTGCCCCAGGCGGGCAATCCGCGCCCGCGCCTGTTCCGGCTGTCCATCGACGAAGCGGTCATCAACCGCATGGGCTTCAACAACGCCGGACTCGAGGCCTTCGCCGCCCGCCTCGGCCGGCCGGGCCGCCCCGGCCCCGTCGGCGCCAACATCGGCGCCAACAAGGACTCCGAGGACCGGATCGGCGACTATGTCACGGGACTGAAGCGGCTCTGGGGCCTGGCCGACTGGTTCACCCTGAACATCTCCTCGCCCAACACGCCCGGCCTGCGGGCCCTGCAGACCCGGGCGGCCCTCGAGGAGCTGCTCGGCCGCGCCGCCGAGACCCGCGACGCCCTGCCCCAGGACCGGGCCGTCCCGATGTTCCTGAAGGTCGCCCCGGACCTCGAGGACGCCGAGATCGAGGCCATCGTCGAGGCCGTCCTGGCCTTTGGCCTGTCGGGGATCATCGTCGCCAACACCACCATCAGCCGCCCGGGCCTGCGCTCGCCCCAGGCCGGCGAGACCGGGGGCCTGTCCGGAGCCCCCCTGCGCGACCTCGCCCAGTCGGTCCTCGGCCGGTTCAGCGCCGTCGCCGCCGGCCGGCTGCCCCTGATCGGCGCGGGCGGAATCGCCACGGGCGCCGACGCCTACGACCGGATCCGGGCCGGGGCCTCGGCCGTCCAGCTCTATTCGGCCCTGGTCTACGCCGGGCCGGGCCTGGCGGTCCGCCTGGGCCGCGACCTCGCCGCCCGTCTGCGGGCCGACGGCTTCCGCACCCTCACCGAGGCCGTGGGCGCCCGCTGAGAAACCCCGCGCGCGTTGCCGGATGGCCGGCTTTCGCCTACTGGAGAGCCATGGCCGAAGTCCAGGCGCCAGAACCCGCCGCCGGTAAGGCCGGATGGGGTCGAACCGGCAGGAGGCTCTTCTGGCCGGGCGGCCTGTCCGCGCGCCTCCTCGTGCTGACCACCCTCTTCGTCGCCCTGGCCGGCGTCTTCATCCTGCCGCCCGCCCTGGCGGCCTTCGAGCGGAACTGGCTGCTTGACCGTGTACGGGCGGCCGAACTGGCCTCCCTCGCCACCGAGGTGGCGCCCGACCGGGTGGTGTCGGAGAAGCTTTCAGCCCAGCTGCTGGCTGGCGCCGGGGTCGAGACCGTGGCCATCCAGTCCCGGGGCCTGCGGCGGCTGGTGCTGCAGGGCCCCCGCCGGGACGAGGCGCCTTACTTCGTCGACCTGCGCCAGCAGGCGGTCAGCTCCTGGCTCATCGCCCCGTTCCAGACGCTCAGCGCCGGCGATGACCGGGCCGTCCGGGTGATCGCCGAACCGCGCTTCCGCGAGGAGGCCGAGTTCATCGAAATCGTGGCCCCCCACGCCCCCCTGAAGGGCGAGCTTAGGGCCTATCTTTGGCAGCTGGTCTTCACCACCCTGTTCGTCGCCGGCCTGGTCGGGGCCCTGGTCTTCCTGTCGCTGAACTTCTTCCTGGTCCGGCCCATGCAGAGGATCACCCGGGCCATGGAGCGGTTCCGCGCCGACCCTGACGACCCCGCCGCCCACCTCGATCCCTCCGGCCGGCGGGACGAGATCGGTCGCGCCGAGATCGAGCTGGACCGCATGCAGGCCGACCTGCGCGTCGCCCTGGCCTCCAGGGCCCGCCTGGCGGCCCTGGGCGAGGCGGTGGCCAAGATCAACCACGATCTGCGCAACATGCTGACCAGCGCCCAGATGGCCTCGGAGCGCCTCGCTGCGGTGCCCGACCCCCGGGTCGCCCAGGCCCTGCCGCGCCTGGAGCGCGCCCTGGACCGGGCCGTCCGTCTGGCCAGCGACGTCCTCGCCTATGGCAAGACCCAGGAGGCGCCGCCATCCCCCGTCCCGGTGGACCTGCCCCGGGCCCTGGCCGACGCCGCTGAGGAGGGCCGGCTGACGGACCGGCCGGAGGGCGTTCTCTTCGTCTGCGATGTCACTTCGGGGGTGCAGGTCGAGGCGGACCCGGACCAGCTTCACCGCATCCTGGTCAACCTGATGCGCAACGCCCGGGAGGCGATCGAGGCGGTCGTTCCGCCCCGCTCGGGGGTGGTCCGGGCCGGATGGCGGCGCGAGGGCGAGGCCGATGTCATCGTACTGGCCGACAACGGCCCGGGCCTGTCCGAACGCGCCCGGGAGCGGCTCTTCCAGCCGTTTGCGGGCTCAGGCCGGCCGGATGGCGCGGGGCTCGGCCTGGCCATCGCCCGGGAGCTTGTCCAGGGGCATGGGGGCGAGCTGGTCATGGCCGCCACCGGGCCCGCCGGCTCGGTCTTCGAGATTCATCTGCCGGCAGCCGGGGCCCGCAGCGCCCGTCGCAACCGGCCGGAGGCGTGAGGCGGGGTCTTGACGTTCACGTAAGGCCTTCTTACGTGCGCGTCACCTGTTCAACCTTTCCGGAGGGCTTTCCAATGCCTGCTGAACTGCGCCGCCCCGCCCGCACCTTCACCATCCGCCAGCTCTGCCAAGAGTTCGGCTGCACGCCGCGCGCCCTGCGCTTTTATGAGGACAAGGGCCTCATCTTCCCTGAGCGCGATGGCATGAACCGGGTCTATTCCTACAAGGACCGCGCCCGCCTCCAGCTGATCCTGCGCGGCAAGCGCGTCGGCCTGGCCCTGTCCGAGATCGGCGAGATCCTCGACCTCTATGAACTGGGCGACGGCTGCGCCACCCAGAACGCCATCTCCCTGGCCAAGTTCCGCGAGCGGATTCGCGCCCTGGAATCCCAGCGCCGGGACATCGACATGGCCGTCGACGTCCTGCAGGAGGCCTGCACGCGTCTGGAGTCCCAGCTGAAGCAGACCCGTCCGGACCTGCTGGAACAGCCCGTCGAAGCCATCCGTCCCCGGCGCCCCCGGCCCGGCGAGATGCGCCGCGCCGGCTGACGCCCGACCCGCCGCCCCTGCCTTCCCGGAGTTTCCCATGCCCTACCGCCCGCCCGTCCGCGAGCACGCCTTCCTGCTGAACGATGTCCTGGAGATCGGGACCTACGCCGATCTTCCAGGGTTTGACGAGGCCGGGCCGGAGGTGGTGGCCCAGATCCTGGAGGAGGCCGGCAGGTTCACTTCCGAGGTCCTGGCGCCCCTCAATGCGGTGGGCGACAAGGAGCGCTGCACCTGGTCTCAGGACCATTCGGTCCGCACCCCGACCGGCTTCGCCGACGCCTACCGCCAGCTGGTGGAGGGCGGCTGGCCGGCCATCGGCGCCGACACCGCCTTTGGCGGCCAGGGCCTTCCACACGTGATCAACCTCGCCTTCTCCGAGATGAGCTCCTCGGCGAACATGGCCTTCTCCATGTATCCCGGCCTGACCCACGGCGCGTACTCGGCCATCCTCAACGGCGGCTCCGACGCCCAGAAGGCCCTCTACCTGCCCAAACTGGCCTCGGGCGAATGGTGCGGCACCATGAACCTGACCGAGCCGCACTGCGGCACGGACCTCGGCCTCTTGCGCACCCGCGCGGTCGCCCAGGCCGATGGCAGCCACCGCATCTCCGGAACCAAGATCTGGATCTCCGGCGGCGAGCACGACATGGCGGAGAACATCGTCCACCTGGTCCTGGCCCGGGTGGAGGGCGCGCCTGAGGGCGTGCGCGGCATCTCCCTCTTCATCGTGCCCAAGTTCATTCCCGACGCCGACGGCAAGCCGGGCGCCCGCAACAGCGTCTGGTGCGACGGCCTCGAGGAGAAGATGGGCATCCATGGCTCTGCCACCTGCGTCATGCGGCACGAGGAGGCCGTCGGCTGGCTGGTCGGCGAGGAGAACCGGGGCCTGGCCCTGATGTTCGTGATGATGAACGAGGCCCGGATCGGCGTTGGCCTCCAGGGGATCGCCCAGGCCGAGGCGGCCCTGCAGGCGGCCTCCGACTTCGCCCGCGACCGGCTCCAGGGCCGGGCCCTGACCGGCCCGAAGAACCCTGACGGCCCCGCCGATCCGATCATCGTCCACCCGGACGTGCGCCGCCAGCTGATGGAGGGCAAGGCCCTGGTCGAGGGCGGCCGGGCCTTCCTCTTCTGGTCCGCCCTGCAGGGCGACCTCGCCCACGGCCATCCCGACAAGGCGGTGCGCCAGAAGGCCTCCGACTACGCCGCCCTGATGACGCCGGTGGTGAAGGCCTACCTCACCGACCGGGGGCTGAAGGTCTGTTCCGACGCCCTGCAGGTGCACGGCGGCTCCGGATTCACCGAGCACTTCCCCGCCAGCCAGTACATGCGCGACGTGCGCATCGCCCTGATCTACGAAGGGACCAACGGGGTCCAGGCCCTGGACCTGGTGGGCCGCAAGCTGCCCGCCCAGGGCGGCAGGGCCATGCTGACCTGGCTGGCCGAGCTGGAGGCCTTCTCCGCAGGCGCCCGGGGCGATCCGGCGACCGACCCCTTCCTCGATGGCCTGGACGGCGCCCGCGCCCAGCTGCAGGAAGGCGTGGGCTGGCTGATGCAGAATGGCCTCGCCCACCCCGACAACGCCGCCGCCGGCTCGCATGACTTCCTGCACCTGATGGGCCTGACCGCCCTGGCCTGGATGTGGGCGCAGATGGCCCTGGCCGCCCAGGCGAAGATCGCCGCCGGCGACGCCGACCCGTTCTGGACCACCAAGCTGGCCGTCGGCCGCTTCTTCCTGGCCCGGGTCCTGCCGGAGGCCGGCGTCCACCTGGCGCGGCTGAAGTCCGGCGCCGAGACGGTCATGGCCCTGCCGGCCGAGGCCTTCTGAGGGCGGGAGGTCCCCCCGTGTCAGACCACGACGCCTTCGTGACCTGGACCCTGAACCCGGACGCCGACTTCCGCCGGGGCCATTACAGCCGGGCGCACCGCATCGCCTTCGACGGCGGCGCGGAGATGCCGGCCTCCGCCGCGCCTTCGGTGGTGGGCCGCTGGGCAGACCCCGCCGGGATCGATCCCGAGGAGATGCTGGTGGCGTCCGTCTCCAGCTGTCACATGCTGACCTTCCTGGATGTGGCGCGGCGCGCCGGCTTCCTCATCGACCGCTATGCCGACACCGCCCGCGGCCGGATGGGCGAGGTCGCGCCCGGCCGCAAGGGCCTGGTCGAGGTGGTGCTGCGGCCCGACATCTCCTGGGTCGGCCCGGCCCCGGACGCCGAAGCCCTGGACGCCCTCCACGAGGCCAGCCACGCCGCCTGCTTCATCGCCAACTCGGTGAAGTTCGAAATCAGGGTCGAGGCGCCGTCTCCGCCAGCAGCGCCCTGAGCCTGTGCTCCAGGGCCGGGCAGGTCGGCCCGGTGCAGGCGATAGCGGGCGCCCAGCCGGGTCAGGACCCGGCGGACGGTGCGCTCCGGGCCGGTATCGCGTGCCTTGACCCGCCGCATGACCGCCGAGCGGGTCGGCGGGTCAAAGACGTCGGGCACGTCCTCAGAGGCCGTCGAACAGGGCCGTGGAGAGGTAGCGCTCGGCGAAGGAGGGGATGATGGCGACGATGGTCTTGCCGGCATAGTCCGCCCGGTCGGCCAGGTTGAAGGCCGCCGTCAGGGCCGCGCCGGAGGAGATGCCCACCGGGATGCCCTCTTCCTTGGCGACCCGACGGGCCATGGCGAAGCTATCCTCGTTGGAGACCTGGATGATCTCGTCGATCACGCCCCGGTCCAGGATGGAGGGCACGAAGCCCGCGCCGATCCCCTGGATCTTGTGCGGCGCCGGGTTGCCGCCGGACAGGACCGGCGAGGCCGCCGGCTCCACGGCCACCATCTTCAGGCCAGGCTTGCGCGCCTTCAGCACCTGGCCGACGCCGGTGATGGTGCCGCCCGTGCCGACGCCCGAGACCACGGCGTCCACCGCCCCGTCCGTGTCGTTCCAGATCTCCTCGGCGGTGGAGACCCGGTGGATCAGGGGGTTGGAGGGGGTGTCGAACTGCTGGGGCATGACCGCGCCCGGAGTGGCCTCCACCAGCTCCCTGGCCCGGGCCACGGCGCCGGCCATGCCGCGCTCGGCGGGGGTCAACTCCAGCTGGGCGCCCAGGAGCAGCAGCATCTTGCGACGCTCGATGGACATGCTTTCGGGCATGCAGAGGATCAGCTTGTAGCCCTTGGAGGCGGCCACGAAGGCCAGGGCGATGCCGGTGTTTCCGCTGGTCGGCTCGATCAGGGTGGCGCCGGGCTGGATCAGGCCCTGGGCCTCCAGGCTCTCGATCATCGAGACGCCGATCCGGTCCTTCACTGAGGCGATGGGGTTGAAGAACTCCAGCTTGGCCAGGACCCGCCCCTTCGGCTTCAGGGCCCGGGTCAGGTTGGGCAGGGCCACCAGAGGGGTGTCGCCGATGGTGTCGAGGATGGACTCATAGACCTTGCCGCGGCCGGCGCGACGATAGCGGGCGGCGTCGTAGGCGGATTCAGCCATGGCGAAGTCTCCGGAAAAGTGAAGGACGACCTTAGGCGCCCGGGCGTTTTTGGAAAGGCGGGTTTTCGCGGCGCCGGCGCAGGAAATCTAAACCCGCGGCGGCGGAAGGGCGTCCAGCAGGGGCTCCAGCAGGGCGTCGGCCAGCCAGCGGACGGCGGGGACGCAGACCCCGTCGCCGGCTACGTGCAGGGCGGCCGAGACCCCCCGCGGCAGGACATAGGCCTCGGGCAGGCCCATCAGCCGGGCCGCCTCCCGGGGGGTGAGCAGGCGGGTGCGCACACGCCCCTCCTCGACCAGGACCAGGGACTGTCGGGAGGAGCCGCCCCGGGGTGTGCGCAGGCAGCCCGCCAGGCCGTCGAACCGGGCCTCGGCCCTCTGGACGCTTTGCCCTCCCTCCCGCCGGGTGCGCCGGAACAGGCCTCCGACCTGGCGGCCGCCCGCCGCCCTCAGGGCCTCCAGCCGGGCCCTCTGGACGGGCGACATCATGGCGACGAGCCGCAGGGTCAGCTCGGGCGGATGCCAGGCGACCTGGTCGTCCGGCTCCAGGAGGTCGGCCAGGACGGTGTTGCGCACCGCCGGGGCCCGCAGGGACCAGTCGGCCCAGGCGGTCCGCGCCACCCCCTCCAGCCGGTCCCGCGCCCGGGCCACCACCGGGGTGACGAAGGCCCCGCCGCCGCAGAGGGCCGGGGGCGGCTCCCCCCGGAAGGCGACGACGAAGAGGCGGGGCCGCGACTGGGGGGTGAAGTCGGCCGCGTCGGCCTCCAGGGCGCCGACGCGATAGCCGCGCCCGGCCAGGGCGGCGCAGAGGGCGGCGAAGTCCGCCCCGCCCCGCGAAGTGAGCAGGCCGACGACGTTCTCCACTACGATCAGGGGCGGCGCCCGACCCGCCGCGTCCAGGGCCTCCATCAGCCGCCAGAAGCCAAAGAAGGCCGACGACCGCCCCCCCGACAAACCCGCCCGGCCGCCGGCCAGACTGAAATCCTGGCAGGGCGAGGAGGCCCAGGCCAGGTCCGCCCCCGGAAGATCCTCCGCCGAAAGCGTCCAGACATCCTCACCGGAAAAGTGCGCCGCCGCGTCCGGGAAGTTGGCCCGGTAAGCCGCCCCCTTCACCGGGTCGAAGTCATTGGCGAACCGGCAGGCCCAGCCCGACCCCAGCCCCAGCCGCGCCATGCCCCCGCCTGCAAAGAACTCCAGGAAACTGCGACTCATGGGCGCCAGCATAGGCGCCGGAAGGGGCGGTGGCGACGGGGCTTCAGATCCCGAATGCCCGGTGGATGGCCTCCGCCAGAACCTTCGAAGCGGCGGCGTCAGGGACGCCGAGGTCCGTGAGCTCGCCCTCGGCGCAAGCATCGGCAAGACGCTCCAGGGTCAGGAGATCCGCAGCGACGCTGGGGAAACTGCGGCCGGAGAGGTGGGGCAACCTCGCCGTCAGCCGATCTATCTGGAGCCTCCGGCTCTCGGCGCGGGCTGATCGGATGGCGGGATCCGTGAGCGAAAGCGTCCGCAGGGATCGACGAAAGTTCCTGGAGACGCAGTGACTCGCGATCAGGACCTCTGCGGCGGCCTCCGCATCCCGCACCTCATCCAGAAGGCTGAGTTCCTCCTGGATCCAGCCCTGGTAGACCGCCAGGAAGATGGCCTGCTTGTCCTTGAAGTGGCGATAAAAGGTCTGAGGCGCAAATCCCGCCCGGGCGGCGATCCGGTTGGTGTGGGTGGTCTCGTACCCCGGATCTTCGAACTCCAGCCGCGCAGCCTTGAGCAGGGCGGCGCGGGTCGCATCCGGTTGTCGGCGGGGAGTTTTTGAAGAGGCCATGCGCTTTCCTCGCGCAACGGATTGACGGCGTCAAATCTTGAGTGATACAGATATCACATATGATCAGGAGGAGGAGGAGGAGGAGACAGGCATGCGCCCAGTTAACATCCGACGCATAGGCGCCGGGGTCTTGGCCCTCGCGGGCGCCACGGCTCTGAGCCTCGTCCTCATGAATTCGCGCGAAGCCCACGGGCAGACCGAAGCACAGACCGGCGCGGAAATTCGGCAGGCAGCATCGACAATGGCGGCGGACAGGCCCACCGCTGCGCAATGGAAGGCCATGGGGAAGCAGTTCTCATTCCAAGATCAATCGGTGTTCTATATCGACCTAGGCGCCGGGCCGGCCACACTGGCGATTCATGGTTACCCGACGTCGTCCTGGGATTTCCGGCTTATCGCCGAAAAACTGGGCCAGCGGAGCAGGTTCGTAGCGCTGGATCTTCCGGGCTTCGGGTACTCGGGAAAATCCGACCAGGCGAGCTACACGATCGTGCGTCAGGCGGACGCCGTATCGGCCTTGGCGGCGCACCTTGGTGTCAATCGGGTTCGACTGATAGGTTCAGACATCGGCGTCGCGGTCGTACAGGAACTGATGTCACGCGAACGGGCGCAAGCCCTGCCCTACGAGATTGAGTCGGTGGTTCTGATCAACGGCTCCCTCTTTGCAGACCAGTTCAAACCGAGCGCTTCCCAACCGGCGCTCCTCAGCCCTCTCGGAGGACTCGTGAACCGGCGCGCGTCCGAAGAAGCCGTCATGAGCGGGCTAATCCAGATCACAGGCCCTGAAAGGCGGATTCCCGAAAGCGAATTCCTCGAGGTCTGGAAGCTTCTGAACCACCCGGGGGAGTCCAGGCTCCTGCACAAGACCCTGCCCACGGTCGCGGAGCGAAAGGAGAGTGAACCCCGGTGGACAGAAGCACTCTGCGAATCGACGATGCCCCTGATGCTGGTTGTGGGCCTTTCCGATCCGACTGCAGGGAAGGATATGGTCACCGCCACGGAGGACCGCTGCAAGGGTTCGCGCCGTTTTCAATCCCTCCAACTCGACCGGGCCGGGCACTTCCCCCACCTGGAGTACGCTGAGGAGACCGCGCAAGGCATACTCGCTTGGTCGGAGGGCGGCTATTGAACCTCCCGCAGCAGCCTCGCGGAGGTCCATGGCATACCGCCCGGGGCGGACGATCAAGCGGGTTTGAATGGCGAAAGACGGTCTCTGCAGGGGCTGGAGCGAAAGAGGCGTGACCATGATCGACCTTCCAGCACTCAGCCCGGCGCACGACCTGAGGGAGGTCCAGTTGCTCGAAGTCCGGGGGGCAACCCTCAATGTCATTCGCTGTGGGTCGGGCCCTCCGGTCGTCTGCCTGCACGCGACAGGTCACGGCGCCCGGGACTTCGACCGGCTGACCCAACGACTGGGCGGGGATTTCACATTTTTCTCCCTCGACTGGCCGGGCCAGGGAGACAGCCAGCGTGAGGCGATACCGGCCAGCGCCGGGCGATATGCCGAGCTGGTGGGCGGCGCCCTGGAGGCCCTGGATCTCAAGGACGCCATCCTCCTGGGAAATTCCATCGGCGGCGCCGCGGCCATACTCTGCGCCGCAAGCCATCCCGACCGGGTGCGCGGCCTCGTCCTGTGTAACTCCGGCGGTCTCATCCCGGTGAACCTCTTCATCAGGATGTTCTGCCGTCACATGTCCAGGCGATTTGAGAAAGGGGCGGCGGGGGACCCCGCCTTCCCGGCCTGGTTCAGGCGTTTCTACCGTCAGGTCCTGCCGCTCCCGGAGGCGGCCTGGCGCCGGGAGGAGATCGTCGCCGCAGGCGCGCGAACGGCGCCCGTCCTTGCACAGGCCTGGCGCAGCTTCGCGGAGCCTGCGGCGGACCTCCGTCCGGTCCTCAAGGGTCTTTCCGCGCCCGTTCTCTTCGCCTGGGGATTGAGGGACCGGATCCTGCCCTGGTTCCTGGTCAGGGGGCTCGCCCGTCGGATCCCGGGGGCGCGGATCGCCCTCTTCGACGCCGGCCACTCAGCCTTCCTCGAGACGCCCGAGGCCTTCGACGCCGCCTTCCTGGATTTCGCCCGCAGCCTCAGGGGCCCGGGGACCTGAGCCCTTATCTCAGCCGCACCGCCGTGCCGGTGGCCGAGACCATCAGCATGCTGCCTGAGCCCAGGGTCTCATAGTCGAGGTCCACGCCCACCACGGCGTCGCCGCCCCTGCGGCGGGCCTCGTCGCACATCTCCTTCAGGGCGATCTCCCGGGCGTCCCGCATGGCCGATTCATAGGCCCGGGAACGGCCGCCGACGATGTCCGTCAGGCCGGCCAGGAGGTCGCGGAAGATGTTGGCCCCGATGATGGCCTCGCCGGTGACGACGCCGAGGGTCTCGGCGATCTCATGCCCGGCGATCTGGGGGGTGGTCGAAGTCAGCATCTGGGTCTCCGTGTTTGACCGCCCTCTAAGATGGGGCGCCCCGGCGGCGGACGGAAGGCGCGCGCCCCTCCGCAATGTCGCGGGGTTGCCCCCACGCTAGGATGAGCGCCTGATGGCTCCATGACCGGGCGGGGCGGGCCCACACGCTGGAGAGGTTGATGTCCCCGTTTCTCGCCTTCATCGCCGCCGGCGGCCTGCTCCTTTCCGCCGCCCAGCCCGGGAGCCAGGGCCTCGCGCCCTCCACCGCCGGCGCCTATCCGATCGTCGGAACGGCGCAGGACCGGTGCTACAGCGAAACCGGCGAGGTCATCGCCTGCCCGGCGCCGGGGGCCTTCCTGTCCGGCGAGGACGCCCAGCACCCCGGCCGCAGGCCCGCCTATCGAGATCCGGGCGACGGTACGGTCTTGGACCTTGTGACCGGGTTGGTCTGGGCCAGGGCGCCCAGCGCACCAATGGCCTTCGCCGACCTGGAGGCCTTCGCCCACGCCAGCCGGCTCGGCGGCCATGACGACTGGCGCGTCCCCACCATCCGCGAGCTCTATTCGCTCATCGATTATCGCGGCGGCTATGCGGGTGATCCCGACGCCTCGCGGCCCTATATCGACACCTCCGTCTTCGCCTTCGCCTATGCGGCGGGCTCAGGCCTGGGCGACGCCGCGCATGGCCTACGACCCATCGACGTGCAGGAGTGGAGCGCCACCCGTTATGCCGGTCGGACGATGGGCCGTGATGAAACCGTCTTTGGCGTCAACTTCGCCGACGGCCGGATCAAGGGCTATCCGGTCCTGGACCCGGCCAGCCGCATGCAGACGCCCCACCGGCTGGCCGTCCGGCTGGTCAGGGGGCCCGCCTACGGCCGGAATGACTTCCATCCGGACGCCGAAACCGTGACCGACCGGGCGAGCGGCCTCATCTGGCAGCGGAGCGAGACCGCCGGCGCCCTGAGCTGGGCCAGGGCCCTGGCCTACTGCGACGGCCTGTCGCTGGGCGGCCACCGGAACTGGCGCCTTCCCCACGCCAAGGAACTCCACTCCATTGTCGACTATTCCCGCATTCCGGCCATCCACCCGGTGTTCGCGCTGAGCGGCCGCGACGTCTACCTCTGGTCCTCCACCACCCATCTTGAGGGCCCGCCGCCGGAGGCGGAACGGAACCGCGCGTTCTCAAGGACCGGCGAGTTGGCCGTCTATGCAGCGATCGGGCCGGCCATGGGATACATGGAGGCGCCGCCCGGATCGGGGCGGCGGCAATGGATGGACGTCCACGGCGCCGGCTCCATGCGAAGCGACCCGAAGACAGCGAGGCCCGGCGCCTTCCCCTCAGGCTTCGGCCCCCAGGGCGACGACATCCGCGGCGACAACCACGTCCTCTGCGTCCGCGACCTGCCCGGGTAACGGCCCTGCAGCAGGCGGGCGCGACCTCGGCGTCAGCACAGGGGACCAGGTCGGCCACACTGGCCGAGCCCTCAGCTTCCCTGTCGCGCCTGGAATGGGCACACGTCGTTCTCGAAGGGGACCCGTTTCTTGCGGAAGGTCGAATCGTCGAGAACGACGGGCCTGCCGATTCGATCCATCCGAAAGCGCCGGAAGTCAGCGCGGGTTGGGTCCCAGGCCACAAGATACCAGAGCGGCGGCAGGATCAGCATGGCTTGCGGTTCGACCTCGCGGACGGTGCGAGCGCCATTCGCGTCCCGGTAATCGAAGCGCAGGCGCCGTTGCTGAAGAAACGCCAACTCAAAGGCGGGAAGCAATTCGGAGTCGACAGGGCCGGCGTCTGAGATGTCCTGCAACGGCGACAGCCGCCCGATATGCAGACAGTCGAGAAGCGCGCGCAGCTCGCGCACCTTCTCCGGTGTCAGGGCGCGTTCGATCTTGGCGAGGCCGGCGTCGGCCACGTCGGCGAAGGGAAAGGTCTGCGCGTCACGCATCGTGGCCACGCTGATCAAGAGCGCAAACACTTCGACAACGGAAACCTGAGAGGCGGTCTGAAGGGAGCTCGGGTCAAGATGAAGACCGCCTCCCGGGCCACATTCAGAGTGAATGACGAAGCCCTGATCGCGAAGGGCGACGATGTCACGCAGCACTGTGCGGCGTGACACGCCGACCTCGACCGCAAGCTCGCTGACGGTCGCGACCGATGTGCGCCTGAGGGTGCGAATGATCGCGTCCTGACGAGCTCGAATGGTCACGGCGACGACATAGCATGAATGGTGACAGTTCTTGGCCCCATTCTCGCCTATGCAGCGTCGGGTTCAATCCAAAGGAGCCCACATGACGTCATCGAGCTTGAAACATCTTCTCATCGGAGGCCTGCTGCTCATGGGCATTTCAACCGGCGCCAATGCCAGGGATCTGGTTGTCGTCAATCCGCCAAGCCTCGGCGATCCGGCGCCCAAGGGCTATAGCACGGCGGTCATCATTCCCGCGGGCAAGAGGATCGCCTTCGTTTCCGGCCAAGGCGGATTTGACAGCAAGGGCGAGCTATCCCCCGATTTCTCCGCCCAGGTAAAGCAAGCCTACGTCAATCTCGGCCTCGCCCTCGAAGCGATCGGCGCCCGCCCGAGCCAGGTCGTCAAACTCAACGTGTTCGTGGTCGATCACGACATGACGAAGCTCGCCGTGCTGACGGAAGGCGTGATCCGGATGTTCGGCGCGACCCTTCCGGCGCAGACGCTGATCTCTGTGCCAAAACTGGCGATCGACCCCATGCTGTTCGAGGTCGAGGCGGTGGTGGCGCTCGACTGACGCTAATCCGGAAAGACAACTGCGACGAAAGACGGGTTCGGCGGCCCTGCGGCGGGCGGGCGCGACCGCGGCGTCCTCACAGAGACATTGGCCCCGGTCGGCGCTTGGGACCGTCGACCGCGCCCCTCCAGCCAGACGAGGCTCAGGCCTCAGCGCCGGCCAGGCCGTAAGGCGCGGTCGCAGATCATTCGTCAGGAATTCCAGACGCCCAGACCTCTGCGACCTTGTTGAGTTGCAACAGCACCGCGCCCAGCTCAGTCCCCACCGGCGTCAGAGCGTACCCCTGTCTGGGGAGGTGATCGACGATTCCGGCCCAGCGCAGTTCACCGAGCCGGGTCTGGAGAACGGTCGGCGACACATCGTCGCAGCGGGAGCGCAGGGCGCGCGAGGTGAGGGGGCCGTCCCTCAGTTCCCACAGAATGCGCAGCGCCCACCTCCGGCTGATCAGGTCCAGAAGCACCATGATGGGCCGGTCGCCATTAAGGCTGAAGGACCCGGCGGAGGGAATGGTTGGCATGGCGCCTTCCTGATGGGCTTGCCAGATTGCTACAGTTTTGATAGTGCTCTTGCGTGTTACACATTCCATAGCATGATCGCGGCCGGACCCAAAGAACCGGACGCCTGATGGAGAACCCGCCATGGGTCGGATCGCCCCCGCCAGCCCCCCCTTTCCCAGGAACCTGGAGACCTATCTCAAGCGCGCCGCCAGCCGGGGGGTCCAGCCCCTCGTCCTTTTCACCACCCTCGGCCGGAGCGAACGGGCCTGGACCCGCTTCAGCAACGGGTCCCTGCTGGACAGCGGATCTCCCCTTTCCCTCCGTGAGAGGGAACTTGTGATCGACCGCACCAGCGCGCGCACCGGCTGCGAGTACGAGTGGGGGGTTCATATCCATCTCTTCGCAGAACGCGCCGGACTCTCCCGGGAGGAGGTCGCCGGGACCCTGTCGGAGTCCCTCGACCTCGGCCTTTGGTCTGAAAAGGAGGCGGTGCTTCTGTCCACCGTGGACGCCCTTCACGACCGTTCCACGCTCAGCGACTCCGAGTACCTGGACCTCGCCCGCCACTTCAACGAGGACCAGATTCTCGAGATTCTGCAGCTGACGGCCTTCTACCATCAGGTCGCCTTCCTCGCGAACGGGCTCGCCCTGCCGCTGGAGCCCTGGGCGGCGCGTTTCGCCGACTACAGGACGACCTCAGATCCGATCTCTTGACCCCGCCGCCGCGATGGGCGCTGAATCCCGTCACGCGGCGGGGACCGCGACGGAGGAGACGTCATGGCCGGACAGGAACGCGCCTACGACCTGGTGATCCGCGACGGGACCGTGATTGACGGCTCCGGCGCGCCGGGCTTCGGGGCCGATGTGGCGGTGAAGGACGGGCGGATCGCCGCCGTGGGCCGCATCGCCGGCTCGGGCGCGGAAGAGATCGACGCCCGCGGGAAGATCGTGACCCCCGGCTTTGTCGACATCCACACCCACTATGACGGCCAGGTCACCTGGGACCACCACCTCACCCCCTCCGCCTGGCATGGGGTGACCACGGCGGTCATGGGCAATTGCGGGGTCGGCTTCGCCCCCTGCCGGCCCGAGGACCACGACCGGCTGATCCGGCTGATGGAGGGGGTGGAGGACATTCCCCATCCGGTCCTGGCCGAGGGCCTGCCCTGGAACTGGGAGAGCTATCCCGAATACCTGCAGTCCATGTCGGGACGCGCCTTCGACCTGGACGTCGGCGCCCAGCTGCCGCACGCGGCCCTGCGGGTCTTCGTCATGGGCGAGCGCGGGGCCAACCGCGAGCCGGCGACCCCCGCCGACATCGCCGCCATGGCGGCCCTGGCGAAGCGGGCCATGGAGGCCGGCGCCCTGGGTTTCTCCACCTCGCGCACCCTCAACCACCGCACCTCCGACGGCCAGCCGACGCCCACCCTCACCGCCGCCGAGGACGAGCTGATGGGCATCGCCATGGGCCTGAAGGCCGCCGGTCGCGGGGTGCTGCAGTTCGTCTCCGACTTCGCCGACCCGGCCGCCGAGTTCGGCCTGATGCGCCGCCTGGTCGAGGCCTCGGGCCGGCCCCTGTCCTTCAGCCTGCTGCAGGGCCCCAAGGCGCCCGACGCCTGGCGCGACCTCCTGGCCCACCTGTCCGCCGCCACCGCCGACGGCCTGCCCATGCGGGCCCAGGTCGCCGGCCGGGGGGTGGGCGTCCTCCTCGGCTTCGAGCTGACCCTCAATCCCTTCAGCCACACCGAGGCCTGGAAGTCCGTCGCCGGCCTGCCCCTCGAGGCTCGGATGGCGCGCCTGGCGGACCCCTCGTTCCGGGCCGCCCTGCTGGACGATACCGTCGCCCCCGGCAGCGCGGCCATCGCCTCGCGCCTGACCCGGGACTGGGGCCACATGTACCTGATGGCCGAGACGCCGGATTACGAGCCGACCCGTCAGGATTCCATCGCCGCCCTCGCCGCGGCCCGGGGCGTGGCGCCTGAGCAGGTCGCCCTGGAGCACATGATGAGCCGCGGCGGGCGGGGCATGCTCTACCTGCCCTTCCTCAACTATGCCGACGGCGGGCTGGACCCGGCCTACGACATGCTGCGCCATCCCGACTGCGTGGCCGGCCTGTCGGATGGCGGGGCCCATGTGGGCATGATCTGCGATGGCAGCTTCCCGACCACCAACTTGACCCTCTGGGCCCGGGACCGGACCCGGGGGCCGCGCCTGCCCCTGGAGCACATGGTCCGTCTGCAGACCCGGGCCACGGCTGAGACCGTGGGCCTGCTGGACCGGGGCCTGGTGGCGCCGGGCCTTCGCGCCGACCTCAACGTCATCGACTTCGACCGGCTGGCAGTGGAGCCGCCGACGGTGGGCTACGACCTGCCGGCGGGCGGGCGTCGCCTGCTGCAGAGGGCGCAGGGCTATGTAGCCACCCTGGTGGCCGGCCAGGTCACCTACCGGGACGGCGAGCCCACCGGCGCCCTGCCGGGCCGGCTGGTGCGCGGCGCCCAGGACGCCCCGGTCGCCCTGGCGGCGGAATAGGCCCGGTCACCCCGCCCCGACCCCTTCGCAGCCGGCGCAGGCCGCGCGATAGAGGGGCATGTCCGACGATTCGCTCAAGGAGGCGCAGGGGGTCCTGCGCCGTGTCTTCGGACACCCCGGCTTCCGGGGGCTTCAGGCGCCGGTGATCGCCGAGGTCCTGGCCGGGCGTCCGGCCCTGGCCGTCCTGCCCACCGGCGGGGGCAAGAGCGTCTGCTACCAGATCCCCGCCCTGCTGCGGCCCGGCCTTGGCCTGGTGGTCAGCCCCCTCATCGCCCTGATGGCCGACCAGGTGGCGGGCCTGGTCCAGGCCGGGGTGGCCGCGGCCCGGCTGGACTCCCTCACCGCCCCGGAGGCCCGGGCCGCGACCTGGGCGCGGATCGAGGCCGGGACCCTGGACCTGCTCTACGTCTCGCCGGAGGGCCTGCTGCAGCCCTGGATGCTGGAGCGACTGTCGCAGGTTCCCCTCTCGGTCATCGCCATCGACGAGGCGCACTGCGTCAGCCAGTGGGGCCATGACTTCCGGCCGGAGTACCGGCAGCTGGGCCAGCTGGCCGGCCTGTTCCCGGGGGTCCCGCGCCTCGCCGTCACCGCCACCGCCGACGCCCGCACCCGGCAGGACATCCGCGAGGGCCTGCACCTGGGCGAGGCCCGGGAGTTCGTCGCCTCCTTCGACCGGCCCGAGCTGGCCCTGTCCGCCGAGCGCAAGGCCGGGACGGGCCGCAAGCGGGTGCTGGAGCTGGCCAAGTCGCGGCGCGACCGGCCGGGGGTGATCTACGCCGGCTCGCGGGACGGAACCGAGGCCCTGGCCGCAGAGCTCTGCGCCGCCGGCCTGCCCGCCATGGCCTATCACGCGGGCCTCGACCGTGAGGTGCGCGAGCAGAGGCTGGCCGACTTCCTGGCCTCCGACGCCGCCGTCATGGTGGCCACCATCGCCTTCGGCATGGGGGTCGACAAGCCGGACGTCCGCTACGTGATCCACGCCGATCCGCCGGCCTCCATCGAGGCCTACTGGCAGGAGGTGGGCCGGGCCGGGCGCGACGGCGAACCCGCCGAGGGGATCACCCTCTACGGCGCCGCGGACATGGCCTGGGCCTTGCGGCGGCTGGAGGGCCAGGCCCTGTCCGATGAGGTCCGGGCGGTGCAGGTCCGCAAGGTGCGCCAGCTCTACGCCCTGCTGGATGGCGGCGCCTGCCGGACCGCGGCCGTGCGCCGCTATTTCGGCGAGGAGGGCGTCGCCGACTGCGGGCGCTGCGACAACTGTTTGAACCCTCCGAAGGGCGCGGACCTGACCCTCCAGGCCCAGAAGGTCTTGTCGGCGGCCCACCGGCTGAACGGTCGGTATGGCCGGGGCCGGCTGGTGGAGCACCTCCTGGGCAAGACCCGGGAGCCCTCGGCCTTCGAGGCGGGCCTGAGCACCTTCGGGGTCGGCGCCGAGCTGTCGGCGGGGGACTGGCGCGGCCTGGTCGACCAGCTGATCTTCGACGGCCTGCTGCGCGAGGACCCGAACGACGGCCGCCCCCTCATCGGGCTGGGCGAGGCCGGGGCGGTGCGCGCGGTCTACCGCGGGGAGCGACGGGTGGAGGGGCGTCTTCCCGCCGGTCGACCCGAGGCCGGCGCGACACCGGGGCGACGCCGCCGCGACGCTTCGGAAACCGTCTTCGAGGGCAACCCGCAGCTCTTCGCCGCCCTTCGCGCCTGGCGCCGGGCCGAGGCGATCCGCCAGAAGGCGCCGCCCTATGTCATCTTCAGCGACCGCACCCTGGCCGAGATCGCGACCCGCAAGCCCGCCAATGCGGCGGCCCTGTCGCGGGTCAGCGGCGTGGGCGAGAGCAAGCTGGCCCGCTACGGCCCCGCGGTCCTGGCCCTGGTGGCCGGAGAGGTCCCGCCCGGCGACTGAGCCTCAGAAGCGCAGCCGCACGCCCACCGACCCCGTCCGCGGGGCGCCCGGCTGGACCCAGAGGGTGGCGAAGCTGTTGGTGTAGTAGGTTTCGTCGAACAGGTTCTGCACCTCGCCGAAGACCTCGACCTGGTCGGTCGCACGCCAGGCGCCGAACAGCCGGACCAGGGTGTAGGCGGGCAGCTCGAACTTCGTCGCGGTCTCTCCCAGGCGCTCGCCCACGTGCTGGACGCCGGCGCCGAGGCGGACCTCGGTTTCGCCAAGGGTGAAGTCGCGCGCGACCTGTCCGTTGAGGCTGTGCCGCGGCACGTTGATCAACCGGTCACCCTTGCGGATCTGCAGGGAGAAGTTGGGGTCCAGGACGTCGGACCGGGCCTCGGCCTCGACATAGGCGTACGAGAGCAGGGCCTCGACGCCGCCGGGGAGGCGGCCGTTGAGATCGAACTCGACCCCCTGGCTGCCGGCCTTGCCGATGGGCAGGGAGAAGCCCGGATTGGCTGGGTCAGCGGCGAGAACCTGGCTCTTTCGCATCGAGAAGACGGCCAGGGTCCCGGTCAGGTCGCCGTTCAAGAGGGTGAAGCGGGCGCCGGCCTCGAAGGACCGGCTCGTTTCGGGATCAAAGATCTCGCCCTTGGCCGTGGCGCCGACATTGGCGCGGAAGCCCTCGCCGTAGGCGGCGAAGAAGGACAGGGACGGTGCGGCGGTCCAGACCAGGCCGACCTGCGGGCTGAGGCGGCTCTCCGAGCGGGTCTGGGACACGCCCGTCGCCCGGTTGAGACTCTCCAGCGAGAAGTCGTCATAGCGGACGCCCAGCCGGACCTGCAGGGACTCAGAGAGGTTGACCTGGTCCTGAAGGTAGAGGCCGACGGCCTCCTGCACATCAAGCCGGTTCGTCTGGGGCCCGGGGGTCGGCAGGGGGAACCGGCCATAGACCGGCGCGAAGACGTCAATGACGTTGGCGGCCTGGTCCGAGGGATTGCCGCTCACCGCCGCCGGCCGGAACCGCAGGAAGAACAGGCTGTTCTCGAAGCGGTCGAAGTCAGCGCCGGCAAGGAGGCGGTGGCGCACGCCGAGGGCCTGGAAGTCGCCGGACAGCTCGCCCCGAAGGACGGCGTGATCGGCCTCGTAATCGCGGAACCGCCTCTGGCGGGAGAGGGATTTTCCGTCGACGTTCAGCTTCTGCCGGGAGGCGGCGAGCTCGGCCTCGGTGGAGAAGCCCGTCAGGTCTGTCGTCCGGAAGCCGGCGCCGAGCAGCAGGCTCCAGGCGGGGCTGAAGTCGTGCTGGATTTCCACCTGTTGCCCCGTGGCCTCGGCCTTGATGGGGCCGTCGCCGGGCTCGCCCAGGAAGGTCCGTCGGTCCACCTTGCCGAGGACGCCGCCAATGGCCGGGACGCCGCGGTCGAAGGGCGCCTTCTGGCGGGTGACCTCCAGGTCGTAGGTGACCGTGGTGTCCTCACCCAGCCGGAACCCGAAGGAGGGCAGGAAGCCGTAACGCTCGGTGCTGACCGTCCGGCGGAAGCTGTCGGCTTCATCGTAGAAGCCGATCAGGCGGGCCCCGAAGACCTCCCCGGCGGCGAGGTTGACGTCGGCCTCCGCCCGGCGGGCGCTGAACCCGCCAAGGCTGGCGCTCACCGATCCTCCGGTCTCGCCGAACCGGGCCTTGCGGGTGACGATGTTCACCGTGCCCCCGGGCTCGCCGCGACCGAACAGGGCGGCGTTGGGGCCCTTCAGGATCTCGATACGCTCGACGCCGGCGACGTCCCGCGGGCCGCCGAAGCCGCGCCCGCCGTTGAAGCCGTTCACGAGATAGCCGCTGGGCAGGTTTTCGTCCCCGGCGAAGCCGCGCACCGCATAGGCGTCCCAGAGGCCGCCGAAATTGTTCTGTCGGGCGACCCCGGCGTTGAGGTCCAGGGCCTCCGTCAGCCCGGTGATGTTGTTGTCCTGAAGGGTGCGCTGTGAGATGACCGCGACGCTCTGGGGCGTTTCGGCGAGAGAGAATGCGCCAAGGTAGGCCTGCCTCTGGCCCGTGACCACGACCTCGGAGACGCCTCCGGCGTCCTCCGCTAGGGCGGCGCTGGCCATGCAGGCCAGGCCCGCCGCGAGAAGAAGGGTCGACTTGGATACGGAGTTCACCGGGGCCTCCAGGGGTGTTACATTGTATCGGTAATCGTCTTAGCCACCAGGCGCTCGCTGTCAATGCTATGTTATATCAGCATTGACAGGGCGTCAGGCCCGCGGGAACAGACAGACATGCCGGACCTGACCGCCGCCGACCCCGCCATCGATGTCCGCGACCTGTGCGTTGACAGGGGCGGAGCCCCCGTCCTGAGGAACCTGCGCCTGTCGGTGAACGCTGGTGAGGTCTACGCCCTGCTCGGCGGCAATGGCGCAGGCAAGTCGACCACCCTGGCCGTCCTGATGGGCCTGCTGCGGCCCTCCGGCGGATCGGTGCAGGTGATGGGTCTTGACCCCGCGACACAGGCCGACGCGGTGCGCCGACGGATCGCCTACCTGCCGGAGACCGTCGCCCTCTACGAGACCCTCAGCGCCTACGAGAACATCGCCTACTTCCTGGGCCTGTCCGGCGACCGACCCTCGAGGGCGGAGATGGATGCGGCCCTGGACGCGGCGGGGCTGCAGGCCGGGGCCCGGACCCGGCGCACCGGCGGCTTTTCAAAGGGCATGCGGCAGAAGGTGGCGATCGCCATGGCGCTCCTGCGGGAGGTCCCCGTCCTGCTCCTGGACGAGCCGACGACCGGCCTCGATCCGGTCGCGGCGTCGGACTTCAACGCCCTGGTGGGAGGCCTGCGCGCGCGGGGGGCGGCGGTCCTCATGGTGACCCACGACCTTCTGGGCGCGGCGGACTGCGCCGACCGGATCGGGTTCCTGGCGGGTGGCGGGATCGTCGAAGAGGTCCGGGCTGACGACGGGCTGGACGTCCTGGCGCTTCACCGCCGCTTTGGCGAGGCCGCCGCCGGATGAGTCCGGTCCTTCGCATCGCCGCCAACGAGCTGCGCCTCATGGCCCGGGCGAGGGTCGCCCAGCTGGCGGTCGCCCTGGTGGTCATCCTGTCCGCCGTCGCCGCCCTGACCGCCATTTCGCAGGGCCGGGAGAGCCAGGAGATCCGGAGCCGTTTTCAGGCGCAGGCGGACCGGGAGTTCGATGGTCAGCCCGCCCGACACCCGCACCGGATGGTGCATTACGGACACTTCGTCTTCCGCCCCCTGCCCGCCCTTGCCGGCTTCGATCCGGGCGTCGACGCCTTCACTGGATCGACCCTGTTCCTTGAGGGCCATAGGCAGAACAGCGCCAACTTCGGGGATGTCCGGCAGTCCTCCCTGCTGGTCCGGTTCGGCCAGCTGACCCCCGCCTTCGTGATCCAGGCGCTTGGACCCCTGGTGCTGATCTTCCTCGGCTTCGGCGCCATTGCGCGGGAACGGGACTCGGGCCTTTTGCGCCTGCACTTCACCCAGGGGGTGAGGGCCGGCCAGGTGGTTCTGGGAAAGGCCGCGGCGCTTTCGGTCGTCGCCGGGCTGATCCTGGCGCCGGCGCTCGGCGCCCTGGCCTGGCTCACCCTGGTCGGCAGCGCAGCCCCTGTGGCCGCCCTGACGCTGGCGGCGGGGTACGCGGCCTACCTGCTGGTCTGGGTGCTGGCCACCACCTCGATCTCCGCCCTGGCGCCGAGCAGCCGCAGCGCCCTCGCCAGCCTTGTCGCCGCCTGGGCCCTGTCGGCGATCCTCGCCCCCCGGCTGGCGACCGACATCGCCCTTCTGGCGGCGCCCCAGCCGACCCGGCTGGAGACGGACATCGCCATCCAGCGGGACCTGAAGGAGATCGGCGACAGCCACAACCCCGACGATCCCTACTTCAACGCCTTCCGGGCTTCGGTCCTGAAGACCTATGGGGTGGCGCGGGTCGAGGACCTGCCGGTGAACTATCGGGGCCTGATCGCCATGGAGGGAGAGCGGCTGACCTCGTCCCTCTTCGAGAGGTACGCCGAGCGCCAGTTCGCCGATCAGAGGCGCCAGTCCGGAATGGCCCTCGCCCTGGGGCTGGTCAGCCCGACCCTGGCGGTGCGGAGCCTGTCCATGGCCGCCTCGGGGACGGACCTGGAGGGTCACCGGCGGTTCCTGCGACAGGCGGAGGCCTACCGTTACGCCATCGTCCAGAGGCTGAACCGCCTCCAGGCGGAGCGCCTGACCTTTTCAGACGACAGCAACCGCAACAGCGACCCGGAGGCTGGCCGGCGCGTCCGGATCGATCCGGGCGCCTGGCGCCAGACCCCCGACTTCGTCTACCGGCCGGCCTCGACCTCAGAGGCCCTCAGGGCTGCGACCCCTGGGCTGCTGCTCCTGGGCGGCTGGCTGGCCCTGGCGGGCGGCCTCGCCTGGGCCGCCAGCCGCCGGCTGGAAAGGGCGGGGGCATGAGCCGTCTGGGACAGGAGCTGCAGCTCTTCCTGCGTCAGAGGCTGGCGGTCCCCACGCTGGCCCTCCTCGCCCTCCTGGCCGCCGTCAGCGTCGCCGCCGGGGTTACGGAGATCCGTCGACAGGCCGAGACCATCGCCCGGATCCAGCCCCTGCAGGCGGCGGAGGAGGCCGTTGTGGCGGCCTGGGTGTCGCGGGACGGAGACGCGGGGAACGCCGCCTACCACACCTTCCATGCGACCTGGGACCGGCCCTCTGCCCTCGCCTTCGCCGCCCTCGGGCAGCGCGACGTGGCGCCCTATGTGCTGCGGGTCCGCGCCTTGGCGCTGGAGAGCCAGATCCATGAAGGCGAGACCTACAATGCAGAGCTCGCCCTGCCCGGACGCTTCGACTGGGCCTTTGTGCTGACCTTCCTCGCCCCCCTGATCCTCATTGTCCTCCTGCACGACCTGATCTCGGGAGAGCGGGAGGCCGGGAGGCTCCAGGCCCTGCAGGCGGCGGGCGGGCGGACGGGGCTCTGGACCCGCCGGGCGGGCCTCAGGGCGGGCCTGGTCTTCGTCGCCGTGGCCGCACCCTTCATTGCGGGCGCCGCAATGTCCGGGGCGTCGGCCGTCGAGGTCCTGGGGGTTCTGGCTGTGGCCGGCCTCTATCTCGCCTTCTGGACCCTGGTCTGCCTGGGCGTCGGCGCCTTGGGGCGCGGCTCGGTGGCCAACGGCGCCGTCCTGGCGGCGACCTGGGTCGTCCTGACCCTGGTGCTGCCCGCCCTGGCGCACATCGCCATCAACAGCGCCAATCCGGTCCGGCAAGGGGTCGAACTGACCCTCGCCCAGCGCGAGGCCGTCCACGCCGGCTGGGACAAGCCGAAGGACGCCACCCTCGCAGCCTTCTTCAAGGTCCACCCGGAATGGCGGGACACGCCGCCGGTCACCTCTGGGTTCCACTGGAAGTGGTACTACGCCTTCCAGCACCTCGGGGATCTGAGCGTCGCCGATACGGTCCGCGCCTACCGGCGGGGGCTGGAGTCCCGGGACGCCTGGACCGCCCGGGTCGGTCTCGTACTGCCGGCGGTGGGGGTGCAAACCGCCCTTCACCGGATGGCGGGAACGGACCTGGCGGCCCAGCTCGCCTACCAGGACCGGATCCGGGCCTTCCACGAGCGGCTGCGTCGGTTCTACTACCCCTACATCTTCAACGAGACGCCGTTCCGCGAGGCGGACTTTGCCAAAGCCCCCCGCTGGGCGGAAGGCGACTGATCAGACGTCGACCTCGGCGTCGAGGGCGTTTTCCTGGATGAACTCCCGGCGCGGCTCGACCAGGTCGCCCATCAGGCGGGTGAACATGTCGTCGGCGTCGTCGGCGTGGGCGACCCGGACCTGCAGCAAGGTGCGGGCCTCAGCGTCCAGGGTGGTCTCCCAGAGCTGCTCGGGGTTCATCTCGCCCAGCCCCTTGTAGCGCTGGATGGTCAGGCCCCGGCGGCCGGCCTCCATGATGGCGGCGGTCAGGTCGAGGGGGCCGCGGACGCGGGTCGTGCGGTCCCGGCGGGTAAAGGTGGCCGTGCCCGAGAAGGGCTCGGCCAGGGCCTGGGCGCGCTCGGCCAGGCGGCGGGCGTCGGCGGCGGCGATCAGGAGGTCGTCCAGGACCACCCGCTCGGTGACGCCCCGGCGACGGCGGGAGAAGGCGAAGCCGCCGGCAGGCGCGGCCTCTCCGGACCAGGGACCGTCGCCCTCCTCGGCGTAGAGGTCCAGGCGGCGGGCGGCGGCGGCGGGGTCGCCCTCCCCGGCGAACAGACCGGCCAGGGCCGCCTGCTCGATGGCGAAGGCCGGCGCCCGTGCGGTGAGCCGCTCGATGTTGGCCCGGGCCGCCCGGGAGGCCTGGACCAGGTTCAGAAGGTCCTGGCCCGTCAGGCGCTCGCCGGAGGCGAGGTCCAGGGTCGCCCCATCCACGCCCTCTTCCGTGAGGTAGACCTCCAGCTCGGCGTCATCCTTGAGGTAGCGGGAGGACCGGCCCTTGGCGGCTTTGTAGAGGGGCGGCTGGGCGATGTAGAGATAGCCCCGCTCGATCACCTGGGGCATCTGCCGGTAGAAGAAGGTCAGAAGCAGGGTCCGGATGTGGGCGCCGTCGACGTCGGCGTCCGTCATGATGACGATCTTGTGGTAGCGGATCTTCTCGATGTTGAAGTCGTCGCGCCCGATGCCGGCGCCGAGGGCGGTGATCAGGGTGCCGATCTGGTCGGAACCCAGCATCCGGTCAAACCGGGCCCGCTCGACATTGAGAATCTTGCCGCGCAGGGGCAGGACGGCCTGGTTCTCGCGGTTGCGAGCCTGCTTGGCCGAACCGCCGGCGGAGTCCCCCTCGACCAGGAAGATTTCGGACTTGGCCGGGTCCTTCTCCTGGCAGTCGGCCAGTTTGCCGGGCAGGGAGGTGATGTCGAGGGCCGACTTGCGCCGGGTCAGTTCGCGCGCCTTGCGGGCGGCCTCCCGGGCGGCGGCGGCCTCGGCGATCTTCTGGACGATCACCCGCGCCTCGACGGGATGCTCCTCGAACCAGGTGGCCAGGCCCTCGCCCACCAGGCCCTCGACGGCGGGGCGCACCTCTGACGAGACCAGTTTGTCCTTGGTCTGGGAGGAGAACTTGGGGTCCGGCACCTTGACCGACAGCACGCAGGTCAGGCCCTCGCGAGCGTCCTCGCCGGACAGGCTGACCTTCTCGCGCTTGGCGGCGCCGCTGGTCTCGGCATAGCCCGAGATGATCCGGGTCAGGGCCGAGCGGAAGGCCGCCAGATGGGTTCCGCCATCCCGCTGCGGGATGTTGTTCGTGAAGCAGAGGACGTTCTCGTGGTAGCCGTCATTCCACCACAGGGCGAGGTCGATCTCGACATTGTCGCGGCGGCCGCGGACCACAATGGGCGCCTTGACCAGGGGGGTCTTGGCCTTGTCGAGGTGGCGCACGAAGGCCTCCACCCCGCCCTCATAGTGCATGATCTCTTCCCAGGGCTCGGCCTCGCGGTTGTCGCGCAGGCGGATGTGGACCCCGGAATTGAGGAAGGCGAGCTCACGCAGCCGGTGCTCGAGGGTGCGCCGGTCGAAGGTGATGAAGGCGAAGGTCTCCAGCGAGGGCAGGAAGGTCACCTCCGTGCCCGTCAGCGGCTCGCCCGACTCCCGCAAGGGAGAGGCGCCCGTTTGCTCCAGAGGCGAGACAGCGTCGCCGCGGCGGAAGGTCATCTCGTAGGCGCGGCCGCCGCGGTGGACCTTGAGCTTCAGCCAGTCGGACAGGGCGTTGACGACGGAGACGCCCACGCCGTGCAGGCCGCCCGAGACCTTGTAGGCGTTCTGGTCGAACTTCCCGCCAGCGTGCAGCTGGGTCATGATGACCTCGGCCGCCGAGACGCCCTCGCCCTCATGGATGTCGGTGGGAATGCCGCGGCCGTCGTCGGTGACGGTGCAGGACCCATCGGCGTTGAGGATCACCTCAACCCGGGAGGCATGGCCGGCCAGGGCCTCGTCGATGGCGTTGTCCACCACCTCGTAGACCATGTGGTGCAGGCCCGAACCGTCATCGGTGTCGCCGATATACATGCCCGGTCGCTTGCGGACGGCGTCGAGCCCCTTCAGGACCTTGATCGACTCCGCACCATAGGCGGCGGCGGCCTCTTCGGGGGTTTCCGCTGGGGTTTCATTCGGGGTCTGGGATTCGTCGGTCATGGGGTGTCCGCAACAGCCAGCCGGGAGCCCTCGACCCGGAGCCTGAGGGCGCGGCCCTCAAGTTCCTCGAAGAGAGGGTCGTCCGTGCCGGTCAGGAAGGCCTGAAGCCCGAGCGCCTCGATTTCGTCGAACAGCGCCGCCCGCCGGCGGCGGTCCAGGTGCGCTGCGACTTCATCCAGCAACAATACAGGCGCCGGCGCTGATTCGGCACGGGAAAGACGCGCCGCCTGGGCGAGGACGAGGTTCAGGACCAAGGCCTTCTGCTCGCCCGTCGAGCACTCAGCGGCGGGCCGTCCGCGCTCGGCGTGAATGACAGACAGATCGCCCCTGTGCGGCCCCGTCAGGGAGCGACCCGCCGCGCCATCCCGGCCCCGGGCGGCGGACAGGGCGGCGGCGAGGGCCTGCTGGAGGCCGGGTCCGGCCTCGCCGGCCGCCGCGCGCTGCTCCCACTCCCCCGTGGGGGCGATCCGGGCCTGGGGGAAGGGCCGGTCTCCCCGGCTGTCGATCTCGGCCTGGAGGGCGGCCAGGGTGCGGACCCGGGCCTCCGCCAGGCGGGCGCCGCTGAGGGCCAGGCGCTGCTCCAGGGCGTCGAGCCAGACGCCGTCCGCCGGCCCGTCGGTCAAGAGGCGCAGACGCTCGCGCAGGGCCTTCTCATAGGCCTGGGCGTGGGCGGCGTGACCGGGTTCGGCGGCGAAGACCAGGCGGTCCAGGAACCGGCGGCGCTCACCGGCGGCCTCAAGAAAGAGGCGGTCTTGGGCGGGGGTCAGCCAGGCGGGGCGGACAAGGTCGGTCAGGCGGGCCGGCGGGACGGTCTCTCCCTCCAGGCGCACGGCGCGGCGGGAGGCGCCAGCCGTCTCAACGCCGACCCCCACGCGGATCGCCTCGCCGCCCACCTCCAGGCGGGCCGAGACGGCCCAGGCCCGGCCGGCGGTCTCGTCCGGCGCCCGACGTCCGATCTCCGGCAGGGTGGCGTTGCGCAGGCCCCGGCCGGGAGACAGGAGGGAGACCGCCTCCAGGATGTTGGTCTTGCCCGCCCCGTTCGGACCGGTCAGCACCACCATACGGCCATCGAGCACGATGTCCGCCCGCTCGTAGGAGCGGAAATCCGTCAGGGACAGGCGTGTCAGGACCGAGCGCACAGGCCCAGTCTATAGCCGCTTCGGATCGCCGGGGTGAGGGTCGATCGGCGCGTCAGACCCGCAGGGGCATGAGCACGTAGCGGACGTCGGGGTCGGTGGGGTCCAGCACCAGGGCGGGGTCGTTCGGGCCACCGAAACGGAACTCGGCCTGCTCGGCGCTGATCTGGTCCGTCACGTCCAGGAGGTAGCGGGCGTTGAAGGACAGTTCGAACGCCTCGCCGTCATAGTCGATCTCCAGCTCCTCGACGGCCTGGCCCGCCTCCATATTGCGGACCGTCAGGGTCAGCCGGCCCGCCTCGATCGACATCCGGACCGACCGGCTCTTTTCCGCCGAGATGGTGGCCACCCGATCGACGGCCCGGGCGAAGAGCTTGTTGTCGACCATCATGACCCGGTTGTTGTCCCGGGGGATCACCCGGGCGTAGTCCGGGAAGCTGCCGTCGATGACCTTGGAGGTCAGGGCCGCGCCGCCGAAGTCGAAGCGCACCTTCTGGGGGCTGACGGCCAGATCGACGCTCTCGCCCGCGTCATCGAGCAGGCGCCGGGCCTCACCGATGGTCTTGCGCGGCACGATGACGCCGGGCGCCCCCGCTGAACCTTCAGGCGCGGGCATTTCGGCCAAGGCCAGGCGGTGACCGTCGGTGGCGACGGCGCGCAGCCGGGGCAGGCCGCCCTCGGTGACAGTGTGCAGGTAAAGGCCGTTCAGATAGTAGCGCGTCTCCTCGGTGGAGATGGCGAAACGGGTCCGGTCAATCAGGCGGATCAGATCGTTCACGTCCAGGCCCACCCGGCCGGAGAGGCCATCGGAGGACATGACCGGGAAATCGCCGGCTGGAAGGACGGGAAGGCTGAACCGGGAGCGCCCCGCCGAGACCGACAGGCGCGGGTCCTCCCCGGTCCAGGCCAGGGTGACTTCGGCGCCCTCGGGCAGCTTGCGGGCGATCTCATAGAGGGTGTGGGCCGGGGCCGTGATCTGACCGGCCTGCTCGACCCGGGCCTCGGCCTCGTCGATGATTTCCATGTCGAGATCGGTGGCCGAGAAGCTGAGTCGGCCGCGCTCGGCGGAGAGCAGCACGTTGGCGAGGATCGGGATGGTGTTCCGGCGCTCCACCGCGCTCTGGACATGACCCAGGGCTCTCAAGAGGGCGGCGCGCTCGATCGTCAGCTTCATCAGTCGGGTCCGGTATGGGACAGGGGCGGGACCGGACGGGCCGAGTCCGCCCCGGGAGGTGGATTCGCGATTTTAATCATTTGTTGCGCTTGGGGAAGGGGCGGAGATCAGGCGCGGGTGTCGAGATGCGCCCCCAGCGCATCGCCGCCGGAGGCCGCCCCACCGGAGTTGCGGGAGGCGACGACCACCATGGCCGGGCGCACCAGCCGGCCCAGCAGCTCGTAACCGGGTTGCAGGCACTGAATCACCGCGCCGGGGGCCAGGTCGGGGCTGTCCTGCTCCATCATGGCCTGGTGCAGGTGCGGATCGAACCGGTCGCCGGCCGAGGGGGTGACGGTCTTCAAGCTATTGGATTCAAAGGCGGCCAGAAGGGCCTTCTGGGTCATCTCGACACCGACGACGAAGTTCCGCACACCGGGGTCCTCCGCCGCCGGCGGGGTGGCGAGGGCGCGGCCCAGGGTGTCGGCCACACCCAGGAGGTCCCGGGCGAACTTCTGGATGGCGTAGGCCCGGGCGTCGTTCGTCTCGCGCTCAGCCCGCCGCCGGATGTTCTCGGCGTCAGCGGCGTAGCGCAGGACCTGTTCCTTCAGCGCCGCGACCTCGGCCTCGAGGGCGGAGCGGTCATCGACCTCGCCCTCATGACCGGCCTGCGCCTCCGACGGCGTCTCTTCGGGGGACTGGGAATCCTCGGACATCTGTCAATCAACCTCTCTGGACCGAGCCGCAGGGCCCGGGTCTTCACGCACCGGAGCAAGACCCCGACTTCAGACGCCGGCCATCTGCGACAGCACCCGGGCGGTGTAGTCCACCAGGGGGATGACCCGGGCGTAGTTCAACCGCGTCGGACCGATCACGCCGATGGCGCCCAGCAGCTTCTTCTGGCCCGACATATAGGGCGCCGCAATGACGGCGGAACCGGAAAGCGAGAATAGCCGCGTTTCGGCGCCGATGAAGATGCGCACGCCCTGGGCCTCGCGCACCCCGTCCAGCAGGCTGATCAGCTGCTCCTTCTGCTCCAGGTCGTCGAAGAGCATGCGGACCCGCTCAAGATCCTCAAGGGTTTCCCGGTCGCCCAGGAGATTGGCCCGACCCCGGACGATGAGGGCCCGATCGCGACCCTCGCCCCCGCCCCAGACCGCCAGGCCTTCCTCCACCAGACGGGCGGCGGCGACGTCAAGCTGGCGCCGGGCGCGCTCCAGCTCCAGACGGATGTCCTGGCCGGCTTCCACCAGGGTCTTGCCGCGCATCCGGGCGTTGAGGAAGTCCGCCGCCTCCTGGAGGGCCGAGGGGGTGACGCCGGCGGCCAGCTGCATCAGCCGGTTTTCGACCACCCCGTCCTCAAAGACCATGACCGCCAGGGCCTGGCCACCGCCCAGGCTGACAAACTCCACATGCTTGACCCCGGCCTCCCGGACCGGGGCGACCACGATGCCTGCGCCCCCTGCGAGACCGGACAGCACGGCGGAGGCCTCGTTCAGCATGTCCTCGAAAGAACGACCGCGGCCGGCGAGGCGCTGCTCGATCTCCCGGCGGTCGCTGTCGCCCACGTCGCCCACCTCCATCAGGCCGTCGACGAAGAGCCGCAGGCCGGCATGGGTGGGCAGACGGCCGGCGCTGATGTGCGGGGCGCCCAGCAGGCCCAGCTCGGTGAGGTCCTGCATGGTGTTGCGGATGGAGGCCGGCGACAGCTGTACGCCGCCCCGGGAAAGGGTGCGCGAACCGACCGGCTCGCCGGTCTCCAGATAGGTTTCGACGACCCGGCGAAAGATGTCGCGGGCGCGGCTGTCGAGTTCGGCGAGGGTCGGTCCCCGCGGGAGAAACTGGCCGGTCACGGTTGAAACATCCCTGTTTCCGGTCGGGCATGGACGCCGGCCCAGAGTTACAGGATAAGCACCCACCCCGTCGGCGCAAGGCGCCGGGATCGCTTCAGCCCTTCACCGGAGCCCGTCCGCCCCATGACCGCCAAGCGCCCCTTTGACCGCGCCGCCGACAGCCTGAGGACCGTGACCCTGGAGACAGGCGTGAACCGCTATGCGGAGGGGTCCTGCCTGGTCGCCTTTGGCCATACCCGGGTCCTGGTGACCGCCAGCGTCGAGGAGAGGGTGCCCCCCTTCCTGCGCGGCCGCGGCCAGGGCTGGGTGACGGCCGAGTATGGCATGCTGCCCCGGGCCACCCATACCCGGGGCCGGCGCGAGGCCTCGGAAGGCAAGCAATCCGGCCGGACCCAGGAGATCCAGCGCCTCATCGGCCGGTCCCTGCGGGCGGTGGTGGACGTGGCGGCCCTGGGCGAGCGGCAGATTTCCCTCGACTGCGACGTGATCCAGGCCGACGGGGGCACCCGAACCGCGGCCATTACCGGCGCCTGGGTGGCCCTGCGCCAGGCGACAGACCTGCTGGTCCGCGAGGGAATGATCGCCCGTTCGCCCCTGCTCGACCAGGTGGCGGCGGTGTCCTGCGGGGTCTGTCAGGGCGTTCCCGTCCTGGACCTCGAATACGAAGAGGATTCCAACGCCGAAGCTGATGCGAACTTCGTGCTGACCGGGGCGGGGGATATCGTGGAGATTCAGGCGACGGGCGAGAAGCGGGGGTTCACCCGGGCCGAATTCGACGCCCTGTTTGGACTTGCAGAGAAGGGGATTTCAGAGCTCTTCGCCCTGCAGAAGGCCGCCGCCGAGACCGCCTGATCCGGGCGCGGGACCCACCCGAATAAGAAACGGGCGACCCTTTCGGGGCCGCCCGTTTCCGGCGCCGTTCCACCGTCGGGAGAGACAGCGGCGGCCGGCGCGATCACGAATCAGAAGCGAGCGTTCAGCAGGTGCCGAAAGGCGGAGGGAGACAGCCGCCCGATCTCTTCGGCGAACGGAAGCATGAGGCCGTCGAGCAGAGCCTCCAGACGGCGCAGCAGCCAGCCAAGACCTTGGGTATCGCGGATTTCCAGGACGTGGGCCACAGTGAACTCCTTGTGCGACGCAATAAATGTTGCGGTGCACATAATCCTGTCCGCCTGGCCACGCAAGGTCCGCTGGGCCGCGGAGGGGGTCAATTGTTGCATTGCGGCGACACCCGTCGGCTTAGGGCTCCCAGGTCATGAGGTCGGCCGGCTGGCAGGCGAGCTCGCGGCACAGGGCGTCGAGGGTCGAGAACCTCAGGGCGCGGGCGTCCCCCGCCTTGAGGATGGCCAGGTTGGCGGCGGACACCCCCGTCCGGTCGGACAGCTCCTCAAGGGACATCCGGCGCTGGACGAGCAGGCGATCAAGGTTCAGGCGGACCGGCATCAGATGGTCAGCTCCGACTCCCGGCGAAGCCGCGCGCCCTCCCGGAAGACCTCGGCGAGGACCACCACCACCAGGATGGAGAACCAGGCGGTCAGGGACAGGTTGGGCCGGTCCGGCGCGGCCTGGGGCGGAAGGAGGGCGCCAAGGGTCCAGACCATATACCGGACCACCTCCATCCAGGCGAGACCGCCGGCCACGAACCTCAGCCGGGTGACATTGTCCGGATGGAAGGGGTCGCCCGCCTTGAGGGTGGCGAAGATCCGCCGGAGGCCGCTGACGATCACCACGACCCCAGCGACGAAGAGGACGGCGGTTCCCATCCTGGCCAGGACCACGGCCCAGGCCTGCAGCCGGTCCAGGCCGTCGTAGCGGGCCTGCTGGGCGAAGGGCATGTCTGGGTTGAAGGCGGCGAGAACCCCGTAGAGCAGGCCTGCGGCGAGGATGGCGAGGATGGCGAGCAGGAAGACCCAGACGACGTCCAGGACCGTCTTCATGAAGCTGGAGAGCGAACCCGGCCCCAGGGTTCTCATGATCGGCATATCGGCGCCCCCGGTTCCGTTCCGCCTCATCCGCCCTTATCTCGCGTCCTCCGCAGTTTTCGCGTTAAAATACGGTAATGGCCCGCCGGCCCGGGAGCGACTTATGGCGATCAGACTGGAGGCCGGGTCCCGGCTGGTGGTGGCGACACACAATCCCGGCAAGGCGCGGGAGCTGGCCGAGATCCTCGAAGGCCGTTACCGGATCGTCACCGCCGGGGAGCTGGGCCTGCCCGAGCCTGAGGAGACGGAGGCCACCTTTACCGGCAACGCCCTTCTGAAGGCGCGCGCGGCGGCGGCGGCCAGCGGCCTGCCGGCCCTGGCGGACGATTCCGGCCTGTCCGTTCTGGGACTGGACGGGGCGCCGGGCGTCCTGTCGGCCCGCTGGGCCGGCCCGGGCAAGGACTTCGCCCCGGCCATGGTGCGGATCGAGCGGGAGCTGGCCGGGCGCGGCGCGACCGACAGACGGGCCTATTTCACCTGCGCCCTGGCCCTGGCCTGGCCTGACGACCTGGCGGTGGTGGCCGAGGGCCGGATCGACGGGGACCTGGTCTTCCCGCCCCGGGGCGATCGGGGCTTTGGCTACGATCCCATCTTCCGGCCTGATGGCCGTGACCTGACCTTCGGCGAGATGGACCCCGCCGCCAAGGACGCCATGAGCCACCGGGCCCGGGCCTTTGCCCGCCTGAAGGCGGCTTTGGCTTGACCCCTGACCCCGACGCGGCGGGCTTCGGCGTCTATGTCCACTGGCCATACTGCGCCCGGATCTGCCCCTACTGCGACTTCAACGTCCACCGCGACCGGCGTCCTGGCGAGGCGGCCGAGCTGGCCCGGGCGATCGTCGACGACCTGGCCCGGCGGGCCGCGGCCACAGGGCCGCGGCGGCTGGGCTCGATTTTCTTTGGCGGCGGCACGCCCTCGCTCATGGCGCCGGAGGCGGTCGCCGAGGTCATTGAGACGTGCCGGCGACTCTGGGAGCCGGACCCCAGCCTGGAGGTGAGCCTGGAGGCGAACCCGACGGACGCCGAGGCCGGCCGGTTCGCCGCCCTGGCCGACGCGGGTGTCAACCGCCTGTCCCTGGGCCTGCAGTCGCTGGAGGACGAGGCCCTGGTCCAGCTGGGCCGCAACCACGATGCAGCGGCGGGCCGCCGGGCGACCGAGGCGGCTCTGGCGGTCTTTTCCCGGGTCTCCATCGACCTGATCTATGCCCGGCCCGGCCAGACGCCGCAGGCCTGGGCCGCGGAGATGGAGGCCGCCCTGGCCCTGGGCGCCGGCCATGTCTCGCCCTACCAGCTGACCATCGAGCCGGGGACGGCCTTCGAGCGGGCGGTACGCCGGGGCCGACTGACGCCGCCCGACGATTCCGGCGCCGCGGACCTGTGGGATGTGACCCAGGCGCGGCTGTCCGCCGCGGGCTTCGAGGCCTATGAGGTGTCGAACCACGCCCGCACCCTTGCTGACCGGTCCCGGCACAACCTGACCTACTGGCGGGGCGGCGACTGGCTGGGCGTCGGACCGGGGGCGCACGGTCGGTTGACCCCGGACGGGGTGCGGCGGGGCCAGGTCTGCGCCGCCCGCCCCGCCGACTACATCGCCGCCGTCGCCCGGGGCGAGGGGGAAGGGGAGATCGAGGTCCTCGGGGCGCCGGACGCGGCCGTGGAGCGGGTTCTCTCCGGCCTCCGGCTGGCCGAGGGGGTTCCCTTCCGGGCGCTGTCCGCCCTGGGCCTGTCACCCGGACATCCCGAGGTGCGCGACCTGGCCGAAGCGGGCCTGCTGGCCGCCGACCCGGACCGGTTGAGGGTCACCGAAGAAGGCCGCCGCCTGCTCAATGCCGTTCTGGAGCGCCTGCTGGCGCGCTGATGCGGGCCCTTGCATTGGCCGCATAATGCCGCGAAGGCTGGGCCATGAGCCGCAGACCCCCGCCGCCGCCCCTGTCCGACGCCCCCCTGGCGCCCGGCCTCTACCTGGTGGCGACCCCCATCGGGAACCTGAGGGACATCACCCTGCGGGCCCTGGACATCCTGTCGGCGGCGGACCTGGTCCTGGCCGAGGATACCCGGGTGACCGGCAAGCTTCTCGCCGCCTATGGCCTGTCCAAGCCCATGGCCCGCTATGACGAGCACGCGGGCGGGCGCACGGCGCCCCGGGCCCTGACGCTTCTAGAACAGGGCGGACGGGTGGCCCTGGCCTCCGACGCCGGCACCCCCCTGGTCTCGGACCCGGGCTTTCCCCTGGTGCGGGAAGCCATCGCCCGGGGCCTGCCCGTCTTCGCCGCGCCCGGCCCCTCGGCGGCCCTGGCGGCCCTGACCGTCTCGGGCCTGCCCGCCGAGCGCTTCCTCTTCGCTGGCTTCCTGTCGCCGAAGTCCGCCGCGCGCCGGCGAGAGCTGGCCGAGCTGGCGGGGGTCCGCGCCAGCCTCATCCTGTTCGAGGGCGGCAGCCGGCTGAAGGCGAGCCTGACCGACATGGCCGAGGTGCTGGGGCCCCGCCCGGCGGCCGTGGCGCGCGAGCTGACCAAGCTGCACGAGACCCTGGTGCGCGGGCCCCTGGATGTCCTGGCCGCCGACCCGGCCCTGGACCATCCCCTGGGCGAGGTGGTGATCGTGGTGGCGCCGGGCCGGGAGGAAGCCGCCACGGCGGACGACGCCGACGCGGCCCTGATCGAGGCCCTGACGCGCCTTTCGCCTGGCGAGGCGGCTTCGGAGGTCGCCCGGGCCCTGGGCCTGCCGAGGCGGGACCTCTACCGCCGGGCCCTGGCCCTGAAGGGCGCCGGATGAAGGCCGGGGCGCGGCCCTGGCGGCGCCGGCTGGGCGCCCGGGCGCGGACC